>ENA-UPTF01000351-UPTF01000351.1-marine-metagenome-genome-assembly--contig:-NODE-351-length-33398-cov-3.667357_pt1 | contig 33398 bp, 34 predicted proteins | sample MGYA00238166_ERZ767019 | MGnify/ENA primary metagenome ERZ767019 (study PRJEB28930, sample SAMN06266391) | marine metagenome | isolation source: Sea water from 250 m depth | place: Atlantic Ocean | study... | reverse complement strand
CCCGCCCGCTACATCGGCTGCGAGGACGGAGCCCGTACAGATATCTACAAACCCGAAGCCACCTCATGGCTTCTGACCTATCCCGACACCTACGAAATCGGATTGCCTAACCAAGGCCTACAAATTCTGTACGAAATTCTGAACGAGCGGCCAGATGCCTTCGCAGAACGTTCTTACGCGCCCTGGATCGACCTAGAGACACAAATGAGACGTGCCGGTTTACCGCTCTTCTCGGTTGATACTCACCGACCAGCGGCGGAGTTCGACGTCATCGCCTTCAACCTCTCCGCAGAACTGGTGTACACAAACGTTCTTAACTGCATCGACTTAGCGGGACTTCGGGTGCGGGCCAGGGAACGCAACGACTCCGATCCGCTGATCGGAGCCGGTGGCCATTGCGCCTACAACCCCGAACCGTTAGCCGACTTCGTGGATTTTTTCGTCATGGGTGACGGCGAAGAAGTTATTTCTGAAATCACCGACATCATCGGAGAATGGCGGCGAACCGGCAAACCGACGGGTAGCCGAGACACGGTTCTGCATGCTTTAGCTCGAATACCGGGCGTGTACGTCCCCTCCATGTACGACGTCGAATATGACGGACCGAAACTCGTGAGCGTCGAACCTCGCCATTCCGACATTCCGGCCACTATCCAAAAACGCACCGTTGCTGATCTCGCGGACTGGCCGTACCCGCGCAACCAACTCGTCCCGCTCACCGAAGTTGTCCACGACCGACTTAACGTAGAGGTATTCAGGGGCTGTACCCGTGGGTGCCGATTTTGTCAGGCTGGCATGATTACCCGACCTGTTCGCGAACGTCCCGCAGACCAAGTACGCGAAATGGTTTCCAAAGGACTGGAACGAACCGGCTACAACGAGGTCAGCCTCACGTCGCTATCTACCGCCGACTTCAGCGACATTGAAAAAGTCATCGGCGACACCGTCGACGAACCCGGCACATGTGGACGAGTAAGCGTCGCGCTACCAAGTTTGCGAGTTGACGCTTTCACTGTCGGGGTCGCAGCCCAAGTGTCACGGGCCAGACGAACAGGATTAACGTTCGCGCCTGAAGCCGGGTCTTGGAGAATGCGTCAGATCATCAACAAGCTGATCACCGAAGACGACCTGTATAGCGCTGTGCGTTCGGCGTACAGTCAGGGATGGCATCGGATGAAGCTCTATTTCCTCACAGGGCTCCCTTCCGAAATGGATGAAGACACCCTCGGCATCGCAGAATTAGCGCAGAACTGTGTTGAAATCGGCGCCGAGTACACCAAGAGGGCTTCAGTCACTGTTTCCCTTGGGGGTTTCGTGCCAAAGCCTCACACACCATTTCAATGGTTCGGACAAAACGAACCTGAGGAACTCCACCGCAAGGTTTCGATGCTGCGTAACAAAGTTCGTCGGAACAAACGAATTCAACTCAAGTGGCATTCCCCGGAAGCCTCAACAGCTGAGGGCATCACCAGCAGAGGTGATCGTCGGATTGGTCAAGTCATCGAATACGTTTGGCGACGAGGCGGAGTGTTTCAGGAGTGGAGTGAACACTTCAACCTAGATTTGTGGCAAGAGGCGATGAACGCGTCAGGCCTATCGATGGACTGGTATGTGCACCGACATCGCCAACAGGACGAGGTCCTCCCGTGGGACCATATACACGCGGGACTTCATAAAGATTTTTTGTGGCAGGACTGGCAAGACGCACTGGCCGGCTACGGCCTTGAAGATTGCCGCTGGACCCCTTGTTATGACTGCGGGGCCTGCACCGAATATGGGATCGAACACGTGGTCGCGTCTTCGGCTCCTCCTAACGGAGGTAGCCAAGGCACCGGCCAAGACCTAACGACTGGCCATTTAGTGCCAGTTCAGTTACGCCCAAGAGCGGGCGTAGGAGGCACCTCATGATGCCTACCTTGTTGGGTCAACGTTTCGGTCCCACCCCAATGGGTGGGAGACGTAGGTGCGACTAAGAATCCGATTTTCCAAGATAGGTAAAGTTCGCTTCGTTGGCCACCGCGACGTAGCCAGAATTATCGAACGAAGCCTGCGACGATGCGGCGTCCCCGTCACCTACAGCGAGGGTTTCTCACCACGTGTGCGCCTGAGCTTCGGATTAGCGCTTCCCACCTGCTACGAATCCGAAGCCGAATTCCTTGATGTGCCCGTGGACCCTGAATACATCGTCGACGGCAACATCACCTGCACCGGGTGGAAACAAGGGGAATCGCTCAGCCCCGAACAGCTACGAGCAACTTTGAACCAAGCCCTACCAGCAGGATTTGACGTCACCGCTCTTGCAATAGAACCCAAAGGCGGCCCGTCGTTACAAGAATCAGTGACCAGTTGCACCTGGCGTTTCGATATACGGGGAGCGAACGCTGGTTGCGTCGAAGAAGCAATCGACGCAGCGCTGAAAAGCGCAACGATAGAAGCTGAACGAACAAAGAAAAAAGAAGTTCTGATCGAAAACATTCGCGACGGTGTGCACGAACTCCGAATTGACGGCACATCAGACATCGGACCAATCGTGGTAGCGGCGCTTTCCGCAAAACCGCGAGTGATTCGGCCGAGCGAACTTGTGGGACTTCTAGCGCCAGGAAGCGAACTCGGAATCGCTAGGCGCACACACCAATGGATCGAACGTGACGGTGAGCGGCACGAACCGCTACTACCAACCAACTCACAAAAAACTAAGGACCTTACACAATGAATCACAACGAACCCGGCAACGGACCAACAGAGCCCGACGACACAACCACTACGCGGCGACGAAGAACAATTAGTGGCGATGCCCCAACCCAAGACAACCGCGACTCAACCAAAGCACCTCAATCCGAACCGAATGAGACTGCCCGGCGAAGTCGGACCCGAACCATCCAACATCAGCAAAAGGGCGACACAGAATCAAAACCTGTTCGACAAAAAAGAAAACGAGAGCGGTCACTTCAAACCGCAACACCAAAGGATTCTCGGTCCAAAAAATCGAAGACCCCTGAACCTCCCAGTGCCGCCCCACCGGTCAGACGAAAACCACGAATCGGTGACACTCAGAGCTCACCGGAATCCAGCGAACGGCCTTCTGCTGAGCGTGAGCCGGCAACAGCAAAGCCGCCTCGCAAAAGACGTCGCCGCGGCGGGAAAGGACGAGGGAAGAGCGATGGGAACCAATCGGGCCAACGTAACCAGCAACGTTCAGATAAACCGGTTGAAACCATCATCGACGACACACCCGTCGAGCTTGATGACCGTCAGCTAGAACGCCGACGCGGAAAAGAACGGAAAGGACGTCCTGTAGGTCGCTACCAGATGTTGGCGCACGTCCATGAAGGCGTTACCCACATCGCGGTGCTCGAAGGTCGTTCACTGATCGAACATTACGTGAGCCGCCCAGCGAACGATGTCAGTGAAATACACGGCAACATTTACCTAGGACGAGTCCAAAACGTTTTACCCGGCATGGAAGCCGCATTTATTGACATAGGTACACCCAAGAACGCGGTTCTGTATCGCGGAGACGTCACCTACAACGCTGACGACGTCGACGGCGATAAAAGCCAACCTCCGGCACCGAAGCCCAAAAAGGCGCGTCTAGGTCGCCGAAAAGACGAGCCTCGAATCGAAGATCTTCTGGCTGCACGCCAGACCGTCATGTGTCAGGTCACCAAAAACCCGATAGCTCACAAAGGAGCGCGGCTGTCAACCGAAATCAGTCTTCCCGGGCGTTTCGTTGTTCTAGTCCCCAACAGTGACACTTATGGCATCTCGAAACGGCTCGGTGATCGAGAACGACGACGACTTCGAAGCATCCTCGACAAAGTAAAGCCCGCCCAGCACGGCGTCATAGTTCGCACCGCTGCTCAAGATGTCACAGCAGAAGAAATAGAACGCGACGTTCGACGACTCCTAGAACAGTGGGAGCAGGTCAATGATCTCGCCACCAAGGCCAAAGCGGCGACACTTCTGTTCCGCGAACCCGAACTGGCAGTCCGAGTCGTTCGAGAAGAATTCAACAGGGATTATCGGGGCGTAGTAATCGACGACCCTGCCCTGTACCAGCAAGTCAAGGGCTACATGGAGACCGTCACGCCAGCTCTCGCAGATCGAATCGAATTCCATGATGGGGCCAAGGAGCCGTTACCTCTTTTCGAGCGGTATCACGTTTCCGAACAACTACGTAAGGCGGTAGACCGGAAGGTCTGGCTGCCCTCTGGCGGGTCCCTCGTGATAGATCACACTGAGGCTCTTACCGTCATCGATGTCAACACTGGAAAAAACGTTGGTCGAACCAACCTCGAAGAAACCGTTTTCCGCAACAATCTTGAAGCCGCAGAGGAAATAGCTAAGCAATTACGGCTTCGAGACATCGGTGGAATCATCGTCATCGATTTCATTGACATGGAGATAAAGAGAAACCGCGACGAGGTAGTTCAGGTATTCGAACAAGCACTAGCTCGCGACAAGACGCGAACTCAGGTGTCCGCTATCTCCGATTTAGGCCTTGTCGAAATGACTCGTCGACGAATCGGAGAGGGGCTTTTGGAATCAGTGAGCAGCACTTGTGAGCACTGCCAAGGAAGAGGAGTAGAACTCCAAGAGGCGGTACTGAAGGTCTGAAACGAGCCTCTCGTGAGTTTGGGTACCCGACCGCAACCGGTAGCATGAAAAGCCTTATGTATGCAGTTATTGCCACCGGCGGCAAACAAGAAAAAGTAGAAACCGGACAAGTTCTCAACGTCGAGTTACTGGGGGCTGATGAAGGTTCAGAGATCACCTTCAACCCTATTCTGTTGGTAGACGACGAAACGGTAATGTCAACTACAGACGAACTATCGGGAGCATCGGTAATCGCTCGCGTGGTTGGAGAGACCAAGGGTGACAAGATCCGCGGCTTCACCTACAAAAACAAAACCAACAATCGCCGCCGATGGGGACATCGACAGCGTTATACGACCATAGAAATTACGAGTATCGCGAGGGGCTGAAATGTCGAAAACCAAAGGTGGAGGCTCAACCAAGAATGGGCGCGATTCCAACGCTCAACGACTCGGAGTCAAAGTATTTGCAGGTCAAGAAATTAACGCGGGCGGCATCATCATTCGCCAACGGGGCACAAAGTTTCACCCGGGACGCAACGTAGGAATCGGCAAAGATGACACTCTTTTCGCTACCTGCGATGGTGTGGTGAAATTCGGTTACCGGAAAGGCCGCCGGCTCGTAGATGTGATCTCGGACTGATCGTCAGCCGACCGCTGCGGTCTCCGGAAGGTCAACGACTTCGTCAACAAGTCACATATCTGTTTCAGTCAACGCTCTCACTCCCCGTATCCTCAATCTCCATGGCGGGTTTCGTCGACGAATGCAACCTTCACGCAAAAGGTGGAGACGGGGGCGCAGGATGCGTGTCTTTCCGTCGGGAGGCCCACATTGCGCGTGGAGGCCCCGACGGCGGCGACGGAGGAACCGGCGGAGACGTTTGGCTAGTTGCCGACCGAAACGTTTCCTCACTGCTTGCTTTTAACGACTTCCCCTTCCGACGCGGCGATGACGGCACACATGGTCAAGGGAAAAAGAAGCACGGAAAGAAGGGCGAAGACCTGATGGTCAAGGTCCCCGAGGGAACAGTGGTCCGAGACTTCGACGGCGAAATCTTGGCTGACCTCGTCGGCGCGGGCGATCGCTGGTTGGCTGCCGCTGGCGGCAGAGGCGGTCGCGGTAACGCCAGATTCCTTTCCAACAAACGACGAGCTCCAGCGTTTGCCGAACAGGCAGAAGTTGGAGAAGAACGATGGCTCCGATTAGAGCTCAAATTAATGGCCGACGTCGCTCTGGTCGGGTTTCCGAACGCCGGAAAGAGCACCCTCATTTCGAGGCTGTCGGCTGCCAAACCTAAAGTAGCTTCGTATCCGTTCACCACGCTCTCCCCGCACCTGGGAGTAGTGAGAACCGATGACGACTTCGAAATGGTCATCGCAGACATCCCAGGGCTGATCGAAGGTGCTGCAACAGGGAAAGGATTAGGACATCAGTTCCTACGTCACGTTGAACGCGCAAGAGTCCTCCTGGTGCTCGTCGATCTCGCCGAAGTTGAAAACCGCACCCCAAAGATTCAAGAAGAAATTCTGATACGAGAACTCACTGAGTACGACCCGGACCTATTGAATCGCCCTCGAGCGGTCGTCGGAACCAAATCAGACGTCGCGACACTTACTTGGTCGGGTCCGACCATCTCATCTGTTACCGGGCAAGGAATCGACACTCTCGTCGGCCGGCTCCGACAACTCGTCGAAGAAGCGCGAAATAGCGACCCCGAACCGGTGCAATACGTAATGCACCGACCCGTTCCTGAAGGAGTCCAAATAATTCGACACGACAACGGAACCTTCGAGGTTCTCGGCAGACAAGCGTTACGCGCCGTGGCCCTCTCAGACCTGACCGATATTGACGCAATGAACCACGCTCAGGAGCGTCTAGAGCAACTGCGTGTTTCCCGAGCGCTCGCCAGGGCCGGCGCCGTAGAGGGAGATGTTGTAATGATCGGAACGTTCCAATTCGAATATGAGCCCGATAGCTAACCAACAAAAAGGGCTCAGAAAGGCATAGATGCGCGTCATCGTCAAGATTGGGACATCGTCACTCACAAGCGATAGCGGCGAAGTAAAGATGTCCTCACTCTCCAAGCTTGTTGACGAAGTCGTTGACGCGCGACGCGCGGAACACGAAGTGGTCGTCGTGACCTCGGGAGCGATCACCGCAGGTGTGCAACGACTCGGAATTAGCCGCCCCGACGAACCCGAACTGCTTCAAGCTATTTCCGCGGTAGGTCAAATCGATCTTATGCGTGCATATGGCGACCTGTTCAGTTCCCACGGAATAGCGACCGGCCAGGTGCTCCTCGCGCCGCATGATTTTCGAGACCGCGACCAATACCTTCACGCGCGAACCACCTTCGAACATTTGTTGAACCTGAACGTCGTACCTGTCGTAAATGAAAATGATGCTGTAGCCGACGACGCCATCAGGTACGGAGACAACGACCGGATAGCCGCACTGGTTGCCAACTTGCTGCGCGCTGACCTTTTAGTACTACTTACTGACACCCCCGGCGTCCTTACCGCTGATCCGAGAACTCAACCCGATGCGACTCTCATCGAAGAAATAGCTGCTGCTGACCGATCTGTCGAAGAAGTCGTCGGAAAGCCAGGTGCTCGAGGAAGCGGCGGTATGGCATCAAAACTCGCGGCCGCGAAGATGGCGTCCTGGAGTGGCGTCAGAACAGTGATCGCCGCAGCCGATCGACAAAACGTGATCGCCGATGCGATCACAGGGGCTCCCGGGATCGGAACCTCAGTCCCTGCACGCAATACTCACGTCGCTGCAAGAAAATTATGGATCGGATTCGCTGTCTCAGCGCGCGGTCGGATCATCGTCGATGACGGGGCGACAACGGCGCTTTCAAACGATGGCGGTTCCCTACTGATCGCAGGAATCGTTGGGGTAGAGGGCGGTTTCGGATCGGGCGATGCCGTGGAGATCGTCGATGGTTCAAAAAAAACGTTCGCGAAGGGACTGATTTCCCTCGATAGCGACGTGGTTGATCGTTGGAAAGGGTGCCGTACCGAAGACCTACCAGCAGGCATGTCACCCGTTGTTATCCATAGAGACGACCTAGTGGTGCTCAATTTGTCGGAATGATTGAGGTGCCCAAGGAAGGGTCTATTGCCTGATAGGGCGGTAGTCTGCGGAAGTGCCTAAAAGCGACATCGTGAGCGATATTTCTCCAATGAGAGAACTCGGCGCTCGCGCTTGCGCTGCGTCACAGGGCCTCGCTATGGCTTCGACAGCGGAAAAAAATGAAGCGCTTCGCACGGCGGCTGACTGTCTGGCTGCGTCCGCACTCGAAATTTTGGAAGCAAACGCGGTAGACGTTAGGCGGGCCAAAAAATCTGGGACCCCTGACGCGATTATCGACCGACTTCGGCTCGATCCTGCTCGGGTTGAGGCAATGGCTCTAGGTCTCCGCCAAGTCATCGACCTACCCGATCCTGTTGGAGAAGTCGTCGAAAGATGGACACGACCGAACGGCTTAGAAATAGAAAAAATCCGAGTTCCTCTCGGAGTGGTAGCGATCATCTACGAAAATCGTCCAAACGTAACAAGTGACGCATTCGGTTTGTGCCTCAAATCCGGTAACACAGCTTTCCTGCGCGGTTCGTCAGGAGCTATCGACTCTAATGTCGCGATCACTCAAGCTCTTCGAGAAGGCATCGGAAAGGCTGGTCTCCCAGAAGACGCTCTTTTACTGGTGACAGATACGTCCCATGAGGCAGCCGTCGAATTCATGCAGCTTCGCGAACACATCGATTGTTTAATCCCTCGCGGTGGTCCGTCGCTCATCAAATCAATCGTCGAAAACGCCAAAGTTCCCTACGTTATTGACGGCGACGGCAATTGCCACGTCTACGTTGATCGCGCCGCGAATCTTGAACTAGCGCGAAACGTTGTCGTAAATGCCAAAACGCAGCGACCATCGGTTTGCAACGCCGCAGAGTCACTCGTAGTGCATGCCGAGATAGCAGAACGTTTTCTCCCCGACATGGCGGCAGCGCTTGAGGGCGTTGAACTCGTTGGGGACGAAATATCGCGAGCTATCGTTCCCTCTATTGGCGTCGCGACCGAACTTGATTGGTCGACCGAATACCTCGACCTGAAAATGAGCGTACGAGTAGTCGATTCACTTGCGGAAGCCATAGACCACATCGGCGAGAACGGCACGGGGCACAGTGAAGCCATCATCACCGACGACGAAGACGCCGCGCACGACTTTGTGCGAAGGGTCGACGCCGCCGCGGTACTCGTGAACACTTCAACTAGATTCGTTGACGGCGAGGAGTTCGGATTCGGTGCCGAAATCGGCATTAGTACACAAAAGCTGCACGCCCGAGGACCTATGGGTCTTCGGCAGTTGACAACCACCAAGTACATCGTGAACGGTAAAGGTCAGACTCGTGGATGACCTAAAGTCCGGCACCTGACAAGGAGACACCCAAATGGGCGACACAATGTTCGGCGACCTCGCGTCTGTCCGCGAAGGACTGAAAAGCGTCGAGTATCTAGCTGACGATGGCATCGCCAGCGTCGTTTACCTCGCTGAAAAACTAGGCAAGCCGGTGCTTGTCGAAGGACCGGCTGGAGTCGGCAAGACTGAATTAGCAAAATCAGTCGCAGCGATGACCGATGCACGCCTTATACGGCTCCAATGCTACGAAGGCTTAGATGAGGCCAAGGCACTTTACGAGTGGAACTACAAGAAGCAGTTACTTCGGATTCAGGCCGACCGAGGTTCCGACACCAGCAATGAAGATTGGGTCGACCTCCAAGACGACATCTTCAACGACGAGTTCCTGTTGACTCGACCGTTGCTGGAAGCTATCAGCGCCGAAGAAACAGTCGTCTTACTCATCGATGAGGTTGACCGAGTCGAGGTCGAAACGGAAGCTCTTCTGTTGGAAATCCTGTCGGAATACCAAGTTTCTATTCCTGAACTGGGCACAATTGAAGCTAATCAGATCCCCATTGTTTTCTTGACTTCTAACAACACCCGGGAGCTCTCGGAAGCGCTGAAGCGGCGCTGCCTGTTCCTTCACATCGATTACCCGCAGCTAGAACGAGAAAAAGAAATCGTCCTCACCAAAGTCGACGGGATTAGCGAAAATTTGGCGGAACAAATAGCCAGAATCGTTCGTTCGATCCGACAAATAGAACTGAAGAAGAGCCCCTCGGTGTCGGAAACGTTGGACTGGGCACGGACATTGGTGCTCCTCGGCGTCGAAAGCATCGACGTAGAACAAGCCAAAGAATCGCTGCACATCCTTCTCAAGTATCAGTCAGATATTGAGAAGACAGCGAAGGAATTGACAGTCGAGGCCTAAGACGATGCTTGATCTCATGAGTGGTTTTGTCGTCGAGTTACGCAACGCGGGACTGCCTGTCTCGTTGACCGAAAACCTTGACGCCATGGAGGCGGTCACACACATACCGATTGAAGATCGAGAAGCATTCAAATTCGCGCTCGCGGCGACTTTGGTCAAAAATGAGCAACACTGGAAGGCCTTTGAAACTGTGTTCGAGGTGTATTTCTCCTTGCGAGGGCCGGAATACAGCGTTTTTGACGAAGAAGGCGAAATCGACGAAGACTCCCTAGAAGAGTGGATGTCTCAACAAATGCGAGGCATGGGGGGCCAAGGCTCGGCAGAGGACATGAGTCCTGAAGAGATAGCTGAAATGCTGTTCCGCGCTCTCATGAACGCTGACGAAGCCATGATGGCCGCGATGGCGCGAGCCGCCGTGACGCAATTTGCTGGCATGGAACCGGGACGACCAGTTGGAGGCACGTACTACTTGTACCGAACTCTTCGCAATCTCGATCTCGACGGGATGCTTGACAGGCTGATGGAAGAAGCGCAGCAACGATCCGAGGGAGACATGACCCCTCTCCAAGAACGTCTCGAACGCGAGGAGTATGAGAACCGGATTGAGGACCTGAAGCGAGAGATCGAGGCTGAGATTCGCCGAAGGCTGGTAGCCGACCGTGGTGCCGAGGCCATGGCGAAAACTTTACGAAAGCCCCTTCCCGAAGACGTCGACTTCATGCATGCCTCTCGGGAAGAGATGGCCAACATACGAAAAGCGATTCAGCCATTGACGAGGAAACTTGCGGCCCGGCTCGCTCGAAAACGTAAACACAAACGCCGCGGTCCCTTGGACTTCCGAGCGACGGTTCGTCAGTCCCTCAGCTACGGCGGCGTGCCACTTGAACCTCGTTTCCGGAACCCTCGCCCCAACAAACCCGAACTTATTGTCGTCGCTGACATATCGGGTTCGGTAGCAGCCTTTGCTCGCTTCACCTTGCATCTCGTATACGCCCTGCAAAACCAGTTCAGCAAAGTGCGTTCCTTTGTGTTCATCGACGGTATCGACGAAGTCACCCACATGTTTCAGAACGAAGAAGACATCACCAACGCGGTGCACCGCGTCAACACCGAGGCTGATGTGGTGTGGGTCGATGGTCACTCTGACTACGGGCACGCCTTCGGCGTGTTTTGGGAGAACTACGGATCGGAAATCAATTCAAAATCAACGGTGATGTTCCTTGGAGACGCGCGCAACAACTATCACTCGACCAACGCTTGGGTAGTTAAAGAGACAGCAAAGAAGGCCCGTTCCGTTTTCTGGCTGAACCCAGAACCGAAGTCTTATTGGGATACTGGTGATTCAGTGATTACCGAATACGCGACACACGCCGACGGGGTGTTTGAGTGCCGCAACTTGCGTCAACTCGAGGGCTTTGTAGATCATTTGGCCTAGTCGAGTAGTGGTTACCGAAAATCGCTGAGAAGTTCGGCTACATGAAACGCAAGATCAAGCGACTGGCGGCCATTGAGCCGGGGATCGCACATAGTTTCGTATCGATCGCCTAGGCGTTCGGCCTCTAACGCGTCGCCGCCACCTACGCATTCAGTCACTGCGTCGCCGGTCAACTCGCAATGGACCCCTCCAGGCCAGGTTCCCTCGGCTTTGTGCACTTCAAAATATTCGCGGACTTCATCCATGATGACGTCAAACGCTCTGGTCTTGAAGCCGGTCTCTGTTTCGTACGTGTTGCCGTGCATTGGATCGCATTCCCAGACAACTGGATGACCCGCATCGGTGACCTTACGCAAAATGTTTGGCAGCACATCGCCGACGTTGTTGGCTCCCATCCGACTGATAAGAGTGAGTCGCCCGGGGATTCGATTCGGGTTCAGCACTTCGCATAGAGCGAGAGCATCGCCGGGCGATGTCGAGGGTCCGATTTTGCAGCCGATCGGGTTGTGCACCCCGCGCAAGAACTCGACGTGGGCACCGTCAAGTTCGCGAGTTCGCTCGCCGATCCACAGCATGTGAGCCGAACAGTCGTACCAATCGCCGGTAATGCTGTCCTGGCGGGTGAGGGCTTGCTCATACCCCAGCAATAGGGATTCGTGGCTGGTGTAGAGCTCAACTTGGCGCATAGCTGCATCATCAGTGTCGAACCCACATGCGGTCATGAACTGCAGTGCCCTCTCGATCCCTTCGGCTACAAGTTCGTAGCGTTCGCCGACGGGGCTCGATGCGACGAATTCCTGGTTCCAGTCATGGACTTGTCGAAGATCCGCGTAGCCGCCTCGAGTGAACGCACGCAACAGATTCAAAGTCGCCGCAGAGGTGTTGTAAGCCTGAAGCAATCTTTTAGGGTCGGGTGTCCGAGAATTTTGGTCGAAGGTGATGTCGTTGATTATGTGACCGCGAAAACTCGGGAGGGTTGAACCGTCACGCGTTTCGGTGACTGAAGAACGGGGCTTCGCGAATTGACCTGCGATACGTCCGACCTTCACTACAGGCAAACCAGCGGAGTATTGAAGTACCACTGCCATCTGGAGAATAACTTTCAACCGGTCGCGTATAGCGTCGGCGCTGCTCAACTCGAAAGATTCGGCGCAGTCGCCTGCTTGGAGGACGATTGCTTGACCATTAGCTACCCGCGCTAATTGATCTGTTAGGCGACGCGCCTCGCCCGCGAAAACGAGTGGGGGACGGGTTCCAAGCTCGTGCAACGCTTCATCGAGCGCGTCGAGCTCGGGCCATTCGGGTTGTTGGCCCGCTGGGCAATCATTCCATGAGCCGGGATGCCAGGTGGTGGTCACAGTATTAAGTGTGCAGGGTGAGGAACCGTTATGCCAAAGAAGATTCGCGTTTCGGTGCTGTTGTTCGTTACGCGACGATGACCAAGGCGTCGTCGCGTAGTTCGTCCACAGCTCGTTTCACGAGCCGGCGAGCAGCCTCGGCGGTTACACCGAGTTCCTCCCCAACTTCCCGATAGCTGTGACTTTCACCATCGATTAAGCCGAATCGACGAGCCACCGCCAACTGCGCCCGGGGGTCAAGACGGTCAAGTAGACCGCGGATCATTTCCTTCCGGTCGTTCTCTAAAGCATGGTCCTCGGGGCTCGGTGCGTCGTCACCAATGAGATCGACCAACGTGCTATCGCCGTCATCTCCAATGTTTTTGTCGAGAGACGTTGGAGTGCTGATCCGTTGCAGCCAAGCGTTTTCGTCGTCAAGACCGTCGCTATCTCCGCCGCTGTGACGCAACGCGGCGCGAAGGCTGGCCGACCGGTCGCTGGGTAGGCGAATCAGGCTGGCTTTCTGGTCGAGGGCTCGACCGATTGACTGACGAATCCAAAACGTGGCATACGTCGAAAACTTGAAGCCACGGCGCCAGTCGAATTTTTCCACGGCGTGTTCGAGGCCGAGATTTCCTTCCTGGATGAGGTCGAGGAGTTCCATTGCAGGCGGGAGCGGGTAACGGCGAGCTATCGACACTACGAGTCGTAAGTTTGCTCGAATGAACCGATCGCGAGCGGCTTCTGCTTCCCGGACCGCGGCGCGAAGGGAACGCCGTTCAGCAGCGGTCAACTTTTCGTCGCCATCGAGGGTTACTTGCGCGTCGCGTCCTTGTTCGATTGCCTTCGACAACATCTTTTCATCGTCGGCAGTTAATAAGGCCACTGCACCAATTTCGTTTAGATACTGGCCTACTGAATCACTCATTATTTTTCATCTCCACCGGTGGGGGACCGGGTCTCGTTGACTCGAGGGGGGAATCTCCGAGTCGTGGTGCCTCCTCAAAGGAGTTACCGATCTAACTTTTGTTTTTTTTGCAGCCTCAGGGGGTTTTGTCGACTGTGCTGCGTGTTCTCTCGCTATTTCTTGATATGGGCAGCGTTATTTAAGCGCATGCGGTGATTAATTAATTGTCAGGTTGGTTCCGCGACGTCAATACTCCGTCCAAACGTCGGTCAGGGGCTTGGCCGAATCGCAGACCAAACAACAATAGTGCATGGAAATCGGAGATGCTAATCAACACACCTCTAAACTGTGGCCATGGGTCGGCGAATCGGTTTATTCGGTGGCACATTTGATCCGCCGCACACAGGCCATTTGGGCGCTGCAGTTGCCGCAAAGCACTCTTTTCGACTCGACGAAGTCCTGCTTGTCGTTGCTAATGACCCCTGGCAAAAATCGGGTCACCAGCGCCTAAGTGCAGCCCATCACCGCTTGGCTATGGTTCGGCTGCTGGTCAAAGATTTCGACGCTATAGAAGCCAGCGACTTAGAGATCTGTCGAGGGGGTCCCAGCTACACGATAGAAACCGTTAATGAACTACTCGCCCACGGCGACGAAGTGACCTTGATTGTCGGCGCGGACGTCGCGATGGGAATGTGCACGTGGGAACGCTATGACGAACTTCGGGAACTCGTAGAGGTCGCGGTAGTGGACAGGCCTGGCTACGCACCGCCCGAATTGCCTGGCTGGCGCTTCCAACGAGTGGAAACTGAGTCGTTAGACATTTCGAGCTCTCGAGTCAGGGATCGGATCGGCGATGGATCCTCGACTCAAGCCACTGTCCCAGTTGCGGTGCGCGACTATATCGACTGCCACCAACTCGATTGGACAGAGAACTGAGACCCGAAAGGAAAGTCCTCGCTCTGAACGAGGCAAGCTGCGAAGATGCTCGGCGATGAGTAACCACGCGGGTCCGCAGCCCTTACCCCCGATGTTGCTGGCGGCGGCGCGCGGAGCGGCGGATCTTCAAGCCAGGGATGTTGTGGCCCTTGACGTAGGCGATGTGTTGGGTATCACGGACTGGTTTGTAGTTACGAGCGCGTCCAATACCCGACAGGTTCGACGGGTAGCCGAACAGGTCGAAGAGGCCGTCAAATCGGCTGGAGGCGACGGGCCGTTGAGAGTTGAAGGACTTGAAGACGCGACATGGGTACTGCTCGACTTTGGTTTGTTCGTCGTTCACGTTTTCTACGACGAAACCCGGTCCTTCTACGACATTGAACGATTGTGGTCGGACGTGCCGAAGGTGAGATTTGATCAGGATGGAATCCCTACCCCTTAGTTCCCAATAATTGCGACAATCTCACCCACGATCGTTCTCGATGTCGGCCCTCCCAAACCAGCGTCCGCTGACGCGACGAACCTGTAAAGCTGTGGCAGTGAACGTCCCGGTGGTGCCTTCGAAATATGAGTCAACTGACATCATCACAGCCCCCGCCATGCTTGATGATTGGGTGTCTCAAAACCGTTTCGAGCCGGGCTCCTGGACCGCCGACTCAGCGATTTTGGTGTACGACCGGCCCCTACACAACAAACTTTTGGAGCTTCATGACCTGCGAGCCTTGAAGTTTGGGGCCCCCGGGTCCTACCACTCCATCGCGGCAACTGGCGGCCGAGTAGTTCTAGTGGGCGATTTCGGGATAGGTGCTCCTGTTGCAGCGGTGATCGCTGAAACACTTATCGCGTCGGGTGTCAGACAAATCATTTCTTTGGGAACCGCAGGTGGGCTTCAGACGGACCTATCTCCAGGGCAAATTATTTCGATTAACGGCGCGATTCGCGATGACGGAACATCACACCATTATCTACCCAGCGATGTTGTGGTGAGACCTGACCCAAATCTCAGTGCACGTCTTGAGACGTCCTTAGGTGATGCTCTAGACAGAAGGGGCTCGGTATGGACTACCGATGCACCATTTAGAGAAACCATCACGGAATTACGAATCCACCGAAATGCTGGGGTACTTGCGGTGGAAATGGAGGCAGCAGCGCTCATGGCGGTTTGTGAATTGCGGGGAGCAGCGTTCGCGAGTGCGGTCTGCATTTCCGATGTGCTCAGCGAGCAAGGATGGACAGCCCTTTTCTCTGCACCCTCGGTTCGTGAAGGTCTGCACACCATCTACAGTGCAGCGGTTGCGACCCTGCTGGAGTTGCCATGAAAATCCGTTTTGGTTTCACGTGCCGCGGCACAGCCGATCTACCTATTGAAGAATTTGGGCAGTTGTGCCGAGACCTTGAGAGATTAGATTTCGATTCGGTCTGGCTTCCCGAGACCATGCTGACCGGCTCGTTCGATCCGCTCGTAGCTCTAACACACGCCGCTAGCTGCACCGAACGACTCAAGATCGGAAGTCACCTGGTATTTCCGGGTAGGGCCCCCGTTCGCTTGGCGCGAGAGCTAGCTCAACTTGATCGACTTTCGAAAGGTCGGCTCTTATTGATCGCAGTTCTCGGTCTTCCCGATGCGGGGGAGGTGGCCGCGCAAGGAGTCGTGTCTTCGGAACGAGGATCAATGCTGGACGAAATGGTGCCCATCATGAGGCGCTTGTGGAACGGCGAGACCATCAACCACTCAGGAAAATTCTTCGAATTATCCGAAGCTTCGATTGACCCCCTTCCCGTTCAAGATCCACTAGAGCTTTGGTTCGGCGGCGCCCTCAAAGGGGCCCTCCGTCGAGTTGGCCAAATCGGCGACGGATACATACCGGGTCTTTCAACACCTGACGAAGGAGCCAAGAAAAAGGCACTCGTGGAGGAAGCTGCTCAGGAATTCGACAGAACCATAGACCCAGAACACTTCGGAGTGAACTTGACCTACAGCAGGGGTCCCCTAGCCGAAGCAGCGCGTGACGCCCTCATTCAAAGACGCCCTGATGTTGACCCGAATCAACTGGTGCCCAGCTCACCGGACGCTTTATCAGAACTGATCGATGCTTGGGTAGAGGCGGGTTATTCGAAATTCTTGCTCCGACCGGCGATGCCACCCACCAATTGGACTCAAGAACTAGAGCATTTGGCGTCTGAAGTGTTGGGTCGCCAAACATGAAATCGCTCTCGCGCGAAATGTGGGAATCAGTTGAGCGTTATCACCAGCTTTGTTACTGGGCGCCTGAAGTTCGGGAAGAAGCGACCGACGCTGGTTTAAAGGGTTTCTTTATGAATTATTTCGCCACCCGAGTAGCGCCACTTGGATCGGTTTCCCCAGAACTAGTTGAATCATTATTTTTCTATTACGCGCCGCAGCGCATCCGCCGAGCGATACCTGATGCCTGGAACTATTCGACCCCTGAAGCGATACTCGACGCGAGATACCGCGGCATGGACCGGGCACTGCGACGCGAACTTGGTGGGCTGATACAGGTGCCCCAGGTAACGTCAGCCGCTCAAATCGTTCGCGAGGCTGTCGAAGCGATCGACGGAACAGGCAGGACACTCTTTGCGGGTTGGAACTCCCTGCCCTGGCCGGACCCTCCACACTTGGCGTTGTGGCACGGATGCACCGTGCTACGCGAACACCGCAGTGGCTGCCATCTGATAGCTCTCGCTGTCGAAGGACTGGACGGCTGCCAGTCGGTCATCACTCAAGTGGCGGTTGATGAGGCTCCCACTCAATGGATTCAAGATGAAGCCGGATGGGCAAGCGAAGCAGTGGAGCAGGCGAGTTGTGAGTTACGAAGGAAAGGGTGGCTGGATGACGACGACAACGCCACATTGGAATGCCATCAAGGACGGCAAAGGATCGAAGAACTCACGGATCGATTAGACGCTGAACATTGGATGAACCTTGGTGCCGGTCGCTGCGAACAGTTACGTCACGCCCTCGCGACCCTCAACGGTCATTTACCGAAAGACGATCAACTCGACTGGCGCGACATATATAGCGCTGACGAGAACTGAAACTAAACCCTTTAATCTTGGCTTACCTCAACAATTGTCGCGGTTTCTGTCCGAGGGAGAGCGATCCAGGTACGACCCGGCGTTAATCGGATAGTCGCCCCATCTGCATCACGAAACTCCGTAATGTCAGTTGACGTTGGCCGATTCCACGTCGCGACGATCAATTGGCCTTTGGTTAACACCCACGCTTCTCCTCGACCAATGAGTTTTACTTCAGGCGATCCCGCGTAGGCGACGCTCTGACCGTATTTCACGAACTGAACGATGACGTTCTCTGGCGCAATCTGTACCCCGTCGTAGTCCACGTGGCTGGTGTCTTGTTGAGTGCGAGCCCATCCTTGTAGAGCGACATCCCAACGGTACGTAATTTGATGACCGCCGTAGTCGATGTCAATGCCGGCAATGGGTTGCGCTGAGGGAGCTAGAGAATCTTCCTTAGATCTATAGGAAAACATTTGCGGGGGTGTTCCGCCTCGACCATCGGCAGCCGCGTAGATCTGACCTGTGCTCGTCAACAAATTATAAGGGGCTACTTTCTCTTCACTTCGTCGATAGGCGGCCCTTCCTACGTTGGTATCGCCCACCAGCACCATGTCAATCTCGTCGAGCAACCGCATGACGGTCGGATTTCCGCCGGAGTTGCCAAATAAAGGTGTGTTGAGGTTGGATAAGAGATGGAAGTCCCCGGTTCTGGCCGACCGAACAGGTCCGATATCGGCGACGTTGCGACTATGGAAGATCGCTGCAAATCGCGTCATATTGGCCTCAACCAACTCTTCGAACACCACGTCGGCTTGGTTAATGCCCCATTGAGGTCGACCAAGCTGATGATTATCGATCTTTACGAGGAACGCCGGCCGAGTCATTGGTTCCGCGATTTCTTCGCCTGTGAATTGCGCCACCGGAACTGTTGGCACTTCGGTTGTGGTGGTCGTCGGTGGCAAAGTCGTTGTGACCATCGGCGTCGTTGTGGTGGTAACGCGCGGGGGAGAGGTTGTCGTTGTCGTTGGAGCGCTTGGACGTGACAGCAAACTTGTTCCAGCACCGCTACAAGCAGTGAGAGCCAGCGAAAGGACGATGATCTGCGTAATAAGCGAAGTGTGACGGGAGGGCAACGAAGTTCCTGATCGCAAGATGATTACCGAAAGCCGAGGGTAACCCTTACTGGAGGCCTATATGTGTACCCCTAGGTGGGCCAAACCGGTCGGTGTAGCGTCGGGTGGGTGCGTACCGCATTCGTAACCGAAGTCTTCTCAGATCTACTGGGGAAAGGACGACTAAACCTCACCGATGAGCTTCTTGTAGTTGCTGGAGGACGCGCAGAACGCGACCTGTTTCAGACCCTGGGCTTTGAGAAGGCCACCATCACCAATCTCGACTCCGTGGAAGCTTCGGAACAACTAGCTCCATATCGCTGGGCGCACGAAGACGCTCAAAGTTTGAGCTACAGCGACCGGTCGTTTCCGTGGGTCGTAGTGGTTGATGGGTTGCATCACTGCAGGTCGCCCCATCGGGCTCTCACCGAGATGTATCGCACATGTTCGGTTGGTGTCATCGCCATTGAGGCGAGAGATTCCTGGTTGATACGTTTAGCTGTTCGATTGGGCTTCAGTTCGAGCTACGAGTTGGAGGCGGTGCGGGCTCAGGGCGGAACTTCTGGAGGGCTCGATAATGGACCTATTCCGAACCATATTTATCGGTGGACCGAACGCGAGTTTCAGAAAACTATTCGTTCGTGTGATCCCACAGGAGATCATGGCTTCTATTTTTTCTATGGCCTAAATCTTCCGTATGAAACAGCGGACCTTCGTGGTTGGAACAAACGCAAAAAGTTTCTTAAGCCTGCCGAAAAAATTCTTCGTCTGGTGACTCGGTTACTTCCCAAACAGCGCAATTCGATGGCAATGATCGCCACTCGGCCGGACCGTTCGCACTCGTGGATCGGACCCGAATAGCCGGGAGCCGAACCAAGGAGCAAGTTCCGCTATCGATCGTCCAAAATTATTCAGATAGCGAGACCTGCCCATTTGGTGTCTCAAGAATGATCTCTAATGACTCTGGACCCTCAGAAACGTTGACATTGAGACCAAGTTGCTGATGCAAAGAGTTGACGTGACTCGGTTCAGGGTGGGTTCCGCGAACTTCGATCAGCGAACACCCTGGGGGTGTAATAGTGGCCGGATTTGGGGTGTCGCCCCAATCGATCACAAAGGGTACGAGTCCCAAACGGTTGGATCGAGTAAGCCGCCAACTGATCTCTTCGCCATCGGGTTTCACCCGACTCATCGCGACCACCGGTCCCGGATCGGTTCCATGATTTCGTATCGTTTCTGCGACAGAGTCGATGGACTCGTCATCCGTGGGATGAATGGCGAAGGCTGCCAAACGAGGCCCGCGATGGTCGTCTATGCCGAATGGCCGAGGACCTGAGGGCTCGTCCTGATTGGGGTCAACAGCAATGATTTCCAGATATACATCGTTTCCGAGAGAGAGCAGGGCGTTATGGGTTCCGATCCCAGGGTGCGGCCCGCCAGGAGCGGCTCGGACGCCGGTCATGGCCTCGACGAAGTCGACTCCGTCTTCAAGGTTTTGACAAGCAAGGGCAAAGTGGTCAAATGCCGCCATATCAATCAAATAACTCCTTCGGTAAATCCCGGGAGGGGTTCATCGTCCAATCCGCGGGGCGCTTTTCGAGAAAAGCGTTGATGCCTTCAACTGAGTCAGGTTGCTGTCCCACCCACTCAAACACTGGCGCTTCCATCTGATGCATTTCATCCCAACTCAAAGAGAGGCCCTTCCACAACAACTTCTTCGTCGCGGCCACCGACACCGGAGCAGCCGCGGACAGGCGGATAGCAAGGCCGATGGCTGCCTCCAGTAGATCTTCATCGGCATGTACTGATGAAACCAACCCCATGGAAAGAGCCTCTTCGGCCGTAATTATCTCCGCCCCCATGAGCAACTGGGACGCATTCGAAAACCCAACGACTCTAGGTAGAAGCGCGTGTGACCCAAGTTCAGGCAACATCCCGATTCGGTTGAAGACAAATCCGATACGTGCGCTTTGCGCTGCGAGTCGAACATCACACATCAAAGGGTAAGTTGCGCCGACCCCGACAGCGGGACCGTTGATCGCAGCAATTACCGGTTTCGGTACTTGGTGGGGCAGTAGTTTGGGCGTTCTCGCCTCGCTGTCGTCTTGAAGATCTCGGTCCCGGTCCGAGCTGAATGTGTCGCCCCCACCGGAAAGATCCGCACCCGCGCAAAAAGCGCGGCCGGTGCCGGTCAACACCAACGCCCGAACATCAGGATTTTCCGAACAGTCCAAAAGAGCCGCATCTAACCCCGAAGAAATTTCGTTATTCCAAGCGTTGAGACGATCCGGGCGGTTGAGCCTCACCACACCAACACGGTCGACGTAGTCGACTGTTACAGCACCCACGTTGGGGTTCGACTCGTTCATGGCTTTATTCTCTCAGAATTGAATGAGCCACACCGGACTGCGATAGATCTGGCCTTCGAGTCTTTCTTCGGGCATGCTATTTAGGTATTTCCAGCTAGGACTGCCGTGCAGATACTTACTTCCATTGTCGTTGGTTTTGCCGTGACTCAGGTCTCCACGTTGACTACTTCCGCGTATTTGCATCGTTCTCTCGCCCACAAGGCAGTCACGTTCCGACCTTGGTTCGCCTTCATTCTTCGGTTCTTCTTATGGCTTACGACAGGAGTGAAAGCTCGAGAATGGGCAGCCGTCCACCGTAAACATCACGCTTACACCGATAAGGAAGGTGACCCCCACTCTCCGGCCCGTCTCGGTTGGGTTCGCGTTCAACTCACAAACTTCTGGCTGTACCGGCGCTCGGCAAACGATCCGGTCACAGTCGAAAAGTGGGGGAAAGACCTCGCTCCTGATCGGTGGGATCGACTGATGTTTGATCGAGGCCCTCTGGGTTTACTTATCGCAACTGTGCTTCTTGCTCTGTGGCTGGGATGGTGGCAGGGGCCGCTCGCTTTCGCATTCCATGTGGTCAGTTACGTGACCCTGTCCGGTGCAATCAATGCAGTGGGACACACCTTCGGTCGACGTCCGTACCAGAACAGCGCAACAAACTCACATTGGCTCTCGGCATTAACCTCCGGCGAGGGTTACCACAACAATCACCACGAATTACCGACGTCGGCAAGGTTCGGGTTTAAACCATTGGACTTAGACGCAGCCTGGTGGCTCATCAAACTCGCGCAACGTTGCGGCCTCGCTGAGGTACGCGAACTCAAGAACAAGCCCTTACTCGTCTGATTGCAGTACCGCTGCTGTATGCCTGAAGATGTCGCTGTGGTTTGGGAAATTGTGGAGCTAAGGAGAATTGAACTCCTGACCCCTTCCATGCCATGGAAGTGCTCTACCAACTGAGCTATAGCCCCGAAGCGGAACCCAAGGTATCAGCGGGCTTGGGCGATGCAACTCACGTTTCTTCGAGTCGAACACGGCGCCTAGGCTTTCAACCATGAGCATCCCAGTCGACCCCAACCAACTTGAAACAGAACTCGAACGATTTGGCCGCTCCGCTTTTCTGTTGACGGTGTGCGATGACCAAACCTCCCACGTCGCCCATATGACCCTCAGTTTCGAAGAGGGGATTCTTCGCTGTCCCGTGAGCCGAACTGCCGCGCGAAATGTTGCACATCGACCCAAGGTTGTCCTCTTGTGGCCACCGTGGGAACCCGACGGATATTCAATGATTGTCGACGCTGATTGCTCCGTTGAAGACGAAGAACTGTGTATTACGCCAACCTCTGGGGTGCTTCATCGACCAGCCGCAGCCGACACTTCGACTGGACCCGAATGCGGAAGCGATTGCGCTCCGCTCGGCTCATAACGTGGCAGGTCCACTTACCGGTATCCGAGTTTTGGAACTAGGGAGTTTTATCGCTGGCCCTTTCGCAGGACAACTCTTGGGAGATTACGGGGCGGAGGTAATCAAAGTTGAGCCTCCATCTGGGGGAGATCCCATGCGGAAGTGGGGGCATCGAGATTCTGCAGGGCACAGCTACTGGTGGCCGGCGATTGCTCGCAACAAGAAATCGATCGCCATTGATCTTCGAATCGCTGAAGGCCGGATGGTGGTCCGACGTTTAGCGTCTCGTAGCGACGTTGTTTTGGAGAACTTCACCCCGGGACGACTCGCGGAGTGGCAACTCGGCTACGACGACCTTGTAGATGACAACCCAGGCCTCATCATGACCCACGTTTCGGGTTTCGGTCAGACTGGCCCTCGAGCAGCAGACCCAGGTTTCGGCTCTATCGGTGAAGCCATGGGAGGAATCCGACATACCACAGGTTGGCCTGACCGACCGTCGACGAGAGCAGGGATAAGCCTCGGCGACGCCATCGCTTCACTATTCGCGGTGAGCGGCACATTGGCTGCTCTCAACGAAAGGCAACGAAGCGGGAAAGGTCAAGAGGTCGATGTGGCAATCTACGAAGCCGTTTTCGCTCTCATGGAATCAACCATCGCGGACTACGACCTAGGTGGCCATATTCGAGGTCGGACCGGCTCCGTTCTCCCGGGAGTATCGCCATCCAATGTCTATCCAACTCTCGATGGATCAGATGTACTTATCGCAGGTAACGCTGACGCCATATTTCGACGCATTTGTGCCGCGATGAACCGAACGGACCTCTCGGAAGACCCGCGTTACGCGACCCACGAGAGTCGAGGAGTTAACCAACTGGAGTTGGACGACATCATTTCTGCCTGGACGGCCAGTCAACGGGTAGAAGAGCTAGAAGCGGTGCTTGAAGAGCACGCGATTCCATATGGCCGAATTTTCACGGCCCCTGACATGATCGCCGACCCCCAATTCGCGGCTCGCGAGTTGATTCAGCGATACGAAGACGAAATTTTGGGCCGAGAAGTACCCATGGCTGCACCTATTCCGCGATTTTCCCGCACACCAGGTGAGATCCGATCGACTGGACCCGGGTTAGGGCAACACACTGACCAGATACTTGACAGTGTGGGCGGATATAACCAAGAACAGATCGAACGTTTACGCTCAGAGGGGGTAGTCGCCTGACCCCAATATCAAGGGTCAACGGTTCTGGTTCTGGGGCCCGAACGAAGAACCTGCGCCGGCAACTGGCGGCCGACCAATGTCTCGGCCAGATGCCCGCACTCGATCAACCGTTCTAGGTCGACGCCTGTCGAGGCACCCAAATCTTCGACCATATGGACCACATCTTCAGTGGCGACGTTGCCGGTGGCCCCCGGCGAGTAAGGGCAACCGCCGAGTCCGCCGATAGCGGCGTCAAAGCGGCGTACGCCTCGCTGCATCGCGACCACGATGTTAGCTAGGCCAGTATTTCTGGTGTTGTGAAAATGAAGAGCGATTTCGGAAGTTTCGATACCTACTTCCTCGAGGGCGTCCAGCAACTCAAGAACAACTCTGGGCGTTGCCATTCCGCTGGTATCCCCAAAGGACAACCCCTCAACCCCTGCCTCCTCCAGGACTCTTAACGCATAATCGGCGACCCGTTCGGCAGCAACATCGCCCTCGTACGCGCACCCGAACGCTGTTGACAAAATCGCTTCAACGGGTGTTTTGTTCTGGTGAGCTAAATCAGTCAGTTCGATAATCTGGCCGATTGACTCTTCAGGAGACATATTGATGTTCTTACGGTTGTGAGTTTCTGAAATTGACATCACTACTTCGATTTCGTCTACGCCGCATTCGAGTGCGTCGTGGGCGCCCCGCTCATTGGGAACGAGAGCGCGGTAGCGAACCCCTGGTACTCGGGTAATACCTTTCATGACCTCAGCCGACCCCGACATCGGCGGGATCGCTTTCGGATGAACGAATGAAGCCGCCTCAATCGCAGCGAGACCGGTGCCCGACAGGGCGTCTATCAAAGCAATGCGCTCCGCAACCGGGATTGTGGCCTCATTCTGCAACCCGTCGCGGGGCCCAACTTCACGGATCTCCACCGAGTCAGGAAGATCCGCGCTCACTTCAAGCCGCCTTTAGGTCTTCAAACACCTTGCGCCAACGCTCGGCGTCAGATCGATACGGCGCGTAAAAACTTAGACGCTGGACAATGTCACCGAAACGTTGCTTCAACTCTTCAGCGATCTGCTCGGGCTCACCGACCACAGCGAAAGCACCAAGAATTTCGTCATCCACGAGGTTGCCCATCTCCACCCATTTACCTTCCTTAGATAAAGAGTTGAGCTCGGTTTGCATGTCGCCCCAACCGTGACACTCCAGAACACCCCGATACGCAGGGGTGGACCCGTAGAACGCGATCTGCTGACGAGTTCCCTGCTTTGCCTTCTCAATTTCTTCCTCGTTGTTACCTGTCACAACGAACAAGGGACCAGAGATCTCTACGTCGGAGAGGCTACGACCAGCTCTTTCGGCCCCTCGTTCCAACGCCGGAAGAGTTTCTTCACGCAGGTATTTCTCGGTCGTAAAGCCATGGGCAAGAAACACGTCGCAAGTTTCACCGGCTACCTCAGTCATCAACGGACCGACCCCTGCCAAAGCCATTTTTGGTGCACCATAAGGGTTTTCGCCTGGATGAAAAAACGGCGTCATCAACGTGTGCTGATAAAAATCGCCCCGAAAGTCGAGCTTCTCGCCGGTATTCCAACTGTTCCAAATCGCTTTGGTCGCCAGAATCATCTCGCGCATCCGCGCCGCCGGTTTTGACCAGTCCATCGAAAATCGCTTAGTGATGTGGGCTTTGATCTGACTACCCAGACCGAGGGTGAAGCGTCCCTTGGAAATCAATTGGATGTCATTCGCGCTGTATGCCAGATCCATCGGATTTCGAGCGAACCCCACCACAATGCTGGTTCCCAATTCAACTGTTTCGGTCGCTTGAGCCATAAGGGGGAGCATTGTGAACGGGTCGTGGCTCGTTTCGGGAACCCACAGACCGTCGTAACCGATCTCTTCCTGCTCGCGGGCCTTATCCATAATCCCGTCAAACCCACTATCTACGCCTATGCCACCATCGATTTTCATGGACCCGAACTTAGTTCAGCCCGAGGCTGATGTCGCAGGCACGAGGAGACTAGACACCGAGAATGTCTGCGGCTCGTTTAGCCAGGCCAATAACGCTTTGGGGGAAAATCTCGACCTCGTCGGGAATTTCAGGGTTCGCACCACCAACGTACCGTGCATGCACCCCTTCAAGAATGCACGCCAGGCGCCAACTCGCAAACGCGAAAAAGAACTCCATATCGCTCGTATCGCGCCCTGTGTGCCGCTGGTAACTGGCGATTAGTTCAGTACGACCAGGGAAGCCCTCGTCGATGGTCGCAGCGTCACCGAGAGGCAAAAAGTCATCGCTTGGCTCGCTCCAGTAGGCAAGTAGAATTCCGAGATCTGCCAGCGGATCTCCCAAAGTGGAAATTTCCCAGTCAAGCACCGCCGCAACCTCTCCAGCTTCTGTGATTAGACAATTATCCAATCTGAAGTCTCCATGAATGAGGGTGCCTTCTCGTTGTTCGGGAATGCAGTTGATCAAGGCGTCATGTACCTGCTCGATGATGGGCAAGTCGCGAGAGGTCATCGCATTGAACTGACGGAGCCAGGTTCGCAACTGACGAGCGACATAATCCTCTCGTTTTGCGAGATTAGACAAACCAGTCGATTCGAGATCCACCGAATGAATCGCGGCTAACGCGCCGACAAGCTGTTCGCCGAGGTGCCGACGTCGCTCCAAAGGCACAGAGGCCGCTGATTGTTTGTCTCGTAGTACGTGGCCGTCAACAAAATCGGTGACATAGAAATCAGCGCCGATTACTTCAGGGTCGACACAGAGCCCAACAACCGCGGGCACTGGCACCGCGCTACCAGCAAGAGAAGAAAGCATTCGGTGCTCCCGAACCATGTCATGCGCGCCGGTTAACACATGGTCTAACGGTGGGCGACGAAGCACCCATTTGCGGCCCTGTTGGTCTGTCACCCGATAGGTGAGATTTGAGTGACCCCCGGTTATAAGCTCAAACTCAAGAGGTTCTTTGAGAGCTTCAACGCGAGCCGATAACCACTCGGTCACAGGCGTTTTCTCAATTCCCTGCAAAATGGCACTCCTCAGAACGGTCTGATCTCGAAACTACATCGTGTTGGGATCTATTCTCGTTGACGGACATCAACAGCGCGGCGTGAGAGGATGGGACATGATCGACGTCACCGAACAAGACTTTGAGCAACAAGTCGTCGAAAAGAGCCATGAAGTACCCGTGATCGTCGATCTGTGGGCCCCATGGTGCGAACCCTGCAAAACGCTGGGTCCGCTCCTGGAGAAAGTGATTGACGCACAACAAGGCAAAGTCATTGGGGTCAAAATCGACATCGATGAAAACCCCGGGATATCGCAAGCTTTCCAAGTCCAATCGATACCCATGGTTGTGGCCTTCAAAGATGGTCAGGCAGTTGATGGATTCATGGGCGCTCAAGGCGAACCCATGTTGCAAGATTTCATAGCTCGCCTCCTACCAACGGAAGAAGAAAGCCAGATCGACTCGCTGGTTTCAGCCGGTGACGAGTTGTCCTTGCGCGCAGCTCTAAAACTTCAAAGTGACCATCCTCCAGCGGTTCTAGCCCTAGCAGAGTTACTGGTTCAAGATGGTCGCGCCGACGAAGGCCTCGAGCTCCTGGGACGAATTCCTGAATCGTCTGAGAGTCGACGCATAGCAGCCGTCGCCAGAACCTCGGACAGTTCTGGACAATCCGACGAAGTTGACGCCGAACTTCTCACTCTCCTAAGTCAAGTCAAGACCGACGACTCGGCTCGACAACGGTTCGTCGACCTCCTTGAAGTAATGGGTCCCGATGACCCTCGAACCGGTGAATGGCGTCGCAAACTTTCGACAGCGCTGTTCTAAGTCTGACGTTTCCGGGTGCAGCGAAAAAACGACCAGTCCACACCAGATGCGTTCGAAGCAGGGAGCTAACGTCGAAAGCGTGGATAACGTCTCGGTACAGGTGTTCTCGGGGCCCGAGCCATCCCTCATCGGGGACGCGGTCCGTCAACGAATTGACTTGCTGGTCGGTGACCAGGACCGAGCTCTTGTTCTAGAAGAACTTGCGGGCGAGGAATACACCATCCACGAGGTTGTGGACGCGGTACAAACACCCCCGCTGCTTTCCGATCGTCGGATAGTAGTAGTGCGAGGTTTCAACCGATTCAAATCTGCCGAACTCGAACCATTAGTTGAGCTGTTACGCGATCCACCGCCGACCACTGATTTGGTCGTCGAATGGGGAAGCGGAGCCGTACCAAAAAAATTGCTGGATGCGGCGAAGTCCATAGGTGGCGAACAAGTAAAGATTGGTTCCCCCGGAACGGGGCGAGCGCGCAACAGCTGGTTTGAAGAGCGATTCGACACCTCTTCCCTGAAACTCGACTCCGCGGCCCGCCACATCCTTGTCGAACATTGCGGCGATGACGTGGCCCGCCTAACTGGGTTGATGTTGACGCTTGAGGGCGTATATGGCTTCGACGCGGAACTCGGCGAAGCCGAAGTGATCCCATTTCTCGGTGATGAGGGAGGGGTGCCTCCGTGGGATCTCACTGATGCGCTTGATCGCGGCGAGATGCCGGTGGCCCTTCAAGTTTGTCCAAGGCCTCCAGTGACCGTCAAGTTGAATCCACGATGGACTATCCTGCTACAGTCCAATTTTCAACGTCTGCATGGTGAATCATATCGTTGAGCTTCTCCAGCCATGTTCCGAAAAATGCGGCAGCCTCGGGTATCTCCATGGTCTTGGCTAAATCAGCATCAATATCAGTTAACTCATCTAGGAGCCATTCAACTGAAACACGGTCAGATCTACCACTATAATAATCCGAGCATATTCGGGTCTCCCAGTTAATACCATAAGCTTTCATCTGCTTTACGGCCTCTAGAAAATGTTCGACTAGAGGCCCAGACTGACCGACCTTAGCTTGGAATACCCTCCGATGTACTATCGCCATAATTCCCTCTTCAATCCTTGGGTTAACAAAACTTCATCTAGATTGTCACACAAACTCAAACGAAGCTATGTATACGTACCTAACAGATTAGGCAATAGGAACGGGCCACCGGCATGGGAACGATGGCCCTAGACCTATACGTTTGTCTGCGGCCTCCGGTGACAGGCCAGAACTTCAGTATCATCACCGCTAAATAGCCCAAATTTAGAGGGAATTCTTAATGACTAAAACATCCCCTCTTCCGAGCAGTTTCGTTGCCCTACATGATGTACTGGATCTTCGAGATCGTCCTTGTCATCTGGTCTGTGAGATCGACGACCCGGCCCCAGCCTGAACGGTTAGCCGGACTTTCGATCTGGCTCAAGGATTCAGCGAGCGCTTGGTAACTATCGAAGGCTCGTCCAGACCTGATTTGGTCCCAACTGCTGAGGGGTTTGGTGATGTTGGCCTTAGGGCTACCCGGGGTGAGAGACTCACGTTGCTCAACCAGCACGTCAATCAACTCTGATCTCTTGCCCGGCTTGGCCGTGAAAACGTTACGCACGAGATATTTGGCGTTGAAGCCCTCCGGCGCACCTTCAATCGGTCTGATTATCTCGCAGAGGTCGATAGAAACGAATTGACACTTTGAAGCGATCGAGTCAAACCGTTCTATGTAGGCTTCGTTATCCATCAGGCCAGACTGGAAATCATCGTATTCTGGATAAGACCTGAAAATAAGATTTGTGGTCACATCGATCCCTTCCGGTACCTGATTCCCTACCGTGACTGTTACGAGGCCTCTTACGATAGGTGTGTTCTCTGACTGAGCTATAGATGCAATGCTTTGGACCTGCTCCTCGAGAACACTAAATACTTGTCCTTCGAGCGGCCTCCTAGTCATGACTACCATACATTCAGGCATAAACATCTCTCCTTGAACTGGATGGGGCAGTTTAATCAACCGGCACCGCTATTTCAAGTTCCAATCAAGCTCACGCGGCCTGAAGTTTGTCCCGGGCCCCCGGTGACGGGCCGACACTTTGGGTACAAAACGACAAAAAAGAAAAGCTCAGATTCGAAAAATCTAGGCTTTTTTGTGCTTGATTAAACTTCATGTAAACTACGGAACCTGAGCCGTAAGCTGATCACGATATCGGCATAAGAGTAAAAGGACCCGAGCACTTGCTGTCGTCGCGTCATCAAGTGATGGGTAAATCGACCACTAATCTGTGTAAAGGACATAGGAGGTGTGATGCAAGACAAGAAACGCATGACCACAAGACTAAAGGAGTTGTTCGAGCGTCCGGAAATCTTCGTTTTGGCGGGCGGAATGAATGCTATGGGCGCCAAGATGGCAGAAGTACTGGGATTCGAGGCGTTTTACATGTCGGGGGGGAATACCTCGGCCCAGCTGATGGGTTGGACAGAGGGTGGCACCAGTATGCGGGACATGGTGGATAATGCCCGGCGTATCGTAAATACCGTGGACATCCCGGTGTTTGTAGATATGGACACTGGCTATGGGGACGCCATCACGGTACACGAGACTGTAAAAGAGTACATCCGCGCCGGGATAGCAGGCACCCATCTTGAGGACCAGACCTACCCGCCCAAGTCAGGTTCCCGCCGCCGATGTGTTTCCATCGAAGAGATGGTAGGCAAACTAAGGTCCGCCATGGACGCCAAGATGGAGCTCGATCCGGACTTCGTCATCGTGGCTAGATGCGACTATGCTGGTGTTCCAGGGGCGACTTTCGAACAGGTGATGGAACGCTGCTTGGCCTATAAAAGCCAGACCAACGTGGACGTGGTCTGCCCCGCCGTAGCATCTTGGGAGGAGAATAAGGAGAGTCTCCAACGAATTCCTGGTCCAGTTCTGCCCCTGTTCACTCATGGGAGCCAGACCCATCCGAGCTTGGAGGAGTTGCAGGATGCAGGGGCCGCTGCGGCCTGGTATCCCTCACTAACCACTATGGCGGCACTTCAGGCATCCTGGGATTTCCTCAACGATTTTCAGGAAAGGGGAACCGGCGCCATCGACGATTTCTTGGCAGGTGCGGCCCAAAGCAAGTGGGGCGTGGCCAGCAACGGTAACGTCCTTGGGGCGCAGCGCATACGGGAAATGGAGGACAAGTACCTACCCTAGTGTGAAGCCATTCATCCAATCCTTGTTTGATGGATTGGGCATCCGAGCGTAGACATTCGCCGATACGGACGTACCGTATACAGGTAAAGGGAAGAAAGAGGTGAACTGGTGCCTATCTTGTACCGAGCCAACGCCAAGACGGAAGAGGGTTATCCAGGTATCCCCAGGACAATCCTGGTGGATGCCATCCACTGTGCCGAATCCCTCTGGGCGGGGCATTTGAGATCGAACCTGGTGCCAGGGTCACCACCCATATACATCTTGACACGGAAGAAGCAGCCTTAAAAATAGAGAGCCAACTTTTTGGAAATTAAACCGAAATTAGAATTTGATTAGACAACATCTTTGCTAGTAATTAATATAACTTCCACCCCAATCAGCATTGAGACTTGGAGACCGCTTATGACCACGCCAGGACCGGGGCCATCTGATTTCAGATTTACGGCGTTTGACTTCGACCCCACAAAATATGATGCCATGATGTCCTCGTTTGATAATGCGAGAGACCGTGTTAAGAATATCCCTGATTTATTGAATGTCCGTGTAGTTAGGACGTTGGAAAATAGGATGATGGTGATGTCTGGGTACAGGAGCAGAGATGCTCTGAACGCAGCAACAGAAGCTCACAGTTCTATTTTTGCTGACTTCGCTCAGTACATAATTGGAGAGCCATTGATCAGAGCAGGCGAACTTGTAGCAAGAGTAAATGGCGAAGTGCCAATGAACGAGTTCAAGTACATGCGATTCGTTAGTGTTGTTATAGATTCAAGCAAATACGACGCAATAATGTCCTACCTCAATAGTGGACATCTTGAAAAGTTCAAGAATATTCCAGGCCTTAGCCGTCTATTGATCAACCGAACGACGGAAAATAGAATGCTTGCGGCAAGCGGGTACCTTGATAAACAATCGTCAGATTCTGCAATGGAAACCGTGCAAGAGGCTCTCACTGGAATGGCTGAATACATAACCGAACCGCCATTAATCCGAGAAGGTGAGTTGGTTTGGCTATACCAATACAACCTGTGATAAGAACTGTTAATTAAGGGAAGCAATTCTCTATAAAGTAAAAACAAGACCAAAAGGTTATATAAGAAAAGCCCAGGTTTTCGTGACCTGGGCTTTTTCGTGCCTAAAATCGTGGTGACCCGACTCGGGATCGAACCGAGAACCCACTGATTAAGAGTCAGGCGTTTTTGTTCACAGGCGTAGACAGCAGTTCACCGTAGACACCATTTCGAGGCTAAAAGTGAAAACCGTGCCTACAGTACAGAAATAAATTGGGTACAAAGTTACCCGATCTTATATCCGACAAATGCAGTATCTTGTTCCCTACGTTCGTATCCAATTCCGCCGATGGAGGCAACTAATGACACAGCAGAAACCCGAGAACAGGTTCCCGGCCGTTGGCGACGGGACCGGAGTTACCTCTGACCCGAGGTTCTACCGGGAAGAACTTGCGCTCGCTTTCCGTAACCGGGGCATGCCGTTGGAGGGCCTGCGCTATGACGTTACTCCCACAGGCATGCACTATCTTCTGATGCACTTTGATATCCCCGAGGTTGATGGCGAAGCGTGGAGCCTCAAGGTCGGTGGGCTGGTTAACCAGCCAGTCAATGTGTCCATAGACGAGATCAGGAAACTGCCGTCTCGTACTGAAGTTGTAACCATGGAGTGCGCCGGTAATGGGAGAGCCCTGTTCTCGCCTCGATCCGTGACCCAGCCCTGGCTTTCAGAGGCCATCGGCACTGCCGAGTGGACCGGCACGCCCTTGAAGGGAGTCTTGGATGCGGCCGGGATACAAAAGGAAGCGGTTGAGATACTGTTCACCGGCGTAGATCGGGGAATACAAAGAGAAGAGATTCAAGACTACCAGCGCAGCCTCACCATCGAGGAGGCAACCAGGGACGAGGTTATGTTGGTCTATGAGATGAATGGGCGACCTCTTGAACCCCAGCACGGCTATCCACTGCGGCTGATCGTACCCGGATGGTATGGGATGACCAGCGTCAAATGGTTGGACCGCGTTGAGGCCATCAGTGAGCCGTTCAACGGGCCCCAGATGCACCCTAACAGCTACCGCTATGCCCAGACCGCCGCCGACCCCGGAGAACCAGTAGACCTCATGCGGGTCCGGGCGTTGATGATACCGCCTGGTATTCCGGACTTCCTGACCCGCATCCGACTTTTGGATGCAGGCAAGGTTACACTCACGGGCCGTGCCTGGGCTGGCCGTGCCAGCATCACCCGGGTGGAAGTGTCGACGACCGGCGGCGCCGTCTGGGCCGATGCACAGCTTAAACCAATGACTTCACGGTTCGCATGGCAGGGTTGGAGTTACGAATGGAACGCAATGCTAGGAAATCACAAACTGCTGGTAAGGGCCACTGATTCCAACGGCAACCGTCAACCTGTGGAGCCCGAATGGAATATCCAAGGTATGGGCAACAACATGGCGCAGATAGTGGAAGTGATCGTTGAATAGGGCTGCGGATATCCGACAAGCGGTGCCGTTAAGTCAGTTTCGACCTTCCTGATGACTTCAGAACCTTCCAACTCTTCACCTTCTGGCCAGCTCAGAGCCTTTTCCATCATTGCCGCTGCGCTATTCCTGAACAACACTGTCGCTCTGATGCTTGGGCCTTTATTGGTGGGTATCGCCAAAGAATTCGACAC
>ENA-UPTF01000350-UPTF01000350.1-marine-metagenome-genome-assembly--contig:-NODE-350-length-33457-cov-4.316806_pt1 | contig 33457 bp, 29 predicted proteins | sample MGYA00238166_ERZ767019 | MGnify/ENA primary metagenome ERZ767019 (study PRJEB28930, sample SAMN06266391) | marine metagenome | isolation source: Sea water from 250 m depth | place: Atlantic Ocean | study... | reverse complement strand
CTCCTAAGGTCGGTGATAGCCGACCGGCTCCTAAGGTCGGTGATAGCCGACCGGCGGCCGGTGGCGACAGCGGCGACGGCCAACCGGGCTCCGGCGGAGGGCGTCGACGTCGACGACGAAGGGGCGGCCGTGGTCGCAGTGGCGGGGGCCAGCAGGGCGACAACCAGGGCCGGCAGGGCCGGGGTAATCGTCCCGTGGAGGCCGTTACCGATGATGGACCGTTAGAGCTGGACGAGGACACCCTCAAGCGACGACGAGGCCGGGAGCGGCGAGGCAAGCCAATCGGTCGGTACCTCATGTGCGTCAGCGTCAACGGCGGCGTGACCCAGATCGCCGTGCTGGAGGGGCGACAGCTCATCGAGCACTACCTGTCTCGTCCGGCCGACGACGTCAGCGAGATCCACGGCAACGTCTACCTAGCCAAGGTCCAGAACGTACTGCCCGGCATGGAAGCGGCGTTCGTGGATATCGGCACGCCTAAGAACGCAGTGCTCTACCAGGGCGACCTCCAGTACACAGACACCGACTTTGAGGGCAAGGGCCGGCCTCGCATTGAGCAAGTCCTGAAGTCAAAGCAGACGATCCTGGCTCAGGTCACCAAGAACCCGATCGCCCACAAGGGGGCCCGGCTGACTCAGGAGGTCTCCCTCCCCGGCCGGTTCGTGGTGCTGGTGCCCAACAGCACCACCTATGGGATTTCCAAGCGCCTGTCGGATTCCGAGAGGAAACGCCTCCGGTCGATCTTGGATCGAACCAAGCCCAAGCAGCACGGGATCATCGTGCGGACGGCCGCCGAGGGCATCACCGCTGAGGAGATCGAGCGAGACGTCCGTCGCCTAGTCCAGCAGTGGGAGGAGATTGAGGCCCTGTCCGGGCGGTCGCAGTCCCCGAGCCTCTTGTACCGCGAGCCCGAAATGGCCTTCCGGTTCATCCGCGAGGAGTTCAACAAGGACTTCCGAGGCGTGGTCATCGACGATCCGGAGATGTTCGAGAGGGTCCGGACCTACGTGGAGAGTGTCAACCCGGCCCTGGCAGACCGGATCACCTACCACGACCCGGAGACCGAGTCCCTGCCCCTCTTCGAACGCCACCACGTGCACGAGCAGCTGCGTAAGGCTCTGGATCGCAAGGTGTGGCTGCCATCGGGCGGATCGCTGATCATCGAGCACACCGAAGCCCTGACGGTGATCGACGTCAACACGGGTAAGAACGTTGGGCGGTCGAGCCTTGAGGAGACCGTGTTCCGAAACAACCTGGAAGCTGCCGAGGAGATTGCCCGCCAACTCCGGCTCCGTGACATCGGCGGCATCATCGTGATCGACTTTGTTGACATGGAGGTCAAGGCGAACCGGGAGGCCGTGGCCACCACGTTGCGTTCTTCCCTGGGTCGGGACAAGACCCGGACCCAGGTCTTCGATATCTCCGAACTGGGCCTAGTGGAGATGACTCGCAAGCGGATCGGAGAGGGCCTGCTGGAGTCGTTCGCCACCGCGTGTGAGGACTGTCGGGGTCGGGGTCGGATTCTGGACGACGACCTCTTAGCCGGATCAGGTCGGGCAGGCCGCCGGTGAGCGGTATTGGACCGTGCTGCAGGTAACCGTCACTCTGGAGGCGGTGGCGCCATCGATGGCCCCGGATAACCTGACCGCACTATGTACGCAGTGATCGCCACTGGTGGAAAGCAGTACCGGGTCGAGGAGGGCCAGCGGGTTCTCGTCGAACGCCTGGGAGCCGTGGGCGGCGACGTCGAGTTGACCCCCGTGATGGTGGTGGACGGCGACGACGTGTTGGCTACCCCGGAGGCCCTCGCTGGTTCGAGCGTGTCGGTCCGCATCGTGGGAGACGCCAAGGCACCCAAGATCAGGGGCTTCACCTACAAGAACAAGAGCAACCAGCGTCGCCGGTGGGGCCACCGCCAACATTTGGCCGAGATCGAAATTACCGGGATCACGAGGGGCTAAAGACATGTCCAAGACCAAGGGCGGCGGCTCGACCCGCAACGGCCGCGACTCCAACGCACAGCGACTAGGGGTCAAGGTCTACGACGGCGGTCGGGTTAGTGCCGGCAGCATCCTGGTCCGGCAGCGGGGCACCAAGTTCCATCCGGGCCACAACGTGGGCCTGGGCGGCGACGACACACTGTTCGCCACAGCCGATGGCGTGGTGAAGTTCGGCCGACGGGCTGGCCGCAAGCTGGTGGACGTCCTCACCGACTGACGCGACCGGATCCCAGTCGCCGTAGCCGAGCGATGGAAGACGCACCGCCTGGCGGTGCGTCGTTTCGCGTTTAGGAGCCGACGTCCAGCCCGGCCGGAAGCCGCTCGGCGTTCCACCCAAGGAGGCGGGTGGCAATACGACAGGCATAACGGTCGGTCATTCCACCCACGTGGCGAACGGCGGCCAACCGGACGGCATCGGAGCCCGAGTGGTCTTCGAAGCCGTGGAGGGCGTCGGTCGGGAGGTCCCCCGGGGCCGTCGTGAAGTGGTCGACGAGGGCCCGCAACAGTGCGATGACCCGCGATGCCTGGTCGAGGGAGGCAGGACGCAGATAGATCCGCTCGTAGTCAAAGGCCCGAAAAGCACCGAGGGCAGCCGCCGTGTCGTGGTCCATGCCTATGCGGCCCCTCGACGCCGACGGGCCGACGACTCCGTCGATAAAGGCGGACAGTTGCTCTCTCCGGGCGGTGCCGCACCGTTCGCGCACCACCGCCGGAAGATCGGCGGGATCCACGATCCCCGTGTGAACGGCATCTTCAAAATCGTGACAGACGTACGCAATTCGGTCGGCCCAGCTGACCACCTCGCCCTCTGGGGTGGCTGGCGCCGGGCGCGACCACGAATGGTTACGGATCCCATCCAGGGTCTCCCGGCAGAGGTTCAGCGGAGCCAGGGTTACGTCAGCACCCCATTGGGCATGGTCATAGCCACCGTCCACGTAAAGGGAGAGAGCGTCTTCGCTAGCGTGCCCACCTGGTCCGTGGCCGCAGTCGTGACCGAGGGCAATGGCCTCGGTGAGGGGCACGTTTAGTCCGAGGCTTCCGGCGATCGCTCGGGCTACCTGGGCTACTTCTAGGGCGTGGGTGAGACGGGATCGTTGGTGGTCCTCCGGGAAGACGAAGACCTGGGTCTTTCCGGCCAGCCGTCGGAAGGCGGTGGCGTGGAGGATTCGGTCACGGTCCCGCTCGAAGCAGGTTCGGAAAAGATCGGGAGCCTCCTCGACCAGGCGGTCACCGGCTCCAGTGGCAAGGGTGGCGCCGTCAGCCAAGAGGCTCACTTCCCGCTCTTCCCGGGCCGGTCGATCCACGGTTCTCGGGAGACCGACTGTGGCCCAACTGTCGTAGTGGGCGGTCCGGATCTGATCGTCGCCGTGCCCGTCCATGGTCGAAGCCCACAGGGCAGCCCGTGGAGTCTCCGGGGGGCTTGCGGCGTTGGCGTCGTATTGGGGCACCGAACCACCCTAGGGAGGCCGGGAGTTCATCGGGCTCGCTGGAGCCGCTCAGTAGGCTCGCAGCATGTCCCAGTTCGTCGATGAATGCGGGCTCAACGTTCGCGGCGGCGACGGTGGGGCGGGCGCGGTGTCGTTTCGCCGTGAGGCCCATGTCCCGAAGGGTGGCCCAGACGGCGGCGACGGCGGCCATGGTGGATCGGTCTGGTTGGAGGCGGACCATAACGTGGCCTCACTCCTGGCCTTTCGCGATCACCCACACCGGCGGGCCGACAATGGCACCCACGGTTCAGGCGGCAAGCGCCACGGCCGGGCGGCCGAGGACCTAGTGATCAAGGTCCCGGAGGGGACCACAGTGCGTGGCCTGTACAGCGGCGAGATACTCGCCGACCTCGTGCAGCACGGCGACCGCTGGCTGGGGGCGGAGGCCGGACAGGGCGGGCACGGCAACGCCAAGTTCCTGAGCAACCGTCGACGGGCCCCCGGCTTTGCCGAACAGGGCGAGGAGGGGGAGGAGCACTGGCTGACCCTGGAACTCCGACTGATGGCCGACGTGGCGCTCGTCGGCTACCCGAATGTGGGCAAGAGCACCTTGATCTCGAGAATCTCGGCTGCCAAACCGCGGATCGCCGATTACCCGTTCACTACGCTGGAGCCCAACCTCGGGGTGGTCCGTTCCGAGGGCTGTCCCGAGTTCGTGGTGGCCGACATTCCGGGCCTCATCGAGGGGGCTAGCGAGGGACGGGGTCTGGGCCACCGTTTCCTACGCCACGTTGAACGGGCCCGAGTCCTGCTGGTGCTAGTAGACCTGGCTCCCACCGCCCTGGAGGAACCAATCCGCCAGCTTGAGGTGATCCTGGGAGAGCTGCGCGCCTACCAACCTGAGCTCCTCGAGCGCCCTCGCCTGGTGGTTGGATCCCGAGCCGACGTGGCGGAAGCAGGTGTGACCTTCGACGGGGACCGCCTGTCGGCCGTTACCGGGGAGGGCCTGGAGTCGCTGGTCCACGCGCTGGGCGGCTTAGTGGAAATCGCCCGGTCTGCACCCCCCGAAAGGCCCGCCGTAGTGGTCCATAGGCCTCCCACCGAAGACGTGGTGGTGGAGCGAGGTGAGGACGGGACCTGGGAGGTCGCGGACCGCAGGGTTGCCCGGGTGGCAAACCTAAACGACCTAACCAACCCCGATGCGCTGGACTATCTCCACGACCGCCTGAAGAGAATGGGCGTCGACCGGGCCCTGGCCCGAGCAGGGGTGCGTGACGGGGAACCGGTCCGCATCGGTCGACTCGAGTTCACTTACGAAGAGGGCTGATGGCAGGCCGGAACGACACCGCTGTAGTAAAAATCGGCACCTCGTCGATCACCGACGACGAGGGCGTCATTGACCGCGCCATGGTGGCCAAGCTGTGCGACGAGGTAGCCGCTCTACGGGCGACGGGCCGTCGAGTGGTCGTGGTGACGTCGGGGGCCATTGCTGCCGGCCTGCCCGAGTTGGGCCTGGGCGGCGACCGCCGCCCCCGAGACCCGGTGACCTTGCAAGCCGTGTCGGCAGTCGGCCAGGGCGGCCTCATTCGCGCCTACCGGGAGGAGCTAGGCCGACATGATCTGACCGTCGGCCAGGTCCTCCTAGCCCCGCTGGACTTCTTCGTGCGAGCCCAGTACCTACACGCCCGTGGCACTCTGACCCGCCTGTTGGAGCTGGGGGTCGTGCCGGTTGTGAACGAGAACGACGCTATTGCCGACGACGAGATCCGGTTCGGCGACAACGACCGCATTGCTGCCCTGGTGGCCCACCTGGTGGGAGCCTCCACGCTGGTCCTGCTGACCGACACCCCAGGGTTGTTTACTGCCGATCCTCGTCTGGACAGCGAAGCGTCCCTGATCGAGGAGATCGTGGAGATTGACCACGAGCTGGAGGGCCTGGCCGGGCGGGGAGGCTCGATCCGGGGGAGCGGAGGCATGGCCTCCAAGTTGGCGGCGGCCAAGATCGCCAGTTGGTCGGGCGTCCGCACGGTGATCGCCGACGCGGGACGGACCGGGGTAATGGTCGACTCCTGCGAAGGGGTGGTCGGCGTGGGCACCGTGGTCAGGGCCCGGGAGGCCACGCTGGGGGCTCGGCGCCTGTGGATCGCTTTCGCTGTCGGATCCTCGGGTCGGATCACCGTGGACGCCGGGGCCCGCCGGGCTCTGGAGGAGCGTCGGGTCTCGCTGCTGCCGGCCGGGGTGGTGGCCGTGGAGGGCTCCTACGAAGCCGGCGCGGCGGTTGAGGTCTGCGACATTGAAGGGACGGTATTTGCCAAGGGCATCGTGAAGCACGATGCCGGGCTACTACGCGCCCATCTGGGCCGGCGGTCGGCCGACCTGCCGGAGGGTATGGCTCACGAGGCCGTCCACGCCGACGATCTGGTGGTACTCCCCACTTGACCCGCTGCCGGATTGGTCAGCGTGTTCGTATTCGCCGAACAGGGGCCAGGACGAGGTCGGCTTCGGCGACCCCGGTAGCTCGCGCGACCAGCACGTAGGCCGACCCGGCCAGCAACAGCCCAAGGGGCGCGAGGGCCACGTCGGGAAGGTCCGACGTCCCCCAGCGGACAGCCAGAGCCACCACGGCGGCGACAGCCGTGGCGGGAGCCAGCCGAGACATCACCGCTGACGGACCCGGCAGGCCAGGTAATGCGGTCCGACAACGGCGGGCCAGCAGAGCCAATTCCACCCACGCCGCCATGGCCGAACCGAGGGCCAGGCCCACCGCCCCCAAGTGCGGGTCGGGTGAACCGCTCCGGATCCCTGACCCCAGCGGTCCGAACCAGCCACCCTCAGTGGCCACCGAACCCAGGACGGACCCGTGTACGGCGATCCGGTCGAGCGGGAACATCAGGGTCACGCCCACGGCGACGGCTAGCGCCACACGGAGCGCGGCGATCCGGGCCGGCCCGGCGGTGTCGCCCATGGCGTAGAGCGTGTTTTGGTGGATACGCGATGAGGCCACAGCGGGAAGGCCGAGCGAGTAGGCAGCTAACACCAGGGCCACCACTCGGGCGTCGTCGGAGTCGAATGCTCCCCAGCCGAAGAGGGCTCCGACGATGGCCTCTCCCAGAACCAAGTAGGCCACGGTGGAAAAGGCCACGAAGAAGGCGGTCCGCCGACGGGCGGCTAGGGCACGCTCGGATAGTCGGAGACGGCCCTCGGGCCGGGACATCTCGGGAAGCTCGGCGGCCGCCACGCTGGTGGCAAACAGGGCAATGGGTAGGCCGTAGAGCATCTGAGCCGATAGGAGGCCGGCCACGGCACCAGTTACCAGCAGCGAGGCCAGGACCAGGTCCAGGTAGCCGGAAAGCTGGAGGACACCCCGGCCGAGCACGGCGGGCCCGAACCGGCGCCGAACCTCGGCCACCGCCGGGATCCCACGTCCCAGTGACGGTCGGAGATCGGGGGCCAGGCGCCAGACGGCAAGCGCCTGAACGCCGAACTGGAGGGCACCACCAGCCACCAGTCCCCAGGCCAGGGCCACAGCGGCCTGGCGGGGCGACCAATCGCCGAAAGCCGCAGCGGCCAGCACGGCAATCTGGGCGGCGTTCCAGAGCACGGGGGCCACGTAGGGGAGGAAGAAACGACGATGGCTGTTGAGCACGCCGAGGCACCAGGCGGAGAGCACCAGTAGGCCTAGACCACCGGTGGTGATCCGCATGAGGTCGACGGTGAGGTCCAGCCGCCGCCCTTCGAAGCCAGGGGCCAGCAACACGGTGATGGGCCTGGCCAACACGATGGCCACCACCACCAGACCGCCGGCTAGCGCGGTAAGAAGGCCGGCCACCGCTCCGGCGACTCTTCCGGCCTCGTCGTCCCGGCCTTCACCGAGCAGCCGGCTGTAGACGGGGATGAACGACGCAGATAGGGAGCCCTCACCGAGCAGGTTCTGGAGGAGGTTCGGGATCCGCAGGGCGGCGGCAAAAGCGTCGGCCGCCGGGCCGAGGGCCAGAACTGACCGGAGGAGGGACTCACGGACCAGTCCGGCCAGACGAGACAGGGCAATGCCGGAGGCGACCGCCGAAGACCCGCGTGGAGAGCGAGGGTTTACTGGGTCGCCGGCCGCCGGGTCCATCGGGGCCACGGTACCCGCGGCCGTTCGGCGTCCCGGGCCGCCTCGGTAGCCTTCTAAAGGTGAGCGAGACCACCACTGTTCCCGAACTGGCCCGTCGGGCCAGGACCGCTGCCCCGGTCTTGGCCGCGGCGACCACGGCCAAGAAGGATTCCGGCCTCCTGGCGGCAGCTGATCACCTAGAGGCCGACCGGGACGGGATTTTGGAGGCCAATACCCAAGACGTGGCCCGGGGAGAGGCCGATGGGATGGCCCCCGGCTTCCTCGATCGCCTGAAGTTGGATGCCGGGCGGGTCGCTGGAATGGCTTCTGGACTGCGTCAGGTTGCCAACCTCCCCGATCCCGTGGGTCAGGTGACCGCGGAATGGACCCGCCCCAACGGCCTGCACCTGACCAAGGTCCGGGTGCCTCTGGGCGTGGTGGCCATGATCTACGAGAACCGTCCCAACGTGACCAGCGATGCCTTTGGGCTCTGCCTGAAGGCGGGCAACGTGGCCTTCCTGCGCGGTTCGTCCGGAGGCCTGGAGTCAAACCGGGCTATAGCGGCCAGCATCCGGTCGGCTCTAGTAGAAGTCGACCTCCCAGCCGACGCTCTTGTCCTGGTCGAGGACGTGAGCCGCGAGGCCGCGGTGGAGTTCATGCAGCAGCGGGGCTACGTGGATTGCCTAATTCCCCGGGGCGGGCCGTCGCTCATCCGGTCGATCCTGGACAACGCCACGGTTCCCTACGTGATTGATGGGGACGGGAATTGCCACGTCTATGTCGACGAGTCGGCCGACCTGGACATGGCCACCGAAATCCTGGTGAACGCCAAGATGCAGCGTCCCTCGGTGTGCAACGCGGCGGAGAGCCTGGTGGTGCATGCTGCGGTAGCCGATCGCTTCTTGCCCCGGGCCGTCGAGGCCCTGGTAGGCGTGGATCTGGTGGGCGATGAGCGGGCTCGTGCCGTGGTTCCCGGCATGGGAGAGGCCAGCGAGGACGACTGGAGCACTGAATACGCCGACCTGAAACTATCCGTGCGTGTGGTCGACGACCTGGACGAGGCCATCCGGCACGTCAACGAGACCGGATCGGGACACAGCGAGGCCATTGTCACCGCCGATGAGCAAGCAGCGGCCCGCTTTACCGCCGAGGTGGATGCGGCGGCCGTGGTGGTGAACGCCTCGACCCGTTTCGTAGACGGTGAGGAGTTCGGCTTTGGCGCCGAGATCGGGATCAGCACCCAGAAACTGCACGCAAGGGGGCCCATGGGTCTGGAACAGCTGACCACCGAGAAATACGTGATCCGTGGTGATGGCCAGACGCGTGGCTGACCAGGCGTCGGCCGCCCGAGTCCGGTGGGTGTGGCCAAGTAACCGGTCGGTAGCCTGATCACCATGGCCGACCACCGCTTCGCCGACGTGTCCGGTATCCGCAAGGCTCTTTCCGATGCCAAGTACCTAGCCGACGACGGAACCGCAGGGATCGTGTACCTGGCCGACCGCCTAGGCAAGCCCGTACTGGTGGAGGGACCGGCGGGAACCGGCAAGACCCAACTGGCCAAGAGCGTGGCCGAGATCACCGGTGCCCGCCTGATCCGTTTGCAGTGCTACGAGGGCCTGGATGAGTCCAAGGCCCTATACGAGTGGAACTACAAGAAGCAGCTGTTGCGCATCCAGGCCGAGGGCGACGGCTCCAGCTGGTCTGACGTCGAAGAGGACCTCTTCTCCGAGGAGTTCCTTCTCACCCGACCATTGCTGGAGGCCATCCGGGCCGAAGAACCGGTCGTCCTGCTGGTTGATGAAGTGGACCGGGTGGAGGTAGAGACCGAGGCTCTCCTGCTGGAGATTCTCTCCGAATACCAAGTGTCGATCCCCGAACTGGGCACCGTGGAGGCCCGCCAGGTGCCGTTGGTCTTCCTGACCTCCAACGGGACCCGGGAACTCTCCGAAGCCCTGAAACGCCGGTGCCTCTACCTGTACATCGACTACCCCGACCTAGAGCGGGAGCGGGAGATCGTGTCGGCCAAGGTCCCCGGTGTGGACGAGAACCTGGCTGACCAGGTGGCCCGCATCGTGCGCTCCATCCGCCAACTGGACCTCAAGAAGGATCCGTCGGTGTCCGAGACCCTGGACTGGGCCCGGACACTGGTCCTTCTGGGCATTGATCAGATCGACGCCCAGACGGCGACTGACACGGTGAACGTGCTACTCAAGTACCGCACCGACATCGACAAGGTGGTCAAGGAGTTCGCCGATAACCCGGCTGAACTGACCGACACCTCTGCCTGAGGCCTACGGAACAGTCCGGCCGGTGACCGTTACCGCACCGACGGTAGAACCGTCGGCCGACCAGCCACTGCTGGACCTCCTGAGCGGGTTCATCTCCGAACTCCGCAACGCGGGCCTCCCGGTCAGCCTGACCGAGAACCTCGACGCCATGGAGGCGGTCACCCACATCCCGCTGGAGGATCGTGAAGCCTTCAAGTACGCCCTGGGCGCCACGCTGGTCAAGAACCACGCCCACTGGCGGGCCTTCGAGGTGGTGTTCGAGGTCTACTTCTCATTGCGAGGCCCGGAGTACTCGATCGTGGACGCTGGTGAGTCGGGTGACCCGGCAGCCGACGATACCGACGAAGCAGACATGGCGGGTGACGGCCAGGCCGGTAGCGGAGGTGGCGGCATGTCGGCCCTCACCCCGGAACAGCTGGCCGAGATGCTGTTCAAGGCCCTGATGAACGGCGACGATGCCATGCTGCGGGCCCTAGCCCGCCAAGCTGTGATGCGCTTCGCCGGGATGGAGCCCGGCCGACCGGTAGGCGGCACCTACTACCTGTACCGGACACTCCGGAATCTGGACCTGGACGGGATGCTGGACCGGCTCATGGAGGCGGCTCGCCACGAGGCGCCGAACGATCTGACTCGTCTGGAAGAGCACCTGGAGCGAGACGAGTTCCGGGACCGCTTGGACCGCCTGAAGCAGGAGATCGAGGCGGAAATACGCAGGCGCCTGGTGGCCGATCGGGGAGTGGAGGCCATGGCTAAGACGCTTCGCAAGCCACTACCCGAGGACGTGGACTTCATGCACGCCTCTCGGGAGGAGTTGGCCAACCTACGCAAGGCCATCTATCCGCTGACCCGGAAGCTGGCCGTCCGGCTGGCCCGCAAGCGCCGCCACGGCCGTAAGGGACCGCTGGACTTCCGCAGCACCATGCGCCACTCGTTGAGCTATGGCGGGGTCCCGGCTGAGCCCAAGTTCCGGTTCCCCCGTCCAGCCAAGCCGGAGATCATGGTGGTAGCCGACATCTCGGGGTCGGTGGCGGCCTTCGCTCGCTTCACCCTTCATCTCGTCTACGCCATTAGCAGCCAGTTCTCCAAGGTTCGGTCCTTTGTGTTCATCGACGGACTGGACGAGGTCACCGGCTTCTTCGAGGGTGTGGAGGACATCGGTGAGGCTGTGCACCGGGTAAACACGGAGGCCGACGTGGTCTGGGTGGACGGCCATTCGGACTACGGGCACGCCTTCGGCGTGTTCTGGGAGAAGTACGGGAAAGAGGTGGGGCCCAAGACGACAGTCCTGGTGCTCGGTGACGCCCGGAACAACTATCACGCGTCCCAGTCGTGGATCCTCAAGGAGGTCCAACACCGGGCTCGGAAGGTGTTCTGGCTGAATCCCGAGCCGAAGGCGTACTGGGATACCGGTGATTCGATCGTGGGGGAGTACGGCACCTGGTGTGAGGGTGTGCACGAGGTTCGGAACCTGCGCCAGTTGGAGGGGTTCGTCGAGAATCTGGTCTGAGCCGCCCCTGGGCGACGCCGGTGACTCAGCGGGTTCCGTTGCGTAACAGCTCGGCCAGGCGGAATGCCAGGTCGAGGCTCTGGCTGCCGTTCAGCCGGGGGTCACACATGGTTTCGTAGCGACTGCCGAGGTCGGCCGTCTCCACCGCGGCTCCCCCTCCGAGACACTCGGTGACATCGTCGCCGGTGAGCTCCAGGTGAACGCCACCTGGATGAGTGCCAGAGAACCGGTGGGCGGCAAAGAACCCGGAGACCTCGGCCAGGACGTCATCGAAGTGTCGGGTCTTGCGACCATCGTCGGCGGTGAAGGTGTTCCCATGCATCGGATCGCAGACCCACACCACCGGATGCCCGGCCTCCTTGACGACATCTAGAAGGGGTGGCAGGCCGTCCACGACCCTGGTGGCTCCCATGCGGGCGACCAGGGTGAGGCGGCCCGGGACGTCATCCGGGTTGAGGGTTCGGCACAGGGCCAGCACATCGTCGGCGGTGGCACTCGGGCCCAACTTGCAGCCCAGCGGGTTCCCGACGCCCCGTAGGAACTCCACGTGGGCGCCGTCCAACTGGCGGGTCCTTTCGCCGATCCACAACATGTGGGCCGAGCAGTCGTACCAGTCGCCGGTCAGCGAGTCACAACGGGTCAGGGCCTCCTCGTAGTCGAGCAGGAGGGCTTCGTGGCTGGTGTAGAAGTCGACCTGGCGGAGGTCGGCGAGGGTGTCACTGTTGACCCCGCAAGCCGACATGAACTGAACAGCCCGGTCGATCTCGTCGGCAAGGTTCTCGTAGCGTTGCCCGGCCGGGCTGTCGCCCACGAACTCACGGTTCCACTGGTGGACCCGCGAGAGGGAGGCGAACCCGCCTTTAGTGAAGGCCCGCAGCAGGTTCAAGGTAGCGGCGGCTCGGTTGTAGGCCAGAAGGAGTCGTGCGGGGTCGGCGGCCCGTTCGTCGGCCGAGAACCCGATGTCATTGACGATGTGGCCCCGGAAGGAGGGGAGCTCGACACCGTCTACCGTCTCGGTATCGCTGGACCGGGGCTTAGCGAACTGGCCGGCGATCCGACCGACCTTCACCACGGGTACGCCGGTGTAGTACGTGAGAATGACCGCCATCTGGAGGATCACCCGGAGCCGGTCACGAATAGAGTCGGCGGACGTGTCGAAGGATTCGGCACAGTCGCCGGCCTGGAGCAGAAAGGCCTGACCTTCAGAGACGGCGGCCAGTTTCTCAGTGAGCTCGCGGGCCTCGCCGGCGAAGACCAATGGAGGGAGGTCGCCCAGCTGGTCGAGGACCTGGTGGTGGGCGTCGGCGTCCGGCCACTGGGGCTGCTGGAGGGCCACGCGGTCACGCCAGGACCGGGGGGTCCAACCGGCATCAGACCGCGGAGAGGTGGCTGTATTCACGGCTTTAGCCTACGGGCGACCCGTCAGGGGACGCAGGTGTTTTTCCGGCCCGTTGGTGCTGACGGGCCGGAATCAGGCGGCGTCGATGACCTCGGTAGCCCGGTCGCGCACAGTGATCACGGCACGCTTGACCAGACGCCGTGCAGCCTCGGCAGTCACGCCCAGGTCTTCGCCAACCTCGCGGTAGCTGCGTTTACGCCCGTCGGTGAGGCCGAAGCGTTGCTCGACGGCATAACGGGCACGATGGTCCAGTACATCGAGCAAGCGGGTAGCCATCTCGTTCTCGGCCATGGCCATGACCTGGAGCTCGGGGCCGTCAGCGGAATCGGGGAGGAGGTCGACCAGTTCGTTGCTGTCGTCGTCGCCGATGGTGCGGTCCAGCGAGGTTGGGGTGGTCAGTCGGTGGAGTCGGGCGTGCTCCTCGTCAAGTTCGTCACCGTTGCCGGAAACGGCACGCAGGGCGGCCCGAAGGCTGGCCGAGCGGTCGCCGGGGAGACGGACCAGGCTGGCCTTCTGGTCGAGGGCCCGGCCGATTGCCTGGCGGATCCAGAAGGTGGCGTAGGTCGAGAACTTGAAGCCCTTCCGCCAATCGAACTTGTCGACCGCGTGTTCCAAACCAAGATTGCCCTCCTGGATGAGGTCCAGAAGCTCCATGCCGGGGGGCAGTGGGTAGCGGCGGGCCACGCTCACCACCAGGCGCAGGTTGGCCCGGATGAAGCGGTCCTTGGCCCGGTCGGCGGCCCGGATAGCACGCTTGACCTCGCGACCGGTCTCCCCGGCCTCCTCGCGAGCTCGGGCGTCAGCCCCAGCTTCGATGATCTGGGACAGTTCCCGTTCCTCCTGGGCGTTCAGGAGGGGAACCATGCCGATCTCGTTCAGATACTGGCCTACAGAATCACTCATGTTCTCTTAATCTCTTTTTCTTCTCTTGGTGGGGCACACGACGCGCGCCGTTGCCGCTCAGGGATTTCAGGGAAACTGATCTGCCGACCGGACCGCTCGTCGTGGCGGCTCCAGCGACTTCGTATGACACATATTCAAGCACAGAAGGCACCCGCTGTGAAGGGTCTAGCGGGGTGACATGGGGCTCACCTTCTCGTATTGATGCCCGTTTGGGCAGGTCAACGAATGTGTACGACGATTCCATGACGAACGGGGTTGACCGGGAGAACGGCGGTGGTTCGGTAGCATCGGCCCGTGCCCGGCTCCGCGCCCTCCGTCCCGCCGCGTCGGATCGGCATCCTCGGCGGCACTTTCGATCCACCGCACTTCGGCCACCTGGCAGCTGCCCGAGAGGCCCTCAGGGCGTTGGACCTAGACCTAGTGACCTTTGTGGTGGCCAACGACCCGTGGCAAAAGACTTCCCCGACCGGGGATGGGGTGGTGGAGGAGGTGTCCCCAGTGGGCATCCGCCTGGCCATGGTGGCCGCAGCAATCGACGGCATGGACCGCGTCCGGCTGGATGACCGGGAGGTGCGACGAGGTGGGCCGTCATACACGGCGGACACCCTGGCCGAGTATCGCACCGACTACCCGGAGGCGGAACTGTTCGTTCTGGTGGGCAGCGACGTGGCACCCGGGCTGGACACCTGGGTGCGACCCGAGGAGGTCCGCCGCCGTGCAACGATCGTGGTGATGGAGCGGCCGGGACACGAGGGGAGCCATCCTCCCGCCGCCTGGGTCCACCAGGTCCTCGACGGCTCCTTTCCGGACCTGGCCGGCACCGACCTCCGACGGATGGTGGCGGCGGGCCAGAGTCCGGAATCTGCCGTCCCGCACGGGGTGGCGGCCGTCATCGCTGAGTACGGCCTCTACGGGGCCGGGCAATGACCGAACCCGTGGACGGTGATACCCCGCCGGACGACGATCGGCGTCGTCTGGCACCACCCCTACCCGCTGGGTGGCGGTGGGGGTTTCCGACCTTCCTGGTGGTGGCCCTGGTATGGGCGGTGGTGCTCCTGGTTGATGGGCTATCAACAGTGCTGGACAGCGAGGGCGGTGAGACCCGAGAGGCGGTGACCGATCCCTCAGCGCCGGGCTTCGAGGCATTCGTCGAGCAGACGTGGTCGATGCTGGTGGCCACCGAGGACGGCGACGGAGAGCTGGTGCAAGTGGCGGTAGTGGCGGCCACCGACCGGGCGGGAGGAGGAGGGACAATCCTCTTGGTCCCGCCGGAGGTGATGGCACAGGGCTGCGAGGCCTCGCCATGCCGTTTGGCGGAGCGCCACCGCGAGGGCGGGATCGACCATGTCCGGGAAACGGTGACCCGGTTGCTGGAGGTTGAGGTGACAGCTGCCGTACTGATGACTCCCGACCGGTGGACCAGCCTGGCCGGACCAGCGAGCCCCGTGTCCGTAGACCTGCCAATCGACCTGGTGGCCACGGCGAGTGACGGTACGACGGTGGTCCGGTTCCCGGCGGGTCGGGTGGACGTAGCCCCATCGGACGTGGTGGACCTCCTGGCATTTCCCGATGATGCCGACGGACTGGGCCGGCTGGAGCGACAGAGCTCCTGGTGGGCCGCGTGGCTGGTACGGGTGGGCATCGGGGATCCGTTGGAGAACCTCCCGAACTTGGAGTTAGAGCTCGTGGACCTGATGGCGTTGGTGGCCGGAGGCTCGGTCCGGCTAGCGGACCTGCCGTGGACGGCGGTCGAGACGGATCTCGGCTCTCAGTTGGTCACCGATAAGGGGATGGTGGCCGATCTGGCAGTGCAGATGTTCCCGTTTCCGATCCCGTTGGTCCCCGGGCAGCGACCGACGGTCCGGCTGCTGAACGGAACCGGTGATCCCTCCCTCGACTCCCCGGCGCGCGAGCGGGTACTCCGGGCCGGGATGGATTTGTCCGTGGTAGGGAACTACCGCCATGACGGCGTGATCCAGACCCGGGTTGTCTACCGGGATCTGGTCCTGGCTGAGGCAGCCAACGATCTGGCGGCCGCCCTCGGCGGGGGCACGCTGTTCGACGAGAAAGCCAGCCCGGTGACCGACCTGACCGTGGTAATCGGAGCCGACTTCTGGCCTGCGGGCTAGCGTCTCATTCCCGTGCCCGAGCCGACCCTGACCGACTCCACCGAGCCCACCCTGGCCGACTGGGCCCGCCGGGCGGCCCAGGCAGCCGACGACAAGCTCGGACGAGACACGGTGGTAATCGAAGTCGGCGACGTCCTTGCGATCACCGACTTCTTTGTGATCTCGGGTGGCGGGACGGTTCGGCAGGTCCGGGCCATCGCCGATGAGGTTGAGGAGCAGCTGACCCTCTTGGACGGTCCGAAGCCGGTCCGAGTGGAGGGCCGGGATGACTACCGGTGGGTCCTCATGGACTTCGGGGGGTTCGTGGTCCACCTGCTGGACGAGGAGGCCCGGGCCTTCTACGACCTGGAACGCCTGTGGTCGGACTGTCCCCGCCTGGAATGGCAGCCCGCCTGACCGGTCAGCCTGGACGACGACGGTGGACGGTCACCGTTACCGCCCCCTCGTCGTCGACCTCGGTGCGAGCGTCGACCCCCCAGTGGCGGGCTATTAGTTCCGGGGTGAGGATCTCGGCCGGACGACCGTCGGCCACCAGCCGGCCGGCATCCAGGACGGCGATCCGGTCGGCGAACTGGCCGACCACCGATAGGTCGTGCAGCGAGCCGACCACGGTCAGGTCCCGTTCGGACCGGAGCTCGGCGACCAGTTCCAGTACCTCCAACTGGTGGCCGAGGTCCAGGAACGAGGTCGGCTCATCCAGCACCAGGACCGGTGTCTCCTGGACCAGGGCCCGGGCCACTACCACCCGCTGACGCTCGCCACCCGACAGCGAGTCCACGGCCCGGTCGCTGAACGGGGTGAGGTCCAGGCGGTTAAGGACTGCGGCGGTGGCGCGACGGTCGGTGGCGGAGGCCGAAAACCGGAGACCCTGGTGGGGGGATCGCCCGAGGAGGGCGTAGTCGAATACCTGCATGCCCGGTGGGATCACGGGATGCTGGGGAACCACGGCCAGAAGTCGGGCCCGGCTCCGCCCGGAGGGTTCCGAAGTTCTCGCTGGCCCGACCCGGACCGTCCCGGAATGTGCGACGGTGCCGGCCAGGACGCGCAGCAACGTGGTCTTACCAGCGCCGTTGGGGCCGACGACCGTAGTCCAGGACCCGGCGGCCACCTCCAGGTCTACGCAGTCGACAACCGTCCGACCTCCCAGGTCCACGGAGACCCCTGACCAGGACACGCCGATGGCCGTTGCCGGATTACTCATGAGGCCATCTGCCGACGGAGGATGACCAGGAAGAACGGGGCCCCGACGAAGGCGGTGATGACGCCGATAGGGAGCTCGGCCGGGGCCTGGACGGTCCGGGCCACCACGTCGGCTAGGGCAAGGAAGGCGCCACCGAACAGCAGGGACAGGGGGATGACCCGCCGATGGCTGGCGCCGGCCACCAGACGAACCGCGTGGGGAACGACAAGGCCGACAAATCCAATGAGTCCGCTAACTGCCACAGCGGCCGCCGCACCCAGCGATGCGACGGCCAGGATGGCCCGACGGGCGGCACGGGGTCGCAAGCCGAGCGTACTGGCCTCCTCGTCGCCTACGGCCAGGACGTCCAGGGGGCCGACGGCCAGCACTAGGCCGACCACACAGACCGCGGCGTAGGGGAGAAGTAGTCGGACCTCGGCCCATCCGGCGGTGGACAAGCGACCCAGGATCCACGCGAAGACCTGCTGAAGGGTCTCGGAGTTCTGCTGCTGGACGAAGGTCTGGATGGCCGTGAAGAAGTTGGCTACAGCCACCCCGGCCAGGATGAGGGTGGTTGGTGAGCCGACCCGACCTCGACGGACGCTCAAGGTACCGGCTGCCGTGACGGCCATCAGGGCCCCGGCGAAGGCGACCAGTGGGACGGGGTCGACGCCGAGGACGTCCCGGAGCTCGGCCACGATGGCGATGGTGGCGCCCAGGCCCGCCCCGGCAGCAATTCCTAGCAGGTAGGGGTCAGCCAGCGGGTTCCGAAAAACACCCTGGTAGGCAGCCCCAGATCCAGCTAGCAGCGCTCCCACCAGTAGACCCAGGACCACCCGGGGTGCCCGGAGGTCCCAGACAATGGCCCGGTCGGCGGCCGACAGGGATGAGTCGACCTCCAGAAGAGGCAACCGGTCAAGAAGTTCCCGGATTACTTGTCCGAGGGGAATGGCTACCGGTCCGGTGGCCACACCGATCACAGCCGAGACCAGGACGGCACCAACCCCGGCCAGGAGCCAGCGAATCCCGAGGAGCGACCGTCCGCCACCGTCGGGGTTTAGCCGGCCTGCCTCGGAGGTCATCGGGGGCATCCGGGCCAGCTCAACTGATGGCGTTCACCGAGTCGACGATGACCCGGAGAAGGTCGACTATCCGCGGGCCCCACCGGGAGGCCACATCGTCGTCCAACTCGACGACGGTGCCGTTGGTCACCGCAGTGAGCGTCTCCCAGCCCGGGCGCTCGGCCACCGTGACAGCCGTCTGGCTACAGCATCTGGTGTCGGCCAGGAAGATCAGGTCGGGGTCGGCGTCGAGCAGGTACTCGGCTGACAGTTGTGGGTACCCCCACGAGGCACCGTCCGGGTCGGCGGCGTCGGCTGCGTTGACCAACCCAGCCAGGGCATAGACCTCGCCAATGAACGTCGACGACGTCACCGTGTAGAGGGTGTCGTCCAACTCGTGGTAGTAGCTGAGCGGTTCGTCACGTTCCTGGACTGAAGCCGCCAGTTCGGCCATCTCGGACTGCATGCCAGCCACAAGAGCGGCCGCCTCGTCGACATTGCCGGTAATGGCACCCAGAGCGGTGATCTGGTCGTAGGTGTCGGCCAGCGTGTACGCCGCACCCTGCAGAAGGGTGGCAACCCCGGCGGCTTCCAATCCGGCCACTACGTCGCCCGGATCGTAGGAGAGGACCACCAGATCTGGGGCGAAGCCGAGGATGGCCTCGACGTTGGGCTGGTAGCCACTCAGGTCGGTGGTCGGTGCTTCGGCGGGGTAGTTGGACATGGAGTCCACGGCCACGACACGGTCGCCGGCGTCGATGGCGAACAGCATCTCGGTGGCCACGGTGGAGATCGACACGATGCGTTCATGACCGGCAGGTTCGGCGGCGGCCGGTACGCCAGACATAGCGCTGGAGGCCTCGGCGCCGCCACAGGCCGCGATGACGACGACCAGGAGCGGGCCAAGGATCTTGTGGGCCATCACGGTGGGTCCTCCTGTCGTCGAGGTGTGGTCGCCCGATCGACAGGACCTTTGTCCGTCGGCCGAACCGATCCCCTTGCCTCGAGGGTGTCTGGTTCGCACGGCGGAAGCTGGTTCGGACTCGCCGCCGCCGAAAGGCGACAGCATCACCGCTGCGGGACAGTGCCGGGATCACACCGGACTTCGGTCTTCCGACCGCACCGGGATTGTATAGCGGGGGGAGGGCCTACGAACGGAGGAGGCGCTGGATTGCTACCACAACCTCTTCGACCGTCTCGTCGGCGGTGTCGCCCCCTTCCTGAACGGCCTCGCTCACGCAGTGCCGAATGTGCTCGTCTAGGAGAGCCACCCCGACGCCCTGCAGCGCCTTGGTCACCGACGAGATCTGGGTTAGGACGTCGATGCAGTACGTGTCCTCATTGACTAGGCGTTGGAGGCCGCGGACCTGGCCTTCGATCCGGCGGAGCCGGACGAGGAAGTCATCCTTGGAGGGAGAGTAGCCAACCATAGGGGTAGGGGGTATCGTAGCGCGGCGAGCAATGGACACCACGCCGGACGGATGGAACAGGTGACGACGAGGACGATCGACCTTCCAATCGACGGGATGACCTGTGCCGGGTGTGCGGCCCGGATCGGTCGTGGATTGTCGGAACTAGATGGGGTGGCCGATGCCCAGGTCAACTTCGCCACGGAGCGGGCGACCATCTCCTACCACCCGGAGAAGGTGGACCTTGGGGCCTTTGATAAGGCCGTTCAGAGACTCGGATACAAGGTGGTAGTCGAGCCGTTGTTGGAGGGGGTGGTGGACGACCGCGAGGTGGACGGTTCTAACCGGCGGCTCATCCTGGCCGGCGCCCTCACCGTTCCCGTTGTCTTGCTCTCCATGGTCTCGGCGCTGGACTTTCCGGGTATCGAGTGGGTGATCGGCTTTTTGGCCACACCGGTCGTGTGGGGGGTCGGGTGGCCGTTCCACCGGGTAGCCATCCACAACCTCCGCCACCGGGCAACCACCATGGACACCCTGGTCTCGATGGGAACGGTGGCCGCCTGGGCCTGGTCGGTTATCGCGCTGGTTCTGGGGCGCGGCCACATCTACTTCGAGACGGCGGCCGTCATCGTGGCCCTAATCCTGTTCGGTCGATGGTTGGAGGCTCGGGCCCGTCGTCGTTCCGGAGACGCCCTCCGGACACTGGCTGGCCTGAGTGTGAGGGAGGCCCGCCGCAAGGACGGCACTCTGGTACCCGTCGATGATGTCCGGGTCGGCATGCGGCTGGTAGTTCGCCCCGGCGAGAAAGTCCCGGTGGACGGCCGGGTACTGGATGGATCGTCCACCGTGGACGCCTCGATGATTACCGGGGAACCGATGCCCGTAGCGGTGGGCGTAGGCGACGAGGTGGTTGGTGCCACCATCAACGGGAACGGTGCCCTGACCATCGAAGCCGTCCGTGTGGGCCCAGAAACCGTCCTAGCCCAGATCATGCGGCTGGTCGAGCGGGCCCAGGGCTCGACGGCCCCCATTCAGCGACTAGCCGACCGCATCTCGGCCGTGTTCGTCCCGACCATCCTCGGTGTGGCCCTGGCCACCGTGACCATCTGGCTGCTAGCCGACGGGTCGGCGGGGGAGGCGTTCACGGCGGCCGTCGCCGTCCTCGTCATCGCCTGTCCGTGCGCCCTCGGCCTGGCCACGCCCACGGCGATCATGGTGGGTACCGGTCGGGGCGCCCAGCTTGGGGTGATCGTGAAGGGAGGCGAAGTGTTGGAAGCCACCCGTCGGATCGACCACGTCGTCTTGGACAAGACAGGCACGGTCACCGAGGGGCGCATGTATCTCGAATCGGTGGTGGCGGCGTCGGGGACTGATCCCGACGTTGTGTTGCGTCGTGCCGCTTCGGTGGAGGCGGTCTCTGAGCATCCTGTGGCCATCGCAGTAGCTGCTGCCGTTGCTGACCACGACCCGGTTGAAGGCTTCGAGAACCTCCCGGGCCTCGGTGTGCGGGCCGTGGTCGGCGAGCGGGTGGTCCTAGTTGGCCGCCGTCTGCTATTTGCCGATGTGCCGACCGACCTGGACCGGGCCCTTGAGGATGCCGAGGATGCTGGACACACCGCCGTGGTAGTTGGCTGGGACAGAAAGGCCCACGGTGTCCTCGTGGTGACCGATGAGGTCCGTTCCACTAGTGCCGAGGCGGTGGCCGGGCTCCGCAAACTGGGCCTAGAGGTGACGTTGCTGACCGGCGACAATGAGCGCACAGCGCGGACGGTGGCGACAGCCGTCGGCATCGACCGGGTAGTGGCCGGGGTGTTGCCCGACGGTAAGGAGGCCGAGGTCCGAAGCCTCCAAGATGCCGGATCGGTGGTGGCCATGGTGGGAGACGGGATCAATGACGCACCGGCTCTGGCCCGGGCAGACCTGGGCATCGCCGTGGGCACCGGGACCGACGTGGCCATCGAGGCCTCGGACCTGACCGTGGTATCCGGCGACTTGCGGGTAGTGGTGGACGCCATCGCCCTGGCCCGCAGCACACTTGCCACCATCAAGGGCAACCTTTTCTGGGCCTTCGCGTACAACGTGGCCGCCGTTCCGCTGGCCGCCGCCGGCTTTCTCAGCCCCATGGTCGCTGCAGGGGCGATGTCGTTCTCATCAGTGTTCGTGGTTGCCAACTCGCTGCGGCTGTACCGGTTCACCGGCCACCGCGAGGCAGAGGTCGTCCTAAGTGGAGCTAGAGGGAATTGAACCCTCGACCTCTTCCATGCCATGGAAGCGCTCTGCCAACTGAGCTATAGCCCCGGGGAGCCGACAATCTACCAGCGGCCCATTGGGACTCGACTCGGCCATCGGGTATCCGGGCACCGGACTACAGCGCCCCCGTCGTAGCCTCAACGGCGATGTCCGAGCGCTACGACCCCCAGAGCATCGAGGCCCGCTGGCAGCAGCGGTGGTCCGACGAGGGCACCTATCAGGTCGACAACGACGACGCCCGCCCGCCCTTCTACGTGCTCTCGATGTATCCGTACCCGAGCGGTCCGGCCCACATGGGTCACGTGCGGAACTACACGATGGGTGACCTCCTGGTCCGCTACCGCACCATGCGGGGAGATGGTGTGCTGTCGCCCATCGGGTTCGACTCCTTCGGGCTGCCGGCCGAGAACGCGGCCATCCAAACCGGTACTCACCCCCGAATCCACACCGACGCCAACGTTGAGGCCCTCTCGGACTCGTTGCGGCGGATCGGTGCCGTCTACGACTGGCGCCGGGCGGTGAAGAGCCACGACCCCACGTACATCCGGTGGACACAGTGGATCTTCTTGAAGTTCTACGAGGCGGGCCTCGTCTACCGCGACAACGCGCCTGTCAACTGGTGTCCAGGCTGCCAGACAGTGCTGGCCAATGAGCAGGTCCTGGGCGACGGGACCTGCGAACGTTCTGGCGACCCCGTTGAGCAGCGAGACATGGAGCAGTGGTTCTACCGGATTACCGCCTACGCCCAGCAACTCCTTGACGATATGGACAACGTCGACTGGCCCGAGAAGGTCAAAGTCATGCAGCGCCACTGGATCGGACGGTCGGAGGGAGCCGAGTTTGGCCTACCTGTATCCAACGCCGACGGATCAGCCCGAGAGGATGTGGCGCCGCTGGCCGTCTTCACGACTCGGCCCGACACGTCGTTCGGCATGACGTTCGCCGTCATCTCACCCGAGCATCCCCGGGTCGACGAGTTGACTACCGACAACGAGAGGGCCACCGTCGACGCCTTCCGGGCCTCGGTGGCCGGCCGGTCTGAGATCGACCGGCTTTCCACCGAGGGTTCGCTGGACAAGCGCGGCGTGGCCACCGGATGCCGGGTCGTGAACCCGTTCACCGGGCAGGCCATTCCGGTCTTCCTGGCCGACTACGTGCTCATGACCTACGGGACGGGGGCCATCATGGCCGTACCCGGCGAGGACCAGCGCGACTGGGACTTCGCCGTTGCCCACGGCTGCGAGATCATCCGCACCGTCCAACCACCCGACGACTTTGACGGCGAGGCCTACGTCGGCGAGGGGCCGGCCATCAACTCGTCGTTCCTAAACGGCCTGGAGGTGGCCGAGGCCAAGGTGGCGGCCATCGACTGGCTGGAGGCTGGGGGGCACGGCGTCCGGAAAGTCAATTACCGTCTGCGAGACTGGTTGCTGTCCCGCCAGCGGTACTGGGGCTGTCCGATCCCCATCGTCTACTGCGATGGCTGCGGTGAGCAGCCGGTGCCCGTCGGCCAGCTTCCGGTAGACCTGCCTGACGACGTTGAGTTCATGCCCACCGGACAGTCACCGCTGACCACCCACGAGGGCTTCCTGAACGCCTCATGTCCGGCCTGCGGGGGTCCGGCTCGTCGCGAGACCGACACCATGGACACCTTCGTGGACTCGTCCTGGTACTTCCTCCGGTTCGCCGATCCGTGGAATGACGAGGCGCCCTTCTCGCCCGACGCGGCAGCCCGCTGGTTGCCCGTTGACCAGTACATCGGAGGCGTGGAGCACGCCATCCTCCATCTCATGTACGCCCGCTTCTTTACCAAGGCCCTGGCCGACGTCGGCGTGGCCCCTGAAGGGCTTCGAGAACCATTCCAACGGCTTTTCACCCAGGGGATGATCCGCCTCGGCGGCACCAAGATGTCCAAGTCGAGAGGCAACCTCGTCGCCCCCGAGGAGATCCTCGACGACCAGGGGGCCGATGCCCTTCGCCTGGCCCACCTCCAGGTCAAGCCCCCGCAGGAGGACGTGGACTGGGAAGACTTCGGGATCGACGGGTGCGCCAAGTTTCTGGCCCGAGTTTGGCGCCTAGCTGTGCCCGGTTCGGACCTGTTCGCCGAGGCGAGGACCGGTGAGACCACCGAGGCCGACACGGAGATTGACCGGACCACCCACCGGCTGGTGGCCCGCATCACCGACGAGTACGACCGATGGTCATACAACACGGCTGTTGCCGGCTTCATGGAGTTCACTAACACGCTCTACCGGTACGTGCAGACTGACGACGGTCCGCACGCCGCGACCCTGGATGCCGCGGTAGACGCCCTGCTCCAGGTCATGGCTCCGGCCGCTCCCCACCTGTGTGCCGAACTGTGGGAGATACGGCGGGGAGGCCATGTGCACCTGGAATCGTGGCCCGAGGCCGACCCGGCCAAGCTGATCGATGAGATGGTCACCATGGTCATCCAGGTAAACGGCAAGGTCCGCGACCGGGTCGAGGTTTCGGCCGACCTGGATGAGGCGGGTGCCGAAGCCGCCGCCCTGGCCTCCGAACGGGTCCAGGCCGCCCTGGCCGGCGGAGAGCCCCGGAAAGTCATCACCCGGCCGCCTCGCCTGGTCAACGTCGTCGTTTGAGCGGCCGTTAACGGCCTAGCCGTCGTCGTGGCTGCGGAGGAACCTCTCTAGTTCGGCCGCCAGCTGGTCGCCGTCGGGCAGTTGACCCCGGACGTCGTGGAGGTCGTCGTAGGCCGCCTCCAGCTTCTCCAGCATCGTCACGTGCTCCGGGTTACGGGCCACTAGATCGTCCAACCGAGCCCGGGTGGCTAGGGAAGCTTCAGATAGCGGACCCTCGTCGACTGTGGCCCCCGAGAGATGTGCCAGGCCGGCAAGCAGCGCTAGGGCGGCCGGCGGATACGAGGTAGCCGAAAGGTAGTGAGGAACCTGAGCCCACAGGCCAATCGCTGAGATACCGGCCCGGCTGGCCTCCATCTCGATCACGGCCTGGGCCCCGGCAGGAACCTCGACGGTGGCCGTCACAAAGTCCAGACGTTCGGTCAGGTCGGCACTGCCGGCCGTACACGACAGGCGGGTTGGACGAGTGTGGGGGACGGCAGCCGGATAGGCGCCGAGGCCGACCACCATCTGGACACCGAACTGGCGACATAGGTCGACCACGGCCTCGGCGAAGCCCCGCCACTCGTGGTCGGGCTCCGGACCATGCAGGACCAACACGTCGGTTTCGGTGGTGGACTCAAGAAGGAACAGTTCGAGAGTCGGCCACTCCATGCGGCGGCTCACGCCGTCCACCAGGTGGAGGGTGGGGCGCCGGGCCCGGTGATCGAGTAGACGGTCGGTGTCAAAGCGGGCGATCCGACGCCCCGGGTCACCCTCCAGTAGACGCTGGCGTGCCTCTGCTGCAGCGCCGGCGGCGTCGATCCAGCCGTCCAGGGCCAGCAGCAGGACCGGTCCGTCCAGGACGGGAGTCTCCAGGACCTCGACGAGAGGACGGTCAGCCACGGTCAGGTTCCCGCCGGCAGCCGGGAAGCCATCTCGTGGGCCAGATCGGCAAGGTCGACCACCCTCTGGCCAAAGGCCTCCACCAGCCGGGGATCGTCCTGGTCGCCCATCACGCCCGCTGCGTACCTCGAGTAGACCCCCTCCACGATGCAGGCGATCCGCCAGTAGGCGAAGGCCAGGTAGTAGTCCAACTCGGCCAGGTCCCGTGTTCCGTGGGCCTCATAGAGGGAGCGCACCTCGTCGGTGGTCGGGAACCCCTCGATCGATGTAGGGGGTAGCTGCCCGCCGGTGGCTCGGCTATCGGCGTAGGCCACCATGCCGGCCACGTCGGCCAGTACGTCGCCGGTGGTGCACAGCTCCCAGTCCAGGACAGCCGCCACCTCGCCGGCGGCCGACATCACGCAATTGTCAAGCCGGTAGTCGCCGTGCACGATCCCTGCTCCCTGCTGGGCCGGAACCCGGGCGGCCAGCATCTCGTGCGTCTCCAACACCTGAGGCAGGTCACGGGTGGTGGATCGCTCGAACTGGGTCCGCCATCGCTTCAGCTGGCGCTCTACGTAACCGTCGTGGCGACCCAGGTCTGACAGGCCGACGATTTCCAGGTCAACATCGTGGAGACGGGCTAGGACCTCTACGAGGGCTACACCCATGCGCCGGCGGACATCGACTGGGACCAAGGCGGCGTCTTCCACCGTACGCACTACCAGGCCAAGGACGAAGTCCATGACGTAAAAGGGCGCACCGGTGACCTGGTCGTCCTCACACAGGCCGACCACCGACGGGACGGGGACGTTGCTGTCGGCAAGGGCGTTGATGATCCGGTACTCGCGGGCCATGTCGTGGGCGGTGGCCAGAACGTGGCCCATGGGGGGTCGCCGGAGGACCCACCGCCGGTCGTGGTCATCCGACACGGTGAAGGTCAGGTTGGAGCGCCCACCGGTGATCAGCTCAAAATGCAGGTCACCGTCGATTCCCCCAACTCGCCCGTCGAACCACCGGAGCAGGTTGTCGTGGTTGATCCCCGCGGTGTCGGCCATCGCCCCGGGACGGTAGTGGAGGCGCACGACAGGCTGCCTACCCTGACCTCCATGGACGTCACCGACGCAACCTTCCAGACCGAGGTCATTGACCGGTCCCGCCAGGTTCCAGTCGTGGTCGACCTGTGGGCCGAGTGGTGCGGCCCGTGCACCGCCCTGGGGCCGATCCTGGAGAAGGTGGTCGGCGAGACAGGTGGTCAGGTAGTTCTGGCCAAGGTGGACATCGACAAGAACCCAGGGGTGGCCCAGGCGTTCCAGGTTCAGTCCATTCCCGCCGTGTTCGGTTTGGTTGATGGACAGGTCGCCGGGAGTTTTGTCGGAGCGCAGGGCGAAGAAGCCGTCCGGGCGTTCGTGGAGGGCCTACTGCCCACCGAAGAGGTCTCCGAGATGGAGCGCCTGGTGGCCGCTGGTGACGAAGCGTCGCTGATTGCCGCCCTGGCTATCGAGAACGACAACGTGGAGGCGGTCACCGCCCTAGCCCTCCTCCTGGTCGAACGCTCCGGCGAGGGCGACCGGGAAGCCGCCCTCAAGCTGTTGGAGCGGATCCCTGAGTCGGCCGAGACACGACGGATCGCCGCCATGGCACGAGTTGAGCCAGTGGACGACGTCGAGACGACCCTCGGCGAGCTGCTTTTAGCCGTGAAGGACGACGACGAGGCCCGACAGCGCTTTGTAGACCTCCTCGAGGTGCTGGGTCCTGACGACCCGCGCACCGCCGGGTGGCGTCGGCGCCTGACTTCGACCCTGTTCTGATCCCGATCTGACCTGGCGGCCCTTTCGACCGCCGATCCACGTCTTTCTCGGAAGTGTCGCGGCCCCTGAGGGCGAGTCGGTTCCGGGTCGGTGGGACAACCTGGCCGGTGCTGTGGGAACTGGGTCACCTGTGACTACTTCAGTCACCGACGGTCCGACCCCGCGTGTACCGTCGACTGGGTGATCGTCGAGCTGGGAGCCGACCACCGGTACGACTGCTCGACCCGCACCCTGGTCATGGGGATCCTCAACCGGACCCCCGACTCCTTCTGGGACCGGGGACGCTTCTGGGACTTTGACGACTTTCTCCGGTTGGCTGACCGACACGTGGCCAACGGGGCTGATCTTCTTGACGTGGGTGGATCCAAGGCCGGCCCCGGGCCGGAAGTCACGGAGGCCGAGGAGCTGGACCGGGTGGTTCCGGCGGTAGAGGCGCTGCGAGCTCGGTTCGACCTACCAGTCGCGGTGGACACGTTTCGGGGTTCGGTGGTTGCCGAGGCGTTGGCCGTCGGAGCCTGCGTGGGTAACGACATCAGCGGGTTCGCCGATCCGACCTTTTTGCCTGCTTGCGCCCGAGCCGGAGCTTCGGTGGTGGCTACCCACGTCCGGATTGGGCCGCGCATTCCTGACCCGACCCCGCGCTACGACAACGTGGTGCTTGAGGTCAGAGGCTTCCTTGCCGAACGAGTCGCCATGGCCCGAGCAGCGGGAATCCCCGACGAGCGGATCATGATCGACGCCGGCCTCGACCTGGGAAAGACCCCAGACATGTCGGCCCTCTTGCTTCGGAGTTCCGAGGACTTGATGTCCCTCGGGCGACCAGTGTTTCTTTCGGCGTCCAATAAGGGCTTTCTCGGTGAGATAACCGGGGCCGCGGTCGACGACCGACGGGAACCGTCGTGGGCTGCCCATGCGTTGGGAATCGCCCTCGGGTGCCGGATCATCCGGGCCCACGACGTACGAGGCGGTCGGCGGGTAGCCGATGTCCTGGAAGCGCTGTTGGCCACCGAGAAATTACCGACGGGAGAAATGGCGTGAGCCGACCCATCGTGGTCATCGTGGGAGATGATGACGCCTTGGTCACTGAAGCCCTCCGGGGGGCCGTAGAGGAAGCTCTGGGCGGCGAGGATCGTGCTCTGGCCCTCGAGGAGTTGACTGAGGAGGAGTACCGCCTTGAGGATGGCTTCGAGATCGCGCGCCTGGTGGACGCCGCCCAGACACCGCCGTTCCTCACCGGTCGACGGGTGGTAGTCGGACGCCACGTGGGCCGCTTCGGGACGAAGGACGCAGTGGCCCCCCTCGTCGCTTACCTAGACGCCCCGTTGGATAGCACCTCATTGGTCGTCGTCTGGGAGAAGGGGAGCATGCCGGCCCAGTCCCGACTCAACCCGCTGCCCGCATCGCTGGCCGAGGCGGTGGCCGGTGCCGGGGGCGAGGTCCGTAGGTGCGGGACGGGTCGGGGGCGAGACGCCGATCGGTGGTTGGAGGATCGGCTGGACATTGCTGCCGTTGAGTTGGACCGACCGGCCAGGAACCTGGTGGTCCGACGTCTGGGCGAGGATCGGGCCCGGATCGTGCCCCTGCTGGACACGCTGGCTGCGGTGTTCGGGATTGGTGCGGCCGTGGGGGTGTCCGACGTGGAACCGTTCCTGGGCACGGGGGGCGACGTGGCGCCGTGGGACCTGACGGACGCCATCGACGCCGGTGACGTCCCAAAGTCTCTGGACTGCCTAGCCAGGATGCTGGACGCCGGTGGGCGGCATCCCCTGGCCGTGATGGCGTCGCTGCACGGGCACTTCGGGCGGCTGCTGCGCCTCGATGGGGCGGATGTTCGTAATGAGGTGGAGGTCGCCGACGTGTTAGGGATCAAAGGTTTCCCAGCCAAGAAGGCGCTGCAGATCAGTCGCCGGATAGGCCCAGGGAGGGTGGCCCGGGCGATTCGGCTGATAGCGGCCGCCGATCTGGACCTGCGGGGACGTTCGGCCTGGCCGCCAGAACTGGTGGTTGAGGTGTTGGTGGCCCGGTTGGCGAGCCTGGCCCGGCGCTGAGCCAGAGAGGGTGACGGCCGGAGCGGCCGTCGGGGATCAGCCGGAAAGGCCGTTAAGGCGTTTCTGGAGTCGCGACTTGCGACGGGCGGCGGCGTTGGGGTGCAGGATCCGACGATCGCCGGCCCTGTCGATCCGCTTCATGGCGACTGCGGTGGCCTCGGCCACGTTCTCGCCCGACTCAGCGGCCTCGACAGCGCTTCGGATACGGGTCTTCAACTCGGCACGCACAGAACGGTTGCGCAGCCGGCGCTTTTCTGTCTGACGGTTGCGCTTGATCTGGCTCTTGATGTTGGCCACGGGGGATGGTCCCTCTGGGTCGGTGGACGTTTGGTCCGGTTGGGAACCGGCACGGCACACCATGTTACCGGTGGCGTCCTTGGAATGGTTCTTGGCCGACGTGATGCCTGCCCAGCGGCGCGTTAGGCGGGGCTGGGTGCCCGGGGCCACCGTGGAGACGGCCCCCGCCGGTACCGTCAGCGGCGGGATGGACCTCTCGCGGCTGCGCAACACCTCAATTATCGCCCACATCGACCACGGCAAGTCCACGCTCGCCGATCGAATGTTGGAGCTCTGCGGTGCTGTCGATCCGCGCGCGATGCGGGCCCAGTACCTGGACTCCATGGACTTGGAGCGGGAACGGGGCATCACCATCAAACTCCAGAGCGTCCGCCTGGACTGGAAAGACACGGTAATAAACCTGATCGATACCCCCGGCCACGTGGACTTCGGCTACGAGGTAAGCCGGTCGCTGGCCGCCTGCGAGGGGGTAATCCTGGTCGTGGACGCCGCCCAGGGGATCGAGGCCCAGACCCTGGCCAACTGCTACTTAGCGCTTGAGAACGACTTAGAGATCGTGGCTGCGTTGAACAAGATCGACCTACCGGCCGCCGAGCCCGACCGGTACGCCGAGGAGATTGAGCAGGTCCTCGGCATTACGGCCGAGGATATTCTTCACATCAGTGCCAAGACGGGCGAGGGGGTGGCCGAGCTACTGGACGCCGTGGTGGAGCGGACCTCGCCACCAGTCGGGGACCCCAGCGCTCCACTCCAGGCCCTGGTCTTTGACAGCCACTTTGACCAGTACCGCGGGGTGGTGTCGTCCATCCGGGTGGTGAACGGCCACTTGGATAGGACGGCTTCGCTGCGCTTCATGCAGGCCGGAGCGGTCCACGAGGTTGATGAGATTGGTGTGCGTCGCCCAGACATGACACCGGTGGACGGCCTCGGCCCCGGCGAGGTGGGGTACCTGCTGGCCGGCATCAAGGACGTGGCCGAGGCCCGGTCCGGAGAGACGGTGACTACCAGCCGACACGGTGCCGACTCACCGCTGGAGGGCTACCGGGAACCCCAGCCCATGGTGTTCAGCGGGCTCTACCCGATCGATGGCGACGAGTTCAATGATCTCCGAGAGGCCTTAGAGAAACTCCGCCTAAACGACTCCAGCTTCACCTATGAACCCGAGACCTCTGGGGCGCTCGGGTTCGGCTTCCGGTGTGGCTTTCTGGGCCTACTTCACATGGAGATCGTTCGCGAGCGTCTGGAGCGGGAGTTCGATCTCAGCCTCATCACCACCGCCCCGTCGGTGGTGTACCGGGTAACTACGACATCGGGTGAGCGGCTGGAGATCGACAACCCGTGTGACCTACCGTCGACGACCGCGATGGTCCGCATCGAGGAGCCGTTCCTTCTGGCCGCCATCATCACGCCTACCGACTTCACGGGCACACTCATGGAACTCTGCCAGGAGCGACGGGGTGACTTGGAGGGCCTGTCTTACTTGTCGCCCGAGCGAGTTGAACTCAAGTACCACCTTCCTCTGGCTGAGGTGGTCATTGACTTCTTTGATCAGATGAAGAGCCGCACCCAGGGCTACGCCAGCCTGGACTACGAGCCCGAGGGCTACCGCGAGTCGGACTTGGTTCGGGTGGACATCCTGCTCCACGGCGATCCAGTGGACGCCTTCTCGACGGTGGTCCACCGATCTGCGGCCGAGGTATACGGGCGAAAGATGACAACCAAACTCAAGGAGCTCATCCCGCGCCAGCAGTTCGAGGTGCCTATCCAGGCGGCTATTGGGGGACGGGTCATCTCCCGGGCGACGGTCCGGGCGTTCCGAAAGGACGTAACGGCCAAACTCTACGGAGGCGACATCACCCGAAAGCGCAAGCTGCTAGAGAAGCAGAAAGAGGGTAAGAAGAAGATGAAGTCCATCGGACGGGTCGACGTGCCCCAGGAGGCCTTCATCTCCGCACTCAAACTCTACGACTAAACATCGCTGCCAGGGCACGTCAACCGATGGTCCGCGGGGTGGCCGATAGCATCTGCTCCGTGTTGGAGGACCGCAAGGCGACCATCCTGAGCGCCGTCGTCGAGGAGTACATCAAGACGGCACTGCCGGTGGGCTCGGCCCGGATCGCCGGCTCGCATGAGATCGACGTCTCCTCGGCCACTGTCCGCAACGAGTTGGCCAACCTCGAGGAGCAGGGGTACCTGATGCAGCCCCATACCTCGGCGGGCCGGGTGCCAACCGAGAAGGCCTACCGGTTCTTCGTGGATCGGATCGACGGCCCGGGCACCCTGGACGCCGCCGACCGGGAGCAGGTGCAGGCGTTCTTCCGTCGGTCGCACCGGGAGATGGAGCAGATGCTGGCGGAGACCAGCAACCTGTTGGCTGACCTGACGGGGAGCGCGGCCGTGGTCCTTGCCCCCGACCGTGACCAGCAGGAGGTTCGTTCGGTCCAGGTAGTCGGCCTGACCCGGGATCTGGCCCTCTTGGTACTGGTCATGGCCAACGGCACGGTTGAGAAACACACCCTGGAACTGGACGAGGAGGCCGCCGACCCTTCGGAGGCCACCCTGGCCGTGGCGGCCGCCCACCTCTCCGGAGCACTCATCGGCCGCCGACTGCAGGCAGTCGACCGAGCACCGGTGACTGGCGAACCAGCGGTAGACGCCGTACTTGGAACAGTGTCAGACATCTTGGCTGAGCGGTCGGCGCGGGTCGAACGGGCCTGGGTGGGTGGCCGGGCCCAGGTGGCGGCGGCCTTTGGCGAGGTTGAGAGAGTTCGCGAGGTGTTGGACATCTTGGAACGCCAGTTCGTGGTGGTCAGCCTGGTCCGTGACGTAATTGACCGGGGTTTGAGCGTGGCCATCGGAACTGAGACCGGGCTGGAGCCGCTGACGGACTGTTCCGTGGTCGTGGCGCCTTACGAGATTGAGGGCCAGACGGCGGGCTCGATCGGGGTGCTCGGACCGACCCGCATGGACTACACGCAGGCCCTGGCCACAGTGGCCGTGGTGGGACGCCGTCTCGGCGATCGTCTTACCGAGGGCTGATCGGTGACGCGAGACCACTACGAGGTCCTGGGCGTTTCCCCGGACGCCAGCCCGGAGGCAGTGAAGCGGGCCTACCGGCGCCTGGCCCGCCAGCACCACCCCGATGCCAACCAGGGCGATGAGGGAGCGGAAGCCGAGTTCAAGTCAGTAGCCGCCGCCTACGAGGTGCTCTCCGACCCGGACCGCCGCCGAAACTACGACCGGTTCGGCCACGACGGACCATCGACCGGAATGACCGGTGATCCCTTCGGGGGTATCGGCGACATTTTCGAGTCGTTCTTCGGTGGTGGCTTTGGTGGGGCCGGAGGGCGCCGATCGGGTCCGACGACTGGCGAGGACCTCCAGACGACGATCGAGGTTGAGCTGGAGGACGCCGTGTTCGGCTCTGAGGAGGAGATCACGGTCCGGACGGCCGTGGCGTGCGCGGACTGCGAGGCCACTGGTTCGGCACCTGGTACCTCCGTAGAGCGGTGCGGAGGCTGCTCGGGTACTGGCCACGTCCAACGGGTCCGCCAGTCACTGCTGGGCCAGATGGTGACCACCACGTCGTGTCCGGCCTGTGGTGGGCGAGGGGAGGTCATCTCGGACCCCTGTGGTGCGTGCCGGGGCGAGGGTCGCCGGGTAGAGGAGCAGTCGTTCACCGTCAACGTTCGGGCCGGGGTCGACGAGGGTACGACTCTGCGGCTTAGCGGTCGAGGGGCGGTGGGGCCGCGTGGCGGCCCGGCCGGCGACCTTTACGTGCACGTGAGGATCCGTCCCCACGCCGTGTTCGAGCGCCATGGCAGTGACCTCATGCATAGGTTGCACCTGCCGGTAACCCAGGCGGCACTCGGCGTGGAACTGGACTACAAGACGCTAGATGGGACCGAGATACTCCGGATCCCCGCCGGGACACAGGGCGGCGAACGGTTCCGTTTCCGAGATCATGGCGTCCCTCACCTCCAGGGACGTGGTCGCGGCGATCTCGTGGTCGAGGTGGTGGTGGACACCCCCGTCGACTTGACCACCGAGGAAGAGGAGATTCTGCGTTCCTTGGCCGCTGAACGCGGTGAGGCGGTGGCCGAACCAGGGGACGGCCTACTGTCCAGGATCCGCTCTTGTCCCTTGCCACCAACCTCAGGCAAGATGATT
>ENA-UPTF01000348-UPTF01000348.1-marine-metagenome-genome-assembly--contig:-NODE-348-length-33547-cov-3.106274_pt1 | contig 33547 bp, 32 predicted proteins | sample MGYA00238166_ERZ767019 | MGnify/ENA primary metagenome ERZ767019 (study PRJEB28930, sample SAMN06266391) | marine metagenome | isolation source: Sea water from 250 m depth | place: Atlantic Ocean | study... | reverse complement strand
GGCCTGGTCGGACACTAGCCAGCGACGATAATCTGCTTCGATGTCTACGTCCCACAGCACGTCGCAGAGCCCGACGTTGAGATTTTCCGCTCGAGCTAACGTCGAGGCTAAAACAGAACTGGTCCCCCATGTGATGCCGGCAAAGAGGTGTTCGTGAGGCTCGTGCATTGCCATGAGACAGTATCCGCCATCTTCCGTTGGTCCAACGACCACGTCGTTTTCTTCTAACGAGGCAAACGCTTGCTCAATGTAACTAGCGGACATTGCGGGTATATCGGTCCCAATGAGGACTTTTACGCCATCGTTAAATGCTGCCAGCATCCGTAACCCTAAATCACCGGCACCCTGCCATCGCACAGGAAGACCTCGTGCCCAGGACAAATCAGCGATATCTCCCTCAATCCAGATCTCCGATTCAAAGGGCATGGCTGCTTCCACCGTGTTCTCGAGCAATTTCCGATAACACTCAAATGCAGCTTCCTCGCCTATCGATATCGCTAATCGGCTTTTAACGGCTCCTAAGACGGGCGCGCGCGCGAAAACAGCCAGCCTACCTTTCGTACTCATCGTCCGTCAGGATAATAGCGTGCCGCTAACACTTCTGGGCTCGTGCCAAAAAAATAACGGAGTCGCAATTCCCACATCAAAAGAATCGTCCTGAGGGTTCCATCATTCTCCCAACGACGTGAGGACGTGCCAAGTGAGGTCCGAATCCTGATCGGTTTCGAAATACGGCGTAACCGCTTAGACAGTTCGATGTCTTCCATCAGAGGCTGATTGGGAATTCCGCCAATTCGCTCAAGTAGTGATCGATGAACGAAGATCCCTTGATCTCCCGTACAAATAGACGTCAGCGCCGATCGCTCATTCATCGCCGCTGCGATAAGGCGAAACCACGCCGTATCCTGCGAAAATGTGACATCGAAACGTCCCCACTGCCCCTTCTCCAATGCATGCTGGAGCGCTTCCACGACTGTCCCCGTCACCAAACTATCTGCGTGTAGAAACCAGAGCCAAGGTCGCTCCGTCGCCTCAACGCCAGAACGTAACTGCAAAGCACGACCGCGTTCAGTCTTGAAGAGCCGTACCGGTGGCTGCAACGTATCCATCGAAGCGTCGTCACTTCCACCATCGACGACAACGATCTCTAACTCCTTAAACGGTGTCAGCGCGGTAAGTAAAGCTTTAAGAGGGGACCAGTCGTTGAGAACCGGAATAACGACGCTTACTTGATCTAAGCCATTTAGCATCGGTGAAGATCATCCTCCGATTTTTGCGTAATCGTCCGGCTCCCGTCTTTATTCAGCGAGTCGGCCAGCGCCAAGGGGGTCTATCAAACAGGTCTTGGTCGTGCGCGAAGGTTTCACCCATGTCCTTGTCCAATCCGATGTGATTACAGCTTTCTTGTTGCTTGAGCCCCTCGATGAGGACCTGATCGTGCGAAATCACCCAAAGCTGGGTTTCTTCCGAAAATTTCGTCATTAGGCGACTCAACGCTGGCAAAAGATCCGGATGCAGGCTTGTCTCTGGTTCATTGAGCACCATCAACGCCGGCGGTCTTGGCGTCAGAAGGGCCGCGATCCAAAGGAGATAACGCAACGTTCCATCGGAAAGCTCCGATTGAGACAAAGGCCGCAACAACCCATGCTGCTGAAACTGCAATTCGAATCGACCATTATCGGGCTCGATCGAGACGGTGGCACCTGGAAACGCATCGTCAACAGCGACATCTAACGCATCCCCGTCGCCCACCTCCAAAATGGTTTGCCAGGCTGCCGCTAAATCATGACCATCGTTACTCAGGATCGGCGTGCGCGTACCAATCTGAGGCTGACGCGCGACCGAATCGACGTCAGTCCGAAAGTGGTCGTAGAACCGCCATGATCGAATCTCTTCTCTCAACATGAGTATTTCTGGAACGCGTTCGGGATCGACAACGCGCGAGAGCATGCTGTCAAACGTTGGCAGATGTTTCTCGATTGCCTGCCATTTCCCACCGTCATCACGCGCTCGGATTAAAGGCCCTCGACGATCCACCATTGCCCGCTGGTCGTGCCAGATCTCGCCGTGCCAAATCACCTCGCGTTTTATCACAGGATCCAAATTAAACATTGAGCCAGGAACCGGGCTCGGGTAGCCAAAGTCAATCGCGTAGCTGTAGTTGTCACCTGAAAATCCAAATCGCAAATTGATAGATTCATTACGCACCACGCCTTGGACAGGCAAAGCGCCTTCTTTAACACCCTTTCCAAACTCCTCGGGACCTGCCCAAAGCACCGAATGTAATCCGCCTTCGTGGGCAATCGATTCGACCGCCGTTCCCATGGCGGTTTCCGCCATCAACCGAAGTCCCCGATACAAGTTCGATTTACCACAACCGTTGGGTCCACTGATCACGTTCAGGCGACCAAGGGGAAGAATCAACTCGCGTAACGAACGATAGTTAGCAATAGCCAATGTGTTCAGCACCGAATCGTCCCTGTATCCGCAAGGGCCAGAACACCCACCTTAGCCACTCAACGGGTCTTGCCGTCGAAAAATCCCAACAGGCGGTAGACGTTTTTCTTGTTCTTCGAGATGAACAGCGAATGGTCCGCACCATTCATTTCGTCGTATTCAACGTTCATGTTGAGTCGACGCATCTCATCGACCCAAACTCTGGTCGAATGAACCAACCGGTCTTCTGTTCCCTGTAGGACGAGCATGGGAATGTGTTGGATCAACCGCAGGTCCGACAGCGTTCTCACCTGAGGAACCGCCGGGGCGACGACGGCCGTAGCCGCCCACATATCAGGATATTCCATGGCCAGATGATAGGTCCCCGCACCACCCATACTGTGTCCCCACAAATACATTCTTTCGGGATCAATGGCGTAGCCCTTCTGGACAAGATCAACGACATTCATCACATCTTGCTGACTGTACGCGCCTTCAACGTCGAGGTTTCGGCCGTCAACCCCTCTCGACCACGAGCCATACCAACCTTGGCGCGTGTATCCCAAAGGCGTGACGACAACGAAATTCATTTCGTCGGCACGTTCGAGCAATCCCTCGTATCCCATTAGCCAATCGTGGGTTCTCGACAATCCATGCAGCGAAACGACGAGCGGCAGTTGTATTTCAGGGTCATATGCCGGGGGAACAAACAACGCGTATGGAATCGTTTCGCCCGTTTCTTCAAAAACATAGTTCAGGTGTTGTACACGTGCGTCGCTCACCAACTGCTGATCGTCCGACTTGGATCTGAACGTAATCTGCTCCCGCATCCGACTTCCACTTTGTAGTTCTTTACTCATGAACAGTGTCGCACACGGGACCGTAAAGACTCGCGAGGTGTATTAATTTCTTCTGCCCCAAACGATGTCCGTCAACCGTCTCATCTTGAGACGTCGTCCACTCAAGAGAATCCGTCATTTCACCATCGCTGCCGGCATCGAGCCGGTGTCGTCAAACGCGGTAAACGACAGCATCATTACGGCTGACAATGAAATTAACCGTTTCATGCACGCTCCGTTCGTGCATTGAACCAACTGAACCTATCGGCTTCACTTATCAACTCAAACCACCGGTGACCAAACATAAATATATATCTTCATTAATACTATAAACTATTGATTTACATACATTATATATGGCGCCCCGAGAAGGATTCGAACCTTCGACCTGCCCCTTAGGAGGGGGCCGCGCTATCCAGCTGTGCCATCGGGGCAAAGGAATAGAACGTTGTTTCCGGACATCGTATCCTCGCGTCCGTATTCGTGCCAACTCGATGTGACCACCTTTCTGGTGAACGCTCCCCCTCCGAGCCGCGGTCGTAATTGCCCGTGTTAGTCTCGAGTCCATGAAAGCCGTCTTTTGCGAGAAACTTGAAGGGCCAGATGCACTCGTCGTACACGAGGTGGCCGAACCAGGACCTCCTGGCGGACAGGAAATCAAAGTGGCCATTGAAGCTCGGGGCGTTTCATTCACCGACGTGCTCATGTCGAAGGGTGAGTATCAAGTCCAACCCACACTCCCCTTCATCATTGGAGGCGAAGGAGCCGGGCGAGTTATAGAGATCGGAGACAATGTAAACAGCTTTTCGGTGGGAGACGCCGTGCTCGTGTCTGCGGGATGTGTCGAACAAGTCGTCGTCGAGGCTCGGCGAGCAACTGTCATTCCCAAAGGCACAGATCTTGAATTAGCCGCTTCTTTCAGAAGCAATTACGCTACCGCTTTTTATGCAATGCAGCGTGGGCGTCTCACACCTGGTGAGACCCTCCTGGTGCACGGGGCAGCCGGTGGTGTCGGTCTTGCAGCCGTTGACGTCGGCAAACTTATGGGTGCCACCGTTATCGCGACGGCTGGAAACGACGACAAGCTCGAGGTCGTCGGTGAGGTTGGTGCGGATCATCTCATCAACTATTCAGACGGTTTCCGTGAAGAGGTCAAAGAACTAACGGGTGGTAAGGGCGCTGATGTAATTTATGACCCTGTCGGCGGAGATGTCTTCGACGAGTCGATGCGATGTATCGCTCCGTTCGGCCGCATCCTCATTGTCGGATTTACGGGTGGTCGACCCGCTCTCGCCAAAACAAATCACCTCTTGATTAAAGATGCCGAACTCATCGGGTTCACTATCGGGGGACTCGCACGCAACGATCCCTCCTGGTCACAACGTAATCAAGAAATCTTAATGCAGTGGTTGGCTAGTGGTCGCATCCACCCGTACATTTCCCATCGACTTCCGCTCGAGAGAACCGCCGAGGCCCTAAACCTGATCACAAAACGCAAAGTGATCGGCAAAGCAATTATCGTTAACGGTTAACCGAATCTGATTCGTCAGTGTTACCGGCGGCGGCGAGGCGCAAAGGAAACGACGTTACCTCCCGTCACCGCTTGTTGTTGAGGCTGCAAAGCTAGTTCCCAAGTGAGCGTGCTCGCCGGCTCACGAACGAATCCCCTGATGCCGTGGGAATCTCGAAGCGCGAAAATGGCGAACGCAATATATGATTCTCCGCCCTCGGTCCATAGCATGCCGATATGCGGCACGCTTTCCATCTTCCCGATACCCGAGGCGTTGAGAGCCGTTCCGCGCGCTGTAATCGAATAGGTCCCGTACTCGTCAGGAACGATCCAAATACCCCACTCAAGTTGCGGTCCGGATTGAACCGTAATCGCAGTGTCAATGAGCATGCCCTGGTCGTCTTCTTGAATGACCAGGGTAGCTTCGAAGTTAGTACCCATAGTTTCATCGGTAGGACGGTAGGACCCTCGACCCATCCACGTCCCTGGCTCAAGTATCACTGAGACAAATCCGCGTAATGGGTGCCGGGGGCGTAGTAGCGTTCGTGCCAGATCCCGGTTTCGGGCTCGCCGTCGAGTGGCATGCGCCACGTGCGTGTCGTGGACCGCCCGAGCGCCACACGAAACAGTGCTCGCTCTTGGTCGATGGTATTTTGGACATATGCTTCCGCGGCATCCTGGGGGACGTACCGCCCAGCAATTTTTCGGTATAAATCACGCCACTCATCATCCTCGCCAAGATCATGTAGTAGCTCTGCATTGCCTTCGACGACGACTTTGCGATACGGCAACGCCTGTTCGTCAATACACAAACAGATCCGCGCGTCACGTTGAAGACTTCTAAACCAGTCTGATTGGGCCCGGGGCGTGAAATAGATGGAATCTTCCTCATACAAAAACCAGATAGGTGTCACCAACGGCGAACCGTCATGACGAGCTACACCGATCCGCATAAGAATCCCCGGCTCCTCCAGGAAACTTTTCCTCTCTGTCTGGGTCAACACCGGCATATCAGCAATATAGCATCACGACCAAGTTCACGAACCAAAGCGGTAGCGCAATTTAACGACCAGTTGTTCCGCTAGAGGATTATCAAATGTCTCTGAAAACATCGACGCAAATCCTAGCCCAGGGGTAGAGCTCGGTAACGAGGCATTTTGGGTGTAAACCACAAAAAGGTCGGACAGCGGCGCGATCTCCCAACGGTACCGGAGCTGGACGCTTAATCGCGAGATCGAGAAATCCGAAGTTTCATTCCTAACTGGGTCCGTAACAACCGTCAAAGGAGCACCAGGTACCAACAATTCGTATCGACGATTTTCCTTTGCTCGTATAGCCACCCATTGCACGGCGAGACGAAGGTGTTGCTTGGCATTGACAAAGTAATCAAAACCCAAGGACGGCGACCATTGATTAGCACCATAGCTAGCGAATGCCGAGCCACCGCGGTGCAAGAGCCAACCATCTCGTGAGGTATAACGACCGTCAAGCGACATGGTCATTCGGTCGGTGGGTCGCCAAACGACCGAACCGCCAATGCGGTAGCGATCCCCGTCAATATCCTCCTGTTGCCAATCTGCCCGAATGGTGTAGAAAAATCGTTTCGACGTATCCGAGTAGTAATCAAGATCAAACCCCAACCGATCGGAAATTCCATAAGACCCATTACCAAAGCTATTCCGATCCTCGATACGAGACGGATAAAACTCGGCGTCGATCATCAAGCTGGTTAGGTTACGAAACGAGAAGTTTTGGCTGAAGCGCAGTCCCGCACTGGTATTTTCACCGGCGATATTCCAACCACTGCTTAGTGAAAAACGCGTGGAACTTTCCTTTAACCACGTTAGGTTTGAGCGTCGATACCGCATGTAATAGCCGATCGACTTACTGTCATTTCGCCGAAGGTACCCTGCGTCGTTGATATCAATATGTCGATCGAAATAATCGAGCGAGAGGCTATGCGAGACACCCTGCCGCGGGTAATAGCGAATATCCGCGAATCCGCCATAGCCTTGCGATGAATCCGCCACATCTGAGGTGATCGCCTGAACGTCGACATTCCACGTGCCGTTTTTCGCGAGGTAATGGGCATCCAACGCGTGCACATGGGCGTCTTGACTCCGATGCAACACCGCCGTCGTCATGTAACCAAAAGCGCGATAGCCACTACGGCTATTTTCGTAGATCGCCCGGAAAGCACCAAAGTCTCTTCCTTCTTGCCCGATCGGAACGTACTCCGAATCCCGTAAACCAACAAAATCGGAGTCCGATTCCATCGCGCCCAGAACGCCATATCTAACTCGACCAGCCTGCCCAATCGCCTTGATCGCGCCGTGTAATTCGGTCGGTTGACCGAACGCGGAATAATCGACCTGCACCCCTTCCGGAATTATCGGTCGGATTGGCGGCCCCCCAATCCGACGCGTATGTAAAAGCTTAAATTGTCCATACGAACTGTAGGAACTTGATCGCGAGCTCGTGGTAAATATTTCCTGTCCTTCCTGAAAGAAAAGTCGTTTTTCGGGATAAAACGATTCAAACGCAGTGAGGTTAACGATCACCGCATCCGACTCGACGTTGCCAAAATCGGGACTTGCGGTTGCGGTAACCTGAAAGTTCGACGTCGGACGCCAGAATACGTCGGCACCTACTTTGTGATCGCTGGTGCCGTCGAGGCTGTCGTAGGTGGTAGAGACGTAGGGGTAAACACTGTATTCCTGCCGGGGATCAACACCTTCCATCAGCACAGGCTGAAACGCCGAAAGAAAGCGCGGCTTCGTGTAAGGCAATCCGGGCCAACTGTAGCTCTCGTCTCGGTACGCGACCTTGCGTCCTGTGTAGATCCCTATAACCCGTTCGCCGTTGCTTTTAGGCATCGTCAAAAGCGACCAAGGAATGTGAAGCTCAGCAACCCAACCGTCGTCGTTACGGGAGGAAGCGCCATACCACGCCCCGTCCCAATCACGACTGAACTGGCGTTCTGGAAGGATCGTTCCGTCCGAGATACTGTCTCCCAAGTTCAACTGAAAGAAAAACCCGTATCTGCCCTCCCCTGACGTATCAAGGTGCAACGTAAAATAATCTCGATTGAGATGGCCTTGGTCTCGAGAAGAAAGCCGTTCCACCAAAGTCGAGGGATCCTGCTCCATTAATGCAGCCAGATAAAGGCCACGGTCCGTATAGAAAATGCGAACAACTGTGTTCAGCGGTGGGGGCACCATCGTGTCGGGCGACGTCACAACGAATGCGCCTAGGTCCGGAAGGTTGCCCCATACCTGTTCTTCGAGCTTTCCATCAATCTTTGGCGATTGCCCGATTTCCAATCGACGAAGCGTAATCTCGGTTCCATCCTTCACCCGCAACGAAACGGGGCCCTCGCTAGGGCCCCGTGGTGTTTGCAGTGCTCTTGCATCGCGCCTGAGCTTATGTAGTTTGTAGTTCGATGGAGGCTTCTCCTGCCGCCCAGGAGCGACTTTCTTGTTGGCACCCTCCTCGGTGGACGCCGGCACCGCGACTTCTCGCGCCGTCGGTAATCGTCGGACCGAAACGGTTGGGACTCTCTCAGTTACCACCGAGCTTTGAGCATTCACTCCGGCAGGTGCTTCATTAAAGGAACTCGCCGGTATCGAATCTTCAATTACCCATAAGCCTTTGAAACCAAGAGCTCGAGCTCTCTCCAACAGTCCCGCCGCATCATCGCGAGTCCGATACGGTCCTGCCACGACACGGAAAAAGTAACCTCTCTTCGTCTCGGCACCTTTTACCGAAAGGTCCGTCTTTAAAGCGTCCATAGCGTCGACCCGGGCTTTCGCGGCACGGGCGTTACTACTAAAACTCGAGATGTTGACCCATAGGTCGGCCAGGCTGGCGTTGGAGATAACAAGGACTAGCGCTAGGGAAGCAGGTCGAAACATCTAAGACCAGGCACCGCGGACAAAAGAGCATCTTACACCGGATCGAAGTTGGCCCCAAAAAAAGACATCGATAGTTCAGCGAGTTCGACAAATACTCCATCGAACCGATACCCACTTATCCTTTCCTTGATAAACTCCGTCGCGCTCGCGCCCGTGGCCAAACTGGATAAGGCACCAGTCTACGAAACTGGGGATTACAGGTTCGAATCCTGTCGGGCGCGCCACATCGACGACCGCCTGTAGGCGTCTCCTTTGAACCTACAACTTCACGATTAAGTAAACATGAATTCGCCGACGCGTTAAGACGCTTTGTTGTCCGTGCAAGACCTTACTAGTAGGACGCCTTGTCCTGTTGACGCGAACGAACTGTCGCCGTCAGTTCTCGATCAGGCGCGATCGCATACTCGCCACCTGGTCCAATAAACTGATGCACCATCAAACGCTCGACTTCGCCACGTTCACGTTCGTTTAGCTTTTCATAAGCGGCGCTCGCGAGGAGTGCTTTATAAGATTGGCTCGTGTCGTTTTTTGGCATCACATACATCGGTGTTATGGCCATTAACAGTGCGGCCCGTTTTTTATCGGTCCGATTCACGCCGGCACGATGCCACGTCCGCGAGTCGTAAAGGATGATACTGCCCCCTGGCGCTTCAATAATGTCAGCGTCCGGTCCCGTGTATGGCAGTCCGTGCGCTTCTCGGTAACCCTCTTGGTAATGATCTGACGCTAACCCCCATTCCTCGGGCGGCCCCTGATCCAAAGCATGTGATCCTAATTTGAATGCGGTGGCGCCACCCATTTTGGTGAACGGTGAAACGCAAAAGTTGCGTTGAACCCCTAACACGGTTTCGCCCGAAGGCGTTGGAACGTGACCGCGCACGGGCACGCCCCAATGGTACGGGTAATCGGAGTGCCAGCCCTGAACGACGCGCTTCCCATCGTCTCTACCAAGAATGGCCAATCCCGGGGTGTGTGCGACGCGAACGTCATCGGTTTGCATGTACTCACGTATGAGCCAAAGAGAAACCGGTTCCGCAGCGGCCCTCGCGATCCCCCAACTTTGGCTAAATGGACCGCTCGAGCGATCAAACTTCAAATGGGCAAACCGGTCCGTACACGCCACTTTCTCCAATTCCTCCAGGAGGCGGGGAGGTAAAATGCTGGTTAAACAAACCCAACCGTTCTTGCGAAAAAATTCGAAGTATTCGGAAGGGAGCTTCTCTGGTCCATGTTCAACGTTGTATAGAACGCCTGTACTGCTTGGCCCGCCTACGTCATCAAGCGTATGTCCATCCAAGGTTAACCGAGAGATGTTCGCATCGGCCGATTCCTTCACGATCTCGATGTCCCCAACCACGCTTCGGAGTGATCCCGACTCCGTTTCATCCCACATAACTCGATCATTGCCAACCGGATAGGTGGTCGTGAAACCTTCGTCATCGACACCTAAATAATTTCCGTTGGGCGAGACCAGTAATGTGTAGTGGTGCTCGGGAATCGGAACCTCGACGACGCGTTCCTGAAAAATCTCCGTGTCAGTCATTGTCTCAGTCGACCCAAAACGGAAAACGCCTCCATTTATTCCTTAGACAAATCTCGAGACCAGTATCGATCAATACTTCGTCTTAGCGGCTGTAATCACTGTCTCCTGGCTCCGCTTTTTTCTCTTCCGTTCCTGCGATGGGACGATCTTTCGGCGCTGATTCATAAGCTCCTCGGAAGTCGCGAAAGGGACCATCACGCCACTCCAAAGCCGCCTTGAGACCACCCTCTCTCACCCTACGACCAAATTCACCTGCGGCAGGACGGTGCTTCGACATGGCCTCAACGTCAGTTCCCGACATGAGACCCGTTCGAATTCCCATAATCTCAAGCTGGCGGTTGACCGCGCGTTTGTTGTAATTCAGCAGATCGTTGTCAATGTGACCAAGCCGTCGGGCAAACCGAATCACCGTGTCGTCGAGTTCCTCCTTGGGGAGCGCATAGTTCGCCCAACCCAGATCCGCCATCTCCTTCCCACTGAACGAATCGCCCGTGTAAGCGAATTCGCGGGCTTTCGTCGCGGGAAGAAGCCAAGGAGCCCACATCATGTCCATGGTCCCCATTGCGCGAACCGGTGGGTAGCCAATCTGCGTATCTTCGGCGACGAACCTGAAGTCACACATGGAAGCCAACTCGGTTCCACCCGCGAGGCAATATCCGTGAATCTGACAAATAACGGGTTTAGCCAATTCCCATATCAACCAATGCCCCATCACTGCATGTCGCGACCAGTCGTAATGTTGTGGGTGCGTTGATCCGGTATCGGGCATTCCCGATCTACTGCTGACGTAGTCGCTCTCCTCATCTGGATTCGGCGTGAGGTCGTAGCCGGCCGAAAATGCGCGGCCCGCCCCTTTCAAGATGATGACGCCGATTTCCGTATCCGCTTCAGCATCCCGCATAGCGTCGTACACCTCGCCACGAAGCGCATGACTCAGCGGGTTAAGTTTCTCTGGGCGATTGAGCGTGATGAATGCAAGACGTTCATCCTTTTCATAGATAATGTTGTTGTAGTCCATCGCAGCCTCCTTGGATTAGTAACGCCAAATTGTGTGGACCTATGGACCATGCATGTACATCAAGATTTTCGCAATATATGCGGTTAGACATTTATAACTGCAAGTTTTCAACTTGATGCGGCCACCTGAGGTACATTGCAACTTACGGATGCGCGAAAAAGGATCTCGATGTCAAACTCTCTCGACTTTTGGCCACCCGCTCCCGACCTGAGAAAGGCCGATATTGGCTTTGCGTTTCGCGGCAACGATTACCTCGGGCACTTGGTTGCTCCTCCGGAATCAGTAGGACCAAGGCCACTGGTCTTGGTCATTCACAACTACCAGGGACTTAAGTTTTTCGACGTCGACGTCGCCGAATATCTAGCACGTGTCGGCTACGTGGGTTTGGCAATCGATTTATACGGAAATATCGTGCCGCCAGACCAACGTATTTTCCCGGCCGAAGAAAGCGAGGTCCATGCATTCCAAGCGAAGTGCTTCGAAGGAATGGTAGCGATGGATCACGATCACGAATTGTTTCGTTCCCTCCTTCAGGAGTGGCTTGACGAGGGTCGCTCACACGAGACCGTCGACGCCAACATCTCACCAGCTTCGATCGGCTATTGTTTCGGGGGTGTCGCCGTTATCGAATGCGTTCGTGGCGGACTCGATCTTGGAGGGGCAGTCTCTTTTCACGGACTTTTGCAGACGGGCGAAGATCCAAACCCCGAGCGCTTTGGGGTCCAACGGCCTACGGTTAAAACCTGTGACAACAACTACAACACGCGCACAGTCTTAATGATCGAAAACGGTGCCGACGACGGTCTCGTGCCCGACGAAAGTAAACAGCGCTTTTTTAAAGAGATGGACGACGCGGGCGTTGATTGGGTTTTCCATCATCACGCCAGGACCCCGCACGGATTCGCATTACCACCGACCCTGGGTGGTCCTGGTCGTTTGCACACCGCAACGGACCGTCGTTCGACCATGAATATGTTGACCCTGTTTCGCGAAATCTTCCCGGGAATTCCGCAAAACGTAGTCGAACACAATGCGGCAGGTACTCGCATTCCTCAGTGATTTGTTCGGTGCACGAATCCCCACGTAGGTATTCCAAGTTAGGTCGTGTCGGAGATACCTCGGGTAAAGTAAGGAAAACGTGATAAGCCCCGCTACCACTCAACCTGTTCGCGAAAGCGATCGAATAATGTCCCTCGACGTACTTCGCGGTTTTGCGCTACTCGGCATCCTATTACTCAATATTGTCGGCATGGGTATGCATTCCGCGAGCTACTTTTCACCGGATCTAGACCCCACTGACGGTATCGGCGAACTGCCCATAAACGTGGCGGTTTGGGCCACCATCGATATCCTCTTTGAAGGTGCGATGAGAGCGCTCTTCTCGATGCTCTTTGGTGCTTCGATCGTGCTCTTGGCAACAGGACCGAGCGCGAGAGGGGCAGCGATGTTCTATCGGCGGAACGCCTGGCTTTTAGCTTTCGGCTTGGTCGATGCGTACATACTCCTTTGGACAGGGGACATTCTGATCACCTATGCGCTGGCCGGGTTTGTGCTCTTCCGCTTCCGCAATACATCGCCAAGAAAGCTGTTGATTTCAGCGTTAGTGGTTCTTGTCCTCCATACTGGGTTTCTTGTGGGATGGAAGTATTCGCTCGAGATCGGCCAGCAAGCGGCCATCGAGATCGCATCAAATCCAGAATTCAGCGAGCCCGCCGGGTTAGAAATGGCAGAGACGTGGAACGGCTTTAAGTCCGATTACCTGGTTCCATCGGGGACCGAAGAAGTCGAACTGAAGCAACGGCGTGCGAGTTATCCCAACGCCTTGTTGTTCAATGCTGAGAAAACGACCGAAATAATCGTGGCAGCGTTACCGTCAGTCCTATTCTGGGACGCGTTGATAATGATGCTCATCGGCATGGCGCTCTTCAAATGGTCGATTCTCGATGCTTCGAAATCTACCAAGTTCTACATCAAGCTTATGATCATCGGCTTCGGCACAGGACTCGTTATCAATAGCTGGGAAGTCCTGTTAGCAGCTCGTTCCGGTTTTCAGCTCCTGGATACGTTCCCGTACCTGCACTGGACCTACCACCTCGGCAGGCTCGGTATGGCCTTCGGCTGGTTGGGGTTGATTCTCTATGTATGTCAGAAAAGTTATTGGTTGAGGACGCGTCACGCTATAGCCGCGGTCGGTCGCATGGCTCTCAGCAATTATCTAATGCACTCCGTATTCGCCCTGGTTTTATTCACTGGCGCGGGTTTCGCTTTAGTTGGCCAATTAGAACGCTGGATGCTCTATCCGATCGTCGCCACGATTTGGGTCATTCAGCTAGTTTTATCGCCTTGGTGGCTATCGCGTCATCAATTCGGACCTTGCGAATGGTTGTGGAGAGGCCTCAGTTACGGGCATTTACCGGACCTGCGACGAGCGTCGTAGGCAAGCGAAGATAGTCGGGCAAAGCTGCATGATAATTTCGGAAATGGAGACGATTCTGGTGCCAATTTTTTCGTTCTCAAGTAAGTGATCCGAACCGTCACTTGAGTTTGTAATTGGCGGAGAGGGAGGGATTCGAACCCTCGATGAGTATTACCCATACTCCCTTAGCAGGGGAGCGCCTTCAGCCACTCGGCCACCTCTCCAATTCATTGATTTTATTACGGTTTATGGCATCTTAGGTTGGAGGTAGTAAATCGTCTATCAGGCATTTGCCGTTATTCTTGCCATATAAAACTCTACAGACAGGCAGTATAGAACATTCCATCCCTACCCAAACTATCTTCCCTGAAGGCGGGTTCGCAGATGAGCATGCCCCCTACCACCTACATAAACTAGAACGTCTGCAATTTGAGGTGGTTTGGATGTGAACCAAGCTTAAGACCCAATGACAGGTTTCGGCGAGAGGCGTAGGTTCACGACATGACTTTGAGAGAAGCGATTGAGCGCGACCATAGGGCCAAACGAATGCCCAACAGCGATCGCTGGATAAGTTTTCGTATCTTTCGAGTTTGGGTACCCGTCTTCCCTCTTTTTGCATTTCCAGAAACGGTTAGGGATGTCTTCTTAATTCATGACGCCCACCACCTCATCACGGGTTATGGCACCGATTTTCGAGGTGAAATGGAACTCAATGCATGGACGTTGGCATCAGGCGGATATTTTTTGCTGGCGCGCCTCGGTGGATGTTGGGACAGGACGGTGAAGCTCTTTTAGGCGCAATCATTTCCTTGATTTGGATGCCAAGAAAGTTCCTATCGGCATTTCGAAAGGGTTGGCGCAAACACTCTCTTTACGCATTAGATGTCGAGACTGCGCTGGATATGGATCTTGAGGACGCTAAGCGCTATACAGCAAGCGGTGTCTTGCCTCACGAATCAAATTAAGCAGAAGCTCTTTTCGTCGATCCACACGAACAACACCTATAAAACCAACACTCGGGTATTCAACCGAGGTAGCCGGTGAAGTTCGGACCCGACGAGGTGTTCTTCATGAAGATATCGTCGAGGCCACACAGCGTACCGATCGCCGGCGGATTGCGATCGAGGATCGCCGGATCGATGTGGAGATAGTTGTCGAACGTCCGACCGAAACCGCGCACGTGGGTGTGGTGGACAGCGACGCGGTGTTCCGGTGACGTCCGGACCGCCGCGCCATGCCATAGCGCACCATGCCACATAGCGATCGAGCCACGGGGCATCACCACTTTCACGGCACGCTCGATCGCGTCGGCGTCGGGCTTACGATTCAGCTTATGCGTCCCGGGGACCACGAGCGTCGGCCCATCATCCTCGCCGAAGTCGGTGATCGCCCAAATGGCCGTGGAGTCGAAGCAAGCACCCTCGGTACCCGGCGCCGGGTGCGGTGGGTCGTTATGCATCGAATGAGTGTCGGCAACGACAGGCTTGCGCGACCCGATGTAATGCGCCAAGTTCATGTCCGGGCCGAGCAGCTTCTGGTGCAAGGCGAAGATGTACGGGTGCAGAGCCATCTCCTCGAATATCGGGCCACGCTGCAGCAACATCGCCGCCTTCTGGACACCTCTGGTCGCATCGTCTTCCATATGAACCATTAGTTCCTCGTGAATTTCGTCTGCATACGCTTCACTGAATGCGTCCTCAATGACGGTATAACCATCCTCCTCGATACGGGCGAGGTGCTCGGTAAGGCCCAGATTGTCGATGCGGTGATCTAGATCGGGATTAAACTTTGTGTGACGGGCGAGGTGGTCGTGCAACCCTTCCAGCACGGCTAACAAGGCGGGGTCGGACGGTGAGGTACCGACCACTTTGACCGTCTCGCCATGACGGTGGGTGAGCTCACGGGTAAGCCGCTCGCGCCGGTCGGGCATCTGCTCATATACAGCAGTGTGCAGGGTCGCCACCTGGTCGTAGTTCCCAGTGATACGCAAGTCAGGCTTGTCGATGGTCCCTGCGCCCACCGCCAACTCACCGTCATCAATGACGATGTGAATTGCCGCGACTCCGTCAGTGAACTCAAGATGTGGCGGCGCATGGGTATAGACCTCGTCAACCGCAAGGCGCAGCCCGCGAAGGCTGTCGCGTCGATCCGCGACCCGTGGCGTCAGATAGTCGCGCGCGAGATCTAACCAACCTACAGTTCCGAATTCGACCTGCTGGCTGCCGAGCACTGGCAGACGGGTCGGCTGATACTCGTCAACGAGGAACGACAAGTCGTCGACATTCGGGCGCGCGTTTGCAATTGCCATGGGGTACTACCGGGCTACTTGGGGATGCCACTCACCTTAGCAGCTCGAACTGCGGGCATCTAGACTCGGTGCGTGGCGCGACCATGAGGATGCAGCATCAGTCGACAAAGGCCGTTTCATTGGTATATGCGAATGGGATTTGTGTAGAGTAGTCATCTTAAAAATTGGGTCGTTAGTCCGCGCAAATACCGTGGAGGAGATACGCGTAAATGAAACTTGAAGATATAAACAGCATCGGCATCTTGGGTGCAGGTGTCATGGGTGGCGGAATTGCGCAATGTGCCATCCTGGCGGGCAAGAAAGTGATTGTCAGGGATCTAACTGACGAGATCTGCAACAACGCCAAGGAGGTTATCCTCAACAGTCGGTTCGGATTTAACGGGGCTATCCAACTTGGCAAGATGACCGAAGAGTCGCGGGACGCGGCAATGAGTCGGCTGAGTCTTACCACTGACGTTGAAGATCTGAAAGACTGTGATTTGATCATCGAAGCGATCGGCGGCGGTGATGATGGCGCTATTGAGAACAAGCCTATGAAGCTCAAGGTATGGGCAGAGATGGATGAAGTAGTTAATGAGGAAGCTGTGTTCGCCAGCAATACCTCCTTTTTTACCATCGCCGATTTAGCCGCGGTCACCAAGAGAAAAGACCGGTTCATTGGTATGCACCTGTTCAGTCCGGCAAACATCATGAAGCTGGTGGAGGTCACGAGAACAGAAGACACGACCGACGACGTGGTTCAGCTGATCGTTGAATTATGCAAAAGCTGGGGCAAGACTCCGATCCTGCTGAAAGACGTCCCAGGCGATACAGGGTTTGTCGGTAACCGTATCATGACAGCTGTCCGTAGAGAGGCCGACAAACTCGTTGAAGAAGGTGTTGGCACGAGAGAAGACGTCAACCTTGCCATGACCCTCGGATTCCGCTGGCCTGCAGGACCATATCCCCAAGGACCGAACGCGAGAAGCGGCTGGAAGTGACTTACGCGAACCCCAGGCTGCCTGCCTTATTGCAAAGGCGTCAGTACTTGGAGAAACATCGATAGGCCAACACGACTCAGAAGGAATTACTCGCTCGCCTGCCCTGGCGCCAACGCCAAGGTTCGATAGGACTATCTGAACCCCACAAACCAGCCCTGCGTTGTCGAGCCGTTTTTTCATCTTCGAGCAACGAACTATCCTGCAGGTACTGTCGGTACACCCACGCATGACCTTCACGCACCATCTCTCGATTGATGTCCCGTGAACCAAGTAGTACTTTGCCCACAAGGCGTCCGTAGCGATCCGTCTCGGTCGTCTGGACCGTCACCCTCGCTCTCGCGAGTTTGTCGGCAAGCGCACGAGATGCCTGACTACCCCAAGGTTGATCTCGTTCAGGCGTGTCAATTTCAGCAAGCCTTATCACGTGCTTGGCCAAACCAACCGATACGTGAATGGTGTCGCCGTCGACGACTCGAGTGACTGTTCCGGTTATGTGCTCGCCAAATGCGTTACTAGCAAATAACGCTAAAGCAATGATCCAGTATCGTTCGAGTGCGAAAAATTCGACGAATGAGGGCTTCATAACCTAAAAACCTACGCCACTGCTGCAAGCCTGTCACTCCTAGCTCAAGTTGCCATCAACTATCCGATGTGATGCTCTAGGCGGTCCTTTGGGGGAGAACAACAATGAATCGAATGAAAACTCTGTGGAGTGTGCTCGGAGCACTGGCAATCCTGACAGCAGGAAGTACTTTCGCCGCGCATCATGAGAGCGGAGAAAAAGCCAAGATCAACCCTACGCGTTCCGAGACCGATTCAGACCGGGTAGCACGACGTGCTCAAAAAAAGGAAAGAGACGGCCTAATCAACGCATGTTGGCTGAAAGCAAACAGCATGACTGTTGGTCAGTGGGCAGGATCAGGGCATTGGATGGGTCCCAATAACCAGCAGACATTTAGCGGGACATTTACTGTCTCGGAAACGTCTCCGGGTAATTTCAAATTGAACGGGACAAATGCCGCCGGCCAAGCGCAGGAAACGACTTGGGGCGTGTCCGACGGCAAGTACCATAGAAATGGAAATCCGTTTGTCGTGACACACTGTTCCGATCACGGTAGTTACATGTTGGTCGTTCAGAGATCTCGCAACGATGCCTTCGCTTTGGTCTATACAGGTGCGTATAAACAAGACGCTGTCATGCATGTGACCCAAGGACGGCCGATTGGCACTGACACACCCTTCGGACCATTCTTTTCACGCCTCGATACTCGGGTGAAATGATCGAACCATATCAAGGCGTATTTCCGATCGCGCCCACGCCCTTCGATGACAGGGGTGCGCTCGACCTCGAGGGTCAGAAGCGCGTGCTCGATTGCATGATCGACCAGGGCGTGGATGGAATCTGTATCCTGGCGAACTACTCAGAGCAATTTCTGCTGACAGACGCCGAACGCGAAATCTTGCTAGACCTGTGCCTCACACATATCGCGGGCCGAGTTCCGACAATCGTTACCTGCAGTCATTTCTCCACGCAGATCGCCGCCGAACGCGCTCGACGCGCGGGCGTGAGCGGCGCAGCCATGCTTATGCTCATGCCGCCTTACCATGGCGCTACCCTGCGCGCCGGGGAAGCGCAAGTGATCGAGCATTTCTCCGCCGTCGCAGAGGCAGGAGGTGTCCCGGTAATGATTCAGGATGCGCCACTAAGTAGTGTCGAGCTGTCAGTACCCCTGCTCGTTCGCTTGGCGAAGGAGGTTCCCCTAGTCGGGTACTTCAAGATCGAGATGCCGATGGCTGCGGCAAAACTGCGCAGTCTGATCGAGGCGGGGGGCGACGCCATCGCGGGTCCATTCGACGGCGAAGAATCGATCACGCTACTCGCCGACCTGGATGCCGGTGCCACCGGCACCATGCCGAGTGCGCTACTACCGGACCTGATCAAGCCCATTCTGGAGAGTCATCGTGAAGGGAATATCGATAACGCAAACGCACAGTACAACCGAATTCTGCCGCTCATCAATTTTGAGAATCGTCAATGCGGTCTACGCGCCTGCAAGGCTGTAATGAAAGAAGGTGGTGTCATCGGCAGCGATGCGGTTCGTCACCCACTAACGCCACTGCACCCGGCGACACGTACCGAGCTGATTAGGTTAGCGTCGGACCTTGATCCAATGGTGCTGAAGTGGGCGCGATAGTCCAACGAACAACGACTATATGGGCCGAATTTCCGGAAGAAGAGCCAACATGAGCAAAGAGAACATAGAGCAATTCATGAATCAGGTTGCTGAGAGTGAACAACTACGGACGAGAATAGGCGAAGAGATAGACACAAAATCGCTGATAGCACTGGGGGCTGAATGTGGTTGTGAATTCACCGCAGAAGAGCTGCAAGCATTAAGCAGACACGGGGGAGTTGCATGGAAGAATTGGCGTTCATTTCCATTACCAACGAAAGGGCTCAGTTTTTGGCGAGTGGCAAGCTGCGGCGCTGTGGCTGAATTTAAGCAAGCCCAGTAACAACCGGAATCAAACGAGCAAATCCCTAATACAGGATAGGTCGACCACCATCCTGCAAAAGGGGGGGTGGGTTAAAGACCCTACTTTGGTCTTAGCAGGGAAGCGCTTTCAGCTACTTGGCCACCTCCCCTTGTCTACACAATAGGACTCTGGTGTCGTGCTCAGCGGCTACGCTTTCGGACGTTCTCCCGAACCATTTTCGTGCAAAACATTCTACTCCTTGCCCGCTTCCTGCTTTATTCGCTGATAAATCTCTTCGCGATGAACCGTCACTTCTCTCGGCGCATCAACACCAATACGAATCTGGTTTCCCTTTATCCCTAGGACCGTCACATTTACTTCGTCACCGATCACCAGAGTCTCACCAATCCGACGCGTTAATATGAGCATAAATGCCCCCTGGCCCTTATTTTAGTGTCCGCATGACTCGATATGGTTCCCTGAGCCAGAATGCTCTGGCTATCTCCACCTCTATTTGATACTCGAGCTACGGCGCCTAGTTATAAGCTTAATTCATCAGCGAATAAAGGACTTTAGCTACCTTAAAGGCGAATGTTAATAGAATCGGGAAATCAGACCAGAAGAAAGAGATCCCTACTCAGCCACATTGCCATTTCCGAGGTCAAACACCTTGTGAATCGACCGTACGGCCAACTCCAAATACCGTTCAGCGATGACAACCGATATTTTGATTTCGGACGTAGAAATCATTTGGATGTTGATATTTTCCTCTGCTAACGCGTTAAACATCCTTGTCGCCACACCCGCATGTGATCGCATACCAACACCAACCACCGAAACTTTGACAATTGCTTTATCGCCAATTAGGTCCCGAGCACCTAAGTCTTTGATAACACCATTCAGAATTCCCTTTGCAGTGTCATAGTCTCGACGTTTCACCGTAAAGGTGAAATCGGTCGTGCCGTCCGACCCGATATTTTGAACGATCATATCGACTTCAATTGAAGCATCTGCGATGGGACCCAGAATCGTCGATGCAACTCCCGGCACGTCGGGAACCCCGACCACGGTCAACTTAGCTTCGTCGATCGCGTGAGCAATACCAGAGACAACCGGTTGTTCCATATTCGCGTCCTCAAACGTGATTAGGGTACCTTCCCCCTCATTAAAACTAGAGAGTACGCGAAGCGTAACACCTGAATTGGCCGCATATTCCACGGCGCGAGGGTGAAGGACTTTTGAGCCAAGGCTCGCCAATTCCAACATTTCTTCGAAAGAAATGAGATCCATTTTCTGGGCGTCATCCACGATTCTCGGGTCTGCGGTGTAGACCCCATCAACATCAGTGTAGATCCGGCATTCGTCGGCGTTTAATGCCGCCGCGATAGCTACCGCACTGGTATCCGACCCTCCACGGCCAATAGTTGTGATATCGCCCCCAGCGTCGACTCCCTGGAAACCTGCCACAACGGGGGTAACGCATGCGGCCAAATCTTCTTTAAGCCGCTTCGTTTCGATGGACTCGAAACGAGCTTTCGTATGATTCGTATCGGTCACAATCGGCACTTGCCAACCCAAATATGACCGCGCTTTGCATCCCAATTGATCCAAAGCCATCGCCGTCAGGGCGGCCGAAACCTGTTCCCCTGCCGACAGCAGCACGTCCATTTCACGCGCTTTTGGTCGTTCGGATAGCTCCTGCCCTAAAGTTTCTAACCGGTTCGTTTCGCCCGCCATAGCCGAAACAACTACGACAACGTCATCGCCAGCTTTACGTCGCATGGCTACACTTTCCGCGACGGCTCGAATCCGATCCAGACTGCCGACCGACGTACCACCGTACTTGTGAATATGAAGTGCCATCGATCCGACTAAAGTTTTTCGGCGACCCAAGCCGCCACGGTTCCGAGCGCACCATCTAAGGCTTCCGGATTGTCACCGCCTCCGGCTTTTGCCATATCGTCACGACCTCCGCCTCGCGCGCCCACCTGCGCGCCCACGTACCGCACCAAGTCGCTGGCTTTGAGTTGGCTCGTTAATTTTTTATTGACACCACAAACAAGACTTACTTTTCCTTTTTCAAGGTACCCCAGTGCAATCACGCAATCGCCCAACCGCTCGCGTAAACCATCGAACAGGGCCATCACTGCGCTCGAATCCCCCGCAACCTGGCTACTCAATACCTTGATCCCTTCGATCTCGATTGCACGTGCTGCGAGGCTCGCGCTTTCGGACTCGGCAGAAAGCGACCGCAACGATTGAACTTCTTTTTCAAGTCGACGGTTACTTTCTAGGAGCACCTTAACTTTATCCACAAGCTCCTCTCGGGAACCTCGAACTGCGTCGGCCACCGCATTAAGCTGTTCTTCAACGGCATCTAGCCGAACCAATGCTCCTCGGCCCGTGACGGCTTCAATCCGTCGAATACCCGCCGCGATACCGGACTCAGAAACAATTTTTAGCAGTCCAATATCACCTGTCCGCCGAGCATGTGTGCCTCCACAAAGCTCTACCGAAAAATCGCCACCCATCGAAAGCACCCGAACATCATCCCCGTACTTTTCGCCAAAAAGGGCGAGCGCGCCGCGTTCTATAGCCTGGTCATACCCAAGTTGCTCAGTCAGGACCTCAGAATTGTCGAGAATCCGCTTGTTAACAATCTCTTCAATCGATACGACTTCTTCTTTCTCGAGTGGATCGACATGTGAGAAATCGAAACGCAACCGCTCAGCGTCAACGAGGGATCCCTTCTGCTGAACGTGGTTGCCTAAGACCTGCCGTAACGCCGCGTGCAACAAGTGGGTGGCCGAATGATTCCGCGCAATATCGTTGCGCCGGTTCGAAAAAACCTCGGCGTTGACAGCCTCCCCTAGGGACAAGCGACCGCTTTCAACCAAGCCGTAATGAAGATGTTGCGCCGCTCCTCGCGTGGTGTCGTTGACGAGGAAAGATGCGCCTTCCGTTTGAATGGTACCTGTGTCTCCGACCTGCCCTCCGGATTCTGCATAGAACGGAGTACGATCCAAAATGACCACTCCGGCCTCACCGGCCTCGAGCTCTCTAACCTCGTCAGCATCGCCATCGTTCTGCCGATATAGTCCAACGATTTCGCCATGTGCAGCCAAACCGTCATACCCAAAAAACTCAACTGTTCCTTCGATGTCGACGCGTTGTTCCAACGTGCTGTCGAACCGGCTGGCCGCGCGACCGCGTTCGCGTTGTGCCGCCATCAACTTCTCGAACTCCGGCTCGTCAATCTCTAAGCCTCTTTCTCTCGCAACATCAGCCGTCAGATCGGCCGGAAAACCGAACGTATCGTAGAGCTTAAAAACGACCTCTCCCGGAACCGTTTTTTCCACCAACTCGTCAATTGCCGACTCAAGTATCGCCATGCCTTGGCCCAAGGTGTCGGCGAATCGCTCCTCCTCAGAAAGCAGGGTTTTTTCGATACGGACCTTCTCTTCCGAGAGTAGTGGGTACGCGTCACCCATGGAGTTGACCAGCGGTTCAACCAGGCGATGAAAGAAAGGTTCGCGAATATTGAGTTTATTGCCATGTCGCAGTGCACGCCGAATGATCCGTCGCAACACGTAATTTCTTTCCTCATTTCCCGGGACAACCCCGTCTGCGATTAAGAAAGCAGCCGACCTTATGTGATCGGAAATCACACGTAGCGAAGGTTCTTGGAATACGGCGAGTTCATCGGCACGTCCCGCAAATTCGGCAGCTTTCCGAATCACGTCTTGAAAAAGATCAATCTCGTAATTACTGGGGACACCTTGGGTGAGGGCGGCAACCCGCTCAAGGCCCATACCGGTATCGACGCCCGGTGTCGCGAGAGAAGCCAAAGAACCATCCTCGGCACGATCAAATTGAGGGAAAACTAGATTCCAGAATTCAAGAAACCGATCTCCGTCCTCCGTAGATGATCCCGGCGGTCCTCCAGCAAGTTCGGGGCCTTGATCAAAAAAGATCTCGGTGTCCGGCCCACACGGCCCGGTCTCGCCCATGGCCCAGAAGTTGTCCTCTAGATCGATCACACGACTTTCAGCTAAGCCGATTTTTCCGGTCCATATAGCTCGCGCATCCGCATCAGTAGGGTGGACGGTGACCCAGAGCCGGTCTTCGGGAAGCTCTAGAATCTCCGTGACGAATTGCCACGCCCAACCGATCGTCTCCTCTTTGAAGTAATCGCCGAAGCTGAAGTTCCCAAGCATTTCGAAAAGGGTGTGGTGTCGCGCGGTATAACCGACGTTCTCCAGGTCGTTGTGCTTTCCTCCAGCACGCACACAACGCTGACACGACACCGCTCGCGCATAGTCCCTGGTTTCTCGTCCGAGTAGTGCATCCTTAAATTGAACCATTCCCGAGTTGGTAAAGAGCAACGTTGGATCATTCGTTGGAACAAGCGAGTCCGACGCAACAACACGATGGTTGCGTTCTCCAAAAAAGTCTAAAAATGCGGAACGTAAGTCAGCGGTTCGCATGAAAGCGGGAATCCGGTTTTAAACGGCGGGCGAGTATACGCCGATTGCCCTGTGGCTGACGACTAGCCGGCGCCGTGGCGGCTATCCGTGTTGCGGCCCCAGGCTTCGGTAGATGATTTCCGCAGCAAAACCCCTCCCAGCCAAGAACCTCGCGCGTTTACCCCAGTCGTCGGAATCGATCTCATCGTCAACTATGGGTTGCGGACCAAACTTCTTTTCAATAGCACGTTCCGCACGATCGACCCAAAACAAGTCGTCATATTTAAGGAATTGTTCAATCAGTTCGTCATCGATACCGCGTTCGCGGAGCGACGCCAATACTTTCACCGGTCCATCGCCTCGATTGATACGGCTGCGAACGAAAACTTCCGCATAGCGAGTGTCTGAAACTAAATCACCTTCTTGGAGAGAGGAAACCGCGGCATCGATGCTGTCGTTAGAGAATTCCCTGCTCGAGAGCTTGCGTCGCAGTTCTTGTATCGAATGTTCACGCCGAGCCAGCAGCTTCACGGCAACCTGATAAGCGTCTCGAGTCTCTTCAGGCAGTTCCATGAAAAGAGATCGGACTACCCGACTTTTTCGATGTCTGCCAGTTCATCGTTATCGGCTATCGCGGCATCCGTTACATCGTGTTTTGCCGATTCAGCATCGATTTCCGTTGCTTGCGGTAATAACTGTTCGGTAATTTGATTCTCAATTTCCCGACGAGCGTCTGCATTCTCGGCGAGCCATTCGGCCGCATTCTTTCGACCTTGCCCAATACGGTCTCCGTTGTACGAATACCAGGCACCTGACTTTTCCAAAATCCCCTGTTCGACGCCGATTTCTATAATCTCCCCTTCACGGAAAATACCTTTGCCATAAAGAATCTGAAACTCTGCTTGGCGAAAAGGCGGGGCAACCTTGTTTTTAAGCACTTTCACCCGAGTTTCGTTCCCTATGACCTCGTCACCGTCCTTAACCGCTCCGATTCGACGGATATCCAGACGCACGGAAGAATAGAATTTAAGCGCGTTGCCTCCCGTCGTCGTCTCGGGTGATCCGAACATGACCCCAATTTTCATACGAATTTGGTTAATAAATACCACCAACGTATTGGAATTCTTGATATTAGCTGTCATTTTTCGAAGGGCTTGGCTCATTAGTCGCGCCTGTAAACCAACATGCGTGTCACCCATCTCGCCTTCGATTTCTGCCTTGGGTGTCAACGCTGCAACTGAGTCGATAACCACGACATCAACGGCTCCCGACCTAACGACCATGTCGCAGATCTCGAGGGCTTGTTCCCCGGTATCGGGTTGGGAAACCAATAGATCGTCGGTGTTGACACCAAGGGCCTCAGCATAGACAGGATCCAAAGCATGCTCTGCATCGATAAACGCGCAGGTCCCACCCACCTTCTGAGCTTCTGCAATAACCTGAAGCGTCAAGGTTGTCTTACCCGACGATTCTGGTCCGTAGATTTCCACCACTCGGCCCCTAGGCAACCCCCCAATACCCAACGCGATGTCCAAACCCAGTGACCCAGTGGATATGGATGGCACCACCACCTGTTCGCGATCGCCAAGCCGCATCATGGAGCCTTTGCCAAACTGGCGTTCAATTTGGGACAGGGCCGCCGACAATGCGCGGTCCTTATCTGAGTCAGCCATCGTTATCTCCAGCGTTTTCATAGTACTGTATATATAATCAGTACTATGCGCAAGCCGAAATACACCCATTACAAATCGGGTTTCAAGGTTTTCCTTATCTATCGTAGGCTAGACCCTGATGAATTCGTCCGTACACACACCGATGATGCAGCAGTACTTGGGGATAAAAGCCGACCACCCCAACGCTCTGTTGTTCTATCGAATGGGCGACTTCTATGAACTCTTTTTCGACGATGCAAAAAAAGCGTCTGAACTCTTAGACATCACGCTCACCACCCGCGGCCAATCAGCTGGACAGCCCATTCCTATGTGCGGTGTCCCGTTTCACGCCGTGGACTCCTATCTCGCTAGGCTGACCGCACGAGGTAAATCGATCGCAATCTGTGAGCAAATTGGCGACCCCGCATCTAGCCGCGGCCCAGTCGAACGAAAAGTACAACGTATCGTCACGCCCGGAACGTTGACCGAAGATGCGCTGATCGATAACAACCGCGAAAGCATTCTCATGGCACTCGTCCCGTCCGACGAAGATGACCTGCCTGCCGGCGTCGCTTGGCTTAACTTGTCCACCAGCGACTATCGAATCGCGGAACCAAAATCTAACCGCGACCTCAATACCCTGCTCGAGCGTGTCCGACCTTCGGAAATTCTTGTTCCCGAGGGCCACGATGTCGACATGCCCAACACAACGGTAACGTCTCTCGAACGAGAGCGGTTCGATAGCATCCTCGGTCAACGAGCACTTCTTGATCAATTTTCCGTCTCTAGTCTCGACGGATTTGGTGTGGCCGATTGCACCGTTGGCATCGGCGCCGCTGCGGCAGTGCTCCGTTACGCTCAGGAAGCCCAGTGCCAGTCGTTAGCATTCCTAAAAAGTATCAGCCTGCATGCAGACGATCGTGTCGTCGTCATTGATGGGCCAACGCGACGCAATCTAGAAATTGATACACGGCTCGATGGTAGCGGGACCGACAACACCCTATTCGGAGTCATTAATTACTCCGTAACGCCAATGGGAGCCAGACTCCTGCGTGAATGGCTCCATGGACCGCTAACAGACCAAGTTGAAGTGGGCCATCGCCACGACGTCATCGAAGCCATAATAAGTAGTGACTCGAGCGAACAATTCAAAGCGTGTCTTTCTCACGTCGGTGACATGCACCGGATCATTACGCGCACGGCGCTCGGCACCGCGAGTCCACGCGACCTAGCGCGATTGCGCGACGGCCTCGCTTCACTTCCAGCTCTCAAGAGTTTGGTAGAAAAACTCCAAGTCCCCGCACTACACGATTCCTTCAAATCTCTGCCCGAGGAGACTAAATGGCAAACACGTCTCTCATCTACGCTGATTGAAAGCCCGCCGGCGACGATTCGCGATGGAGGTTGTATTGCACGGGGATTCGACGAGCACCTTGATCAACTCCGAGATCTATCGGAGAACGCAACCGGTTACCTCGAACAACTTGAGGCTAGGGAAAGAGAACGCACGGGCATTAAAACACTTAAGGTAGGCTACAACCGCGTCCACGGTTACTACATCGAAACCAGCAGAGCTGTTACTGGGGATTTACCCGCCGAATATGTCCGGCGCCAAACCTTGAAGAATGCCGAGCGTTACATTACCCCCGAACTCAAAACCTTCGAGGACGAAGTACTCTCCAGCAAGGCGCGTGCTTTGCAGTACGAAAAGCGGCTTTTTCAAGAACTCGTCGAATTTCTACAAGTTGACGTCGTCGGTCTACGTTCAATCGCCGCAACGATCGCTCGCATCGATGTTCTACAAGCCCTGGCAAACGCAGCCGAGATTTTAGGTTTAACCCGCCCTGAATTTAGCCCAACGCCTTGTATCGAAATACGGGACGGTCGTCATCCAGTGCTTTCGACAGGTACTACCACTTTCGTTCCTAACTCCATCGAACTCCATGAAGGTCGGCACATGCTTGTCATCACGGGACCTAATATGGGTGGCAAGTCGACCTATATGCGGCAAACCGCGTTGATCACCTTAATGGCGTATTCGGGGTCTTTCGTACCGTCGAGCTTTACCCGATTAGGGCCAATCGATCGAATTTTCACTCGTATCGGCGCATCCGATGACCTGGCTGGCGGCCGCTCAACCTTCATGGTGGAAATGACCGAAGCCGCCAACATACTTCACAATGCGACGAGCCAAAGCTTAGTGTTACTCGACGAAATTGGCCGGGGGACAAGCACGTTTGACGGCCTTGCTCTGGCTTGGGCCATCGCAAATGAGATCGGTTCTCGGATTAAATCCTTCGCCCTCTTTGCTACCCATTATTTTGAACTGACCGCGCTACCCGACGAATTACCGGGAATCGCCAACGTCCACCTCGACGCCGTCGAACACGGAGGGGATGTGGTATTTCTGCACGCAGTGCGCGAGGGCCCTGCATCTCAGAGTTACGGTTTGCAGGTCGCTAAACTCGCCGGGATACCCGAAACGGTATTAGCTGACGCGAAGCAAAAGTTGCATTCCCTTGAAAACACGGCTGCCATTTCGGCCGACGATCAGCGCGATCTCTTCACCCAAACGTCGAGCAATTCGCCGCCAATTGATCCGATCGTCAAGCGTATCCAGTCAATCGACGCAAATAGCTATTCGCCACTTGCGGCACTGGAGTTGCTTTACGAGCTCATAAGCGATGCTAACTCGATAAAAGATTGATCCAAATTCACGGATCATTAGAATACGGCGCGCGGCTGAATTAACCCGCATCCCATTAGGCTTTAATGGAACTCAACCTATGACCTTTCTCGTTGGCGAAGCATGTATTAAGTGCAAACTCACCGATTGCGTGGAGGTGTGCCCGGTCGATTGTTTCTATGAAGGGCCCAATATGCTCGTTATTCACCCAGATGAATGCATCGACTGCGCTTTGTGCGAGCCAGAATGCCCCGTCGACGCGATATTTTCTGAAGACGAGGTCCCTGAAGGTCAAATAGATTTCATGGAGATCAACGCTGAAATGGCCGAAATTTGGCCAAATATCAGCGAGGCCAAGGATGCGCCTGAAGACGAGGCCGAATGGCGCGAAGTTGCTAATAAACGCCAGTACCTCGAACGATAAATAGCGTGTTCGCAGGAGACTCCACTCCGGCGGCAAAGTCTTACCAGATCAGCTCCTAGAAACGATTTGAACTATCAGCGATCACCTGATCGACACAAGCTGGTCGGGGTTCACTGGCTTGCCCTCCCGGCGTACTTCAAAGTGAAATTTTCCACCATCGTTAGCCGAACTAAGTACGCGCGCTATGCCTCTATCCGGACCAACCGCGTCACCCTCGGCAACCAAATAGTCGGTGTTCATCCCGTAGGCTGAAAGATAACTCGAATCGTGCTTGACGATTACCAAATTACGGTAACCACCAAGTCCTGGGCCTGTATAAACCACCGAACCTTTCGCCGTTGCACGTATCGTCTGGCCGCGCGCTAACAGGTAATCGATACCCTTGTTGCCCGATCCGAAAGGCCGTGTGACCACGGCGTCAACAGGCCAACGCCACACTCCCGTGTAGTTTTGAACTACCGTCGTCGGGGAAGGCTTGCCGTCCGTGTCCGCTCTATTGGGTGATTCCCTCGTGGCTGTTGGACTGGTCTTTGGGGCGCGGGTGTGACGGTTTTTCTGCCTAAGCGCAAGCCGCCAGCCTGGTTGAATCACATACGGTGGGTCAATGCCATTGTATTCCGCCAAGAGTTCTGCCCGCGTATCAAAACGCCAAGCTATCGAGTACAAGGAATCGCCTGGAACCACCACGTAGTAGTTCGTGCCCCGCGAGCTAATTAAAGAGCGTTCGACCACGATGGCTCTTGAGCCCGTGACGCAACCACTGAGAAAAACCAACCCAAAGCAAGCCAATAGGAGTTTAGTCCACACGACGACTTGCGAAGCCAAGCAAGAAGACAGTCGCCATCCCAAGCACCATAAGGCTCGAGACTGCAACCCATTGAGGATCCGTCCAGTAATCCGTGGGCCATAGAAGATCTGTACTGATGCGCCAAGGCCACAGCACCATGAGGGACCCGGCCATGAGACCCGTGAGAAGTCCTAGCATTCCATCGCGATAATGGTGAAAAAGATGTCGAATCAGCCGGGCGAACACAACCACGCCCACCAACAGCCCCAGTACGAAAGTCGATAACACGATCAAATTCAGCGACGTAAGTGCAGCCAACATCGGACCGTAAAGCCCTAAGAGTACAAGTACGAGACTTCCGGAAACCCCAGGGAGCATCCATGCGGCTACCGCGAGTACGCCGCCCACGAACACAAGCGGCAACCATGGTTCCGTTGTTTGCGCTGGAAGGAACGCAAAAAATGCACCCACCAAAAAACCGAAAATGCCAGTAACAATGGTAAGAGCTTGCCACGTTATGCTGGTACCAATCTGAATGACAGCCGCCGCCACAAGTCCGAAGAAAAATCCCCACACGTATAGCGGCCTTGTCTCGAGAAGGTCAGCAATCACGTTAGCGAGTACCCAGTAGCTAAACACCATGCCCACTAACAGTACGAGCAAAAATCCGACATCGTGGCGCTTATAGAAGGGGCGCCAACCCTCGCGAAAAAGCATCGTCGCAGACGCGGCTGAAAAGGACGCCAAAGCATTGATCATCCGACTATAAATGCCAGTGATAAGGGCAATCGTGCTACCGGAAATCCCCGGAACGATTTCCGCAATACCCATTGCTATGCCCCGTGCAAATATACTGAGGATTCCAAAATAAAGTTGCTTTTTCACCCCACAGTACCGCCGACGAGAGGCACAAACCGGACGTAATCAGCCGTTTCTTGCTGCCAAGCATCCCCCTCTCGATCGATCACTTTTAGTTCTTGCACATCACCGTCACCCACCGGTATGACCATTCGTCCGTCTTCGGCAAGTTGGTCGAGCAGTGCATCGGGTAACCCGCGTGACGCCGCAGTCACAAGTATCGCGTCGAAGGGTCCTTGATCAGACCAGCCCAAATTACCGTCGTCATGCTTTTGACGGATGTTAGTCATATTCAACAGCTGGAATGTTTCTCTGGCCCGATCAGCTAATCCGCTTATCCGTTCCACCGTGTAAACGGTTTCCACAAGTTTGGACAGGATCGACGTTTGGTAACCAGAGCCCGTACCGATTTCAAGTACGCGGCTGGGGTTGGCTTCTAGAAGCAACTGGGTCATTAGGCCAACTACGAGCGGCTGAGAGATCGTCTGACTAAATCCAATCGGAAGCGCAGAGTCCTCGTACGCTCTATGCGCAAGCGCTTCATCCACAAATACGTGCCGAGGAACACTATCCATCGCCGCTAGTACGCGGGTATTTGAGACGCCATTTTTCTCTAGACGGTCAACGAATCGGCGTCTCGTCCGTTCCGACGTCATCCCTATACCTTGTAAGTTTTTACGCCCCATTTGCTATCACCTCAAGGTCAAGGACTTCCCGCAGAATCGTGGTTGCATACGCGCCCTTGGGTAGAAAAAAACGTAAGCTCATCCGATCTCCGTCCAGCCGACAAGTCACCTGGGTTGGCTGAACTGTCAATTCTCTTCGATCTTGTTTCAATCCAACCCACTCAAGCGCATCGCGTATTTCGCCTTCGTTTGCGACCGAGGCTATCTCAAGATCCCGAATCACACCTGTCGTCTGTAATAAACCCCGACCCCACAATGGGCCAGTGGGAACATTTTCGACGTAAACGTCGCCTTTCCGAACAGAATTCCAGCTTCGATCACGAATTCGAAATGCAACCACGTCGTTAAACAACAAACTGCGTAACGTCGACAGATAGATCGACCGACGGGCGCGAGAAACGGTTGGGCGTCCAGCCTCGACCCAACACTTAGCTCGGTCGATGTTTGAACCGTCGCGACCAAACCTCTGCGGTCCAAAGTAGTTAGGTAATCGGCTATCTCGTAACACTTCGGTGAGCGTGTCTTCGCAACCGACGAACCCACGAACCAGGATCTCAAAGCAATTACCTTCAAGTTCACCGCGACGCAATTTCCGGACGTGCCGAGTCGAATCGATAACCGAAAATCCTGAGAAATCCCTATCTAAAACTTCCATCTCCACCGGTCGAGGTAGCCAAACACTGAACCACTGACGTGTGACCGCTCGACGATCCTTGAGACCAGCATAGGAAACGTCCATCGGCCTTACGCTAAAGTGTTTGGCTAACGAACTCTGCACATACGCCGTGTTAAGACCACGCTTTTCAATCTCGAGAAAGACGTGTTCTCCTTCTCCCGAAGGCGCGAAAGCCAACTGCTCGATTACTCTAAAATCCTCCAGATGCTCGCGAATCCTACCCTGACCTACCTCGACGTTTGCCCGAGGCCAACGCGCATCAGCACCCTCGAAGAGATTTCGCTCCACCGTCTACCTATCGTTTGCCGGCTCTACAACAAGATAGAAAGTCTCTCCCTCTACAACCATTCCTAGATCGGAGCGAGCGTGCGCTTCGACAGCCTCTACGCCGTCACGAAAGCCACGAACTTCTGTACGAAGGATGCGATTTCGCTCACGAAGCTGATCGTTGAGTCGAACTTGTTGTTCGACCTGATCGGTAAGTGTCTGTACTTCGAAAAATCCGCTCTTGCCAAACCAATAGTTATATTGAAGCGCCACACACACAACGACGCTGACAATCACAAAGAAACGCATTTATGTTTTCATGCCGTGTAATTCGGCTAAACCCAAGTAACGACTGCTCTCGAGAGACGACTCAATCCGTAACAAGCGATTGTACTTCGCTACTCTTTCCGAACGGGACAAGGATCCCGTTTTGATCTGGCCTGACCCGGTCGCCACCGCCAAGTCTGAGATGAACGTATCTTCGGTATCCCCCGAACGATGCGAAATAATGACCGAATACCCGTTATGTTGCGCCATACGGATAGCCGATAACGTCTCCGTAAGAGTGCCGATCTGATTCAACTTCACCAGGATCGCATTGGCAATTCCTTCGCTGATACCTCGGGCTAAGATTTCAGTGTTGGTAACAAAAAGGTCATCCCCAACCAATTGAATCCGATCTCCAATCGAATCCGTTAGCAACCGCCAACCGTGCCAATCGTTTTCGTCCATACCATCTTCGATGGAAGCGATTGGGAATTGACTAGTAAGTTCTCCCAAATACGCACAAAACTTTTCGCTGGAATACACGCGATCGTCACCCGCAAGGTGATAAGACCCCCGGTCAAAGAATTCACTCGCGGCGCAGTCAACTGCCAGCATGACATCCTTTCCGACCTGGTAACCCGCATCGCTGACTGCTTCTTCGATTAATTCGAAGCCAGCAATATTTGATTCCAAATCAGGCGCGAAGCCGCCCTCATCGCCAACAGTGGTCGCAAGTCCCCGTTTTTTAAGCAATGTTTTCAATGCACCAAATATTTCAACTCCCGCACACAGCGCGTCCCGAAACGTTCGCATCGATACGGGTTGGATCATGAACTCTTGAATATCGACGTTATTATCCGCGTGGGCCCCTCCATTGAGAATGTTCATCATTGGCACTGGCATACGCACATCAGCAGGGCCAAAGAGCTCAGCAAGGTGTTGATGCAATTCAAGACGACGAGCACAAGCTGCCGCTCGAGCAGCGGCGAGCGACACTCCGAGAATCGCATTCGCCCCAAGTCGACCCTTATTCTTGGTTCCATCGAGCTCGATCATTGCACTATCAATCCGTGATTGATCATTTACATCGAGGCCCAGAACCGCTGTCGAAATTTCCCCTTCAATCCTTTCGATAGCTCTAAGCACACCCCGACCCCCTAATCGATCAGGTTCTCCGTCGCGCAGTTCGATGGCTTCATGGGATCCTGTCGAGGCTCCAGATGGCACCATTGAGTGTCCGCGATCGCCACTGTCGAGCGTCACATCGACAGCAACTGTAGGACTGCCCCGTGAGTCAAATACCTCCCATGCATTGACCGCACTGATCCGGCTCATG
>ENA-UPTF01000346-UPTF01000346.1-marine-metagenome-genome-assembly--contig:-NODE-346-length-33604-cov-1.816834_pt1 | contig 33604 bp, 29 predicted proteins | sample MGYA00238166_ERZ767019 | MGnify/ENA primary metagenome ERZ767019 (study PRJEB28930, sample SAMN06266391) | marine metagenome | isolation source: Sea water from 250 m depth | place: Atlantic Ocean | study... | reverse complement strand
TCCCTGTCCGGTCTCCCCGGTTTTGCAGTAAAAGGTCAAAATGGCGGCTGCACATAGCGGCAATATCAAATAAAGAAGGCGGTTCAGGATTGGATTCACCCTTCAGTCTGGCTACCGCCTCCTTAAAAAACCAGGGGTTTCCCTGTGCCGCCCTGCCAACCATCACCGCATCACAGCCTGTTTCCTCAAACATGCGCATCATATCATCGGTTGTGCACACATCACCGTTCCCGATAACCGGGATAGAACAGGATCCTTTTAATTCCTTGATATACTTCCAGTCTGCTTTCCCCGTATAGCGCTGTTTTGTTGTCCTTGGATGGAGGGCAATGGCTTGAACACCAATCTTTTCCAATCGTTCGCCAACTTCAGGAATTATGATGGATTCCTGGTTCCAGCCAGCCCGCATCTTAACGGTTACCGGAACCTCAGGGACTGATTCCACAACAGCGGAAGTAATATCATCCATCAGGCAAAGATCCTGAAGCGCAGCAGACCCACCGCCTTTCTTGGTTACTTTTGGAACGGGGCAGCCATAATTAATATCCAGGATATCCGGATTAAATGTATCCACTACGTATCGTGCAGCTTGGCTCATAACATCTGCGTTACTTCCAAAAATCTGGATTCCAATGGGCCGCTCAGTTTCTTCAAACCGAATCAGGCTTAAGGTTTTTGAATTTTCACGGATGATTCCATCCGCAGAAACAAATTCGGAGTACACAATACCAGCACCCATTTCTTTGCAAAGGATCCGGAAGGGATAATCTGTAATACCAGCCATGGGGGCAAGTAAAACAGGAGAGTTAATGTGTATTGTACCAATATTCATTATGAAAATTTATCTCAATTAGTTATTCCGTACTCTATTTAACCCGGTTGTTTTTCCATTTAAATAGATTTTGATCAGTTGGGCCTGTATCATTAATTTCCCGGGCTTTTTTTGAATTCAATACAGATTATTAACTGAACATAATTATGAGTAGAGTGTGTGACATAACCGGCAAGAAGCCCATGTTTGGAAACAACGTGAGCCATGCCCACAACAAGAGTAGGCGTAGGTTCAATATTAATTTACAGAAGAAGAAATTCTGGCTTCCCGATGAGAAGCGTTATGTTACTCTGCGCATTTCAACGCGGGGCATGCGTATTATTGATAAAAAAGGAATTACCAGGGTTGTAAAAGAATTAAGGGGAAAAGGGGTCAAGGTTTAAGGGAGTGTGTTTATAGATTATCTTATTACAATGAGCCCCTTGTAACTGCGAGGGGCTTTTTTTATGTAAAACGCCCCGGAAAACTCCAGGGCGCTTTCATCTATCATCCTAGTTTGATAGCCAACCAGTTTTAATCATGCTGCCTTCGAATAAAAGCAGGAATCTGTAGATCCTTTCCGTAGATCACAGGTGCATCCTGAGTATCATCAAAGGTAAGTACCGTTTTTTTCTGTTCCGGTTCCTCCTGGGAATTTTCACTGCTCTTTTCTTTTTGTGCATGGAGGGGTTTATTTACCTGTTCCTGCAAATGACGCGTATGCGGTGTCTCTGTTGTGTGCGTTTCTGTCTTGGTATGTAACTCATCCAACTTTGAGACCGCCTTTGGAATGTTGAATCCGGTGGCAATAACCGTAACACGAATCTCATCATTCAGTGCAGGATCTATAACTGCACCAAATATGATGTTTGCTGAAGGGCCTGCTTCTTCAAATATAATGCTGGTCGCTTCGTTAGCTTCCATTAGAGTAAGATCATTCCCGCCCGTTATATTCACCAATACGCCCTGAGCACCCTTGATGGATGCATTATCCAGTAGGGGACTCGAAATAGCCTGTTGTGCTGCTAAAACAGCCCGCTCTTCACCTGATGCCACACCAGTACCCATAATGGCTTCACCCATATTTTTCATGATGGTTTCCACATCAGCAAAATCTAGGTTTATGACACCCTGGACATTAATCAGGTCAGAGATACCCTTGGCTGCTTGGTGAAGAATGGTATCCGCCATTTGGAATGCCTCCGGCAACGTAGTTGATTTGTCCACGATGGACATGAGTTTTTGGTTTGGAATGGCAATGAGAGTGTCACAGGCTTTTTTCATTTCAGCCATTCCTTCCAGGGCTCGGTTCATTCGTTTAGGACCCTCAAAACTGAAGGGTAGGGTCACGATCCCAACGGTTAAAACCCCTAATTCTCTGGAAATCTGAGAAATTACGGGTGAAGCACCTGTTCCAGTACCACCGCCCATCCCGGCAGTGATAAATACCATGTCAGCGCCTTCCAACAGGGATGTAATGGCTTCCTTATCGGCTTCAACCGCTTCTTTGCCGACACTGGAATTTGCTCCTGCACCCAGGCCTTTAGTTAAATTTTTTCCTACCTGGATCTTATGTTCTGAAGGATTGTTGTCAAGGTCCTGTGCATCAGTGTTAATTGCAATGAAATCCACGCCCTGCATGCCAGATGTAATCATTCGGGTTACCGCATTTCCACCTGCGCCACCAACTCCGACAACTTTTAGTTTTGCTTTTTGTTCATTTAGGCTATCAAACTCGAACAGCATGATATGTCTCCTTTTTTACTGGTTTGGTTAAAACATGTCTTCGATGGTATGTCGAATTTTCTCGATCAACACTTTAAAACCTCCATTCTGAGGTTGCTGAAATCGAACATGATCGGTTGCATACAGCGGCCAGAGCAGAAGCCCCATGACTGTAGCATGACTGGGTCCGCCCGCGATATCCTGGGCCCCGTCAATTCTTATTGGTTCACCCTGGCGTACCTTTACACCAATGGAATTTTCTGCCAGTGGTGCAATATTTCTTAATTGTGCACCGCCTCCGGTCATCACTAACCCGTATGTCAGAGGATCCTTAATATCAGCTCGTGATATTTCCCGGATGATCATTTGAAATATTTCTTGCATTCGTGCTTCCACATACTGGGATACTTCCTGCTCTGGGATAGACCGTTTCAACTGACCAGCCTGGACCGGAAGGTCGATCTCCAGTTTCGCTGAAGACATGGAAGATTGTGCAGATGCATATTTCATTTTAATCTTTTCAGCCTCATTCACGCTGACCTGCAGCATGACGGCTATATCATTCGTTATGCTGGATGCCCCAATTGGAATAATCGCTGAATGCCGTACTGCACTGTTATGATACACAGCAATATTGGTAGTGCTGGAACCAATCTCTACCAAGGTCACTCCCAATTCCATTTCATCCTCCTGCAGGGTAGCCAGAGCCGAGGCAAGAGGCTGAAACACCAGGCCATCCACCGTAATGCCTAATTCTTCGGCACAGCTGACTAGGTTATTCATGGCGGTTGTAGCAGCGGTAACCAGGTGTACACGGCCTTCTAAGCGCCGTCCGATCATGCCGACTGGATTTTTTATTTCTTCCAAGGTGTCCACAAGATATTCCTGTGGCAGGGTGTGTAGGATGTCCCGGTCAACAGGGAGGGATACGGCCTGGGCCAGATCCAGAACCTGAGAAATATCTCCATCATGTATGGTTCGTTCTACGATACCCCCGAGCGCTCCGTTCACCCGGTTTAAGGCTATGGCTGCCTGGGTATTGAGGCAGCGAATATGTTCACCGGTAATGGAAAGAATGGCACTCTTTACCTTCGTATTAGCCATAAGTTCCGCATCAGTCATGACCTTCTCCAATTTTTCGATCAATTCATCTCGATTGGTGATAATGCCCCGTCTAATTCCAGTCGTTGATATGGATGATATCCCCAGTAATTTGATCCGTTTTTCTGCAGGAATAATTTGGCCAATGGCACAGGTGATGGTACTGGAACCAATATCCAGACCAACAGTGATCTGACGATCATGTCCATTTCCAATGGGGCTCATGAATGCCGCCCCTTGGCGATTACCTGATTTTCGTATCGCATATCTAAATAGCTGAAATCAGAGATTTTCTTAGGTTGAAGTTTTTTTTCAAATTGTTTAAGTGTATTGATTCGCGACCATACCTTATCCTGACCCAGGTAAATATGAGTAGGGTGATCCGATAAAATGAGCTCCATTTCACTTGTTGACGTCATTTTAAGTTCTGATAAATTATTGTATAGCGAGGTGTAGTTGTTTTGAATCCGTGATAACCAAGAAATACACTCTCTTACTTTCACAGACAATGCCATTTCACCAGCTGGATATAACTCGGGCTCCGGGTTAAAATTGGTCATGATCGGTAAGTTGTAATTATCCAGGTTTCCCACATCGGGTAAAACGAATCCTTCTCTATCCAGTAATACCATAGGGTCTGTTTTAAGAAGCGCAATCGGTTTCCGTTCCTTGATTTCAACTTTGATGATTCCAGGGTAATGATGACTGATCCGCGCTGCTTTGACGTAGGGATGACTTTCTATGAGATCACCTATTTCACGAAGGCTTACCTGACCTGAATTGGCCCCAATAATTTCACCGAGGACAGCCTTGTAAATATGGGTATCCAGTACATGTGTTTCAGTAAATTTTACATCGGTTATAGATAAGGAACCTTTGAATTGGGACCAACAAAAGGATACCCAGATCAAGGATAGTACTGCTGATACAGATAGGATGGAAATCAACGTTCGCTGCCAAGGGAATATCTTTTTCTTTTTAGCCATCTTCTGCAAGGTCCTTCGGGTCAAACCCGATTGTTTTTACTTCTAATTCCAATCCTATACCGAATTTCTCAAATACTGTTTTACGTGCCAATCGTATCAGTGCAGTGATATCCGAAGCGGATGCACCTCCATGATTAATGAAAAAATTTGCATGATGAGTTGAAATCTCTGCATTGCCAACCCGGGTTCCTTTTAATCCAGCCTGATCTATTAAATACCCAGCTGCATATTCTTCCGGATTTTTAAATACACTGCCAGCGGAGCGAAATTTGAGTGGTTGATTCGTTTTTCTGCCTGTGCTAGCCTTATTTCGTTTTTCCTGAATCACGGCTGGATCTTCTTTTTTAAGTTCAAACCGGGCTAATAGGATGAATTCATCCTTTTTAAATGTAGAGAAACGGTACGCAAAATCAATATCACCGGGAGTATAGGTATGGACTTCGCCCTTCATTGTCATGATATCAACGCTTTTTAAATAATTGGAAATTTCGCCGTCGAATGCACCGGCATTCATGACCAGCGCTCCGCCCAGTGTCCCTGGGACCCCAATCAGGCTTTCCAGTCCAGTTAGATTTTGATGGATGCATTCCTTTACCATTCTTCCCAGCATAACTCCTGATTCAGCGGTCACGATGCCCCTGTTAATTTCCAAATGCTTCAATGATTTAGTCGGACTGATCACAATCCCATCAATCCCATCATCGGCAACCAACAAATTTGACCCGGAGCCAACAAAATAAGCTGGAATGGCATGCTCATTTGCAAATTTTAAGATCTCTGCAAGGTCGAAACGATCCCTTGGAGTGATATAAGCTGTGACCGGACCGCCAATCCCATATGAGGTATGTTGCGCCATAGGCTCATGCTCAAGCAGGGTACCTTTAACGATGGATCTTAATTCTGTCATATGCTTCAACCGGTTACTCCATCAGCAAGGGATTCCAGGTGCTTGGAATAGGATTCCCCGTAACGCCAGATACTCCCAGCACCCATTGTTATAACCATATCCTGGGGCTGGACTAAAGTATCCAGTTTGGCTTCCAGGTCGTCCAGATCTGGAACCATGTAACACCTATCCTTTATTTTATTGTAAAGTTCATTGTAAATTAGTTTTGATGTTACTCCCGGTATGGGCTGTTCCCGGGCAGGATATATGTCCGTAATAAGGACCAGATCCGCAATCTGAAGTGCCGTTGAAAATTCTCTGAAAAATTCGAGGGTCCTGGTAAAAAGATGGGGTTGAAACACAGCCACAATCCTTCGTTTCCAGCCGCTTTTTGCTGCATTCAAAGTTGCTTCCACCTCTGTAGGATGATGAGCATAATCATCCACAACCATAATGTCATTGTATATGCCTTTGATGTCAAATCGCCTGCGGACACCGCTATAGGCTGTAATACCGGCTTGAATCATTTCGAAAGAAAGGCCCATTTCCAAACCTAAAACGACGGCTGCCAGGGAGTTCAGTACATTATGTTCGCCAGGAACATTTAACTGAATTTCTCCCAGGTTTTCCTCCGCGCGAAAAACAGAGTATGTGGATCTGTTTTCATTAAATCGAAGGTTTTCCGCTCGATAGGCCGCATCCCTTGACCGTCCATAGGTGGTCATGGGCCTTTCAATTTTGGGAATAATTTCCTGCACGGCGGGTGAATCTGCGCACACAATCACTTCACCGTAGAAGGGTACGGACTGGCAAAACTGGATGAAAGCGTCCTGCAGTTCATGCAGGTTTTCGTAACAGTCCGTATGCTCTAACTCTATATTTGTAATAATGCCAATCGTGGGTTTCAAGGCGAGAAAACTGCGATCAAACTCGTCCGCTTCTACAACGATAATATCACCTGAACCCAATTTTGAATTGCTGTCTAAATTCTGAACCAGTCCACCCACAACTAGGGTTGGATCTTTCTTGGCATGGGCCAGGATGGTACCCACCATGGATGAAGTCGTGGTTTTACCATGGGTTCCGCCAATGGCAATGCTGGTCTCTTTCACCGAAATCAGTTCCCCCAGCATTTCAGCCCTGCGGATAACCGGTATTCCCTTTTGACGGGCTCGTACAATTTCTGGGTTTTCCAAAGGAACGGCGCTGGAAAAGACCAATACATCCGCATGGGTTAAATTATCAGGATCATGCCCGATTTTTATGTCCACACCAAGTTTTTTTAATCGTTTGACATTGTCATTCTCGTTTATATCCGAACCGGAAACATGAAACCCGAGGTTCAGGAGCAATTCTGCAATGCCGCTCATACCAATTCCGCCAATGCCTACGAAGAACACATTCTTTATTTTTCGAAAGGTCATGCGGCAGCCTTAAAAATATGATCAACAATTTCACTGGTGGCATCCGGGCGGCCCAGCTTTTTTGATGCCAGGCTCATTTTATTCAGTTCCTTCTGATTATGGATCAAATTCATAACAGTGTGAAAGAAATCCTGTGAACCAAGGGATTTTTCAAAGAGGATACGGGCTGCCCCCGCATTAACCAAAGCCTGGGCATTTTTTGTCTGGTGATCCCCAGCTGCAAAGGGGAAAGGAATCAAAATGGCCGGTTTTCCACATACGGTTACTTCTGCCAGTGTTAAAGCGCCGCTACGGCAAATGATCAGATCCGCAATGGCATAGGCATCTGCCATATTATGGATGAAGGGGACGATACGAATATCGTCCGATTCCATAGACCTATATTTTATGTATTCCAGGTCACCGGTCTGCCACAAGATCTGCAGGCCAGCACCGACAATGTTTGCAACAACCTGACTCATCATTCTATTCAGATATGCAGATCCCTGACTACCACCAAAAAGAAAGATAGTTTTATGGTCTTCTGCCAGTTTGAATTCCTTAAATCCTCGTTGTGGATTTCCATCAGCAATTCCCTGTCGTACAGGATTCCCTGTAAGAACCGTATCAGACTCCAAGTGGGTATTTGCATCGTTGAAGGCCACACAGATTGTTTTTGCTTTATCTGCAAACCAGCGTGTCGTCATTCCTGGATAGGAATTCTGCTCCTGCAGGATAATGGGCAAAGGGTTATTCTTTTTGGATGCCATATACAGGGGAAGGGCAGATGCATATCCCCCAGTCCCCACCACCACCTGGGGTAAGAATTCGTTCATCAAGGATCGAATTTTCAGCATGGAACGGATGATCCGAACCGGAAGCAAACTATTTCTCCCAAAACTTTGCAGGCTTATACCACGCTGAAACCCGCGGATAGGAATAAGAGTGTGCCAGACATCCTTTACAGGGAATACCTTGGCCTCAAGTCCAAAATTAGAGCCTACATAATGGATTTTAGCACCAGGTTCCCGATGATGAATTTCTTCACCAATGGCCAGGGCGGGGAAAAGATGTCCACCTGTTCCTCCACCTGCAATCAGAATCTTATGTTCAGCCATAAAGAGCCGGACTCCACCCGCGTTTACTGCCTACTGAACGTCTCGATTGGGATATATTCAATAAAATACCCATCATTGCCATGTTGATAACCATCCCTGAACCACCGTAGCTCACCATAGGCATAGGCAACCCTGTAACGGGAAAAATCCCTGAGACGACCGCCGCATTTACAAAGGCATATAAGACCAGATTAAATGCAATCCCTACTGCAAGAAACACGCCAAATGGATCTGTGCATTCTTTTGCAATTTTCAATCCGCGAAAGAAAATGAGGAGGAATAGGGTTAATACAGGTACCGTACCAATAATAAAACCCAGTTCCTCACCGATGATTGCAAAAATAAAATCTGTATGAGGTGTTGGCAGAAGATGATTTTTTTCAATACTGTTACCCAGCCCAACACCAAAGATTCCGCCATTTCCAAGGCTGATCAAAGATTGACTAGCCTGGTATCCAACATCTGGATCATCGCCGATGCCAAAAAATGAAAATATACGATTTCGCCTGTACTCCCGGGAAAGAAGAACAGGAATGCCTATAAGGAGAGCACCTGCGCCAGATAAAGACAGTTGAGAAATCTGAGCACCACCGATAAAAAGAATCAGCACACCTATTGCACCAATCATGAGCGCTGTACTGTAATCCGGTTGAATAATGATCAATCCCATAATTACGGTCAACAAACCTAAAGCAGGAAGGAGACCCTTTTGAAATTGCTGTAACTGTTCTCTTTTTTTATCGGCATAATAGGCCATAAAGACAATGATAGAAAATCGAGCTAAATCGGATGTTTGGAATGAAAATGGACCCACATAAAGCCATCTGGATGGTTTATACCAAGAATGCCCATTCGCCAGATAATAGATTTTCGTAATGATGAGTAACAGTATAGAAGTCATAACTAGGTAGGGAGCAATGTCCTTAAGCATTCTGTAATCAAGAATCAGGAACCCAAACAGGAAAAATATACCAACAAGCAGTCTTTTCAAGTGGTTCTGCAAGTATAACATATCGGTTCGTCCGTTTGAAGTGGCAAACGATTCATACCAACTGGCACTGTATAGCATGACAGTGCCCAGTACTGCAAGAACGCACAGGTATATCAGAAGTTGGCGGTCGTATTTCTGGATAATCATATCAATCATACTGCTTTGATCTTCATTACGACCGATTTGAAGAATTGGCCTCTGACCTCAAAATTTGAAAATTCGTCGAAGCTGGCGCAACCCGGAGATAGCAATACTATATCCCCGGGAGCAGCCAGGACTTGGGCTTTCTTTACTGCAGAGTTAAGATCTGTGACCTGCACCGATCTTACCGCATCCCCTAGCGCAGTATTGATTTGCCCGCCGGCCTCTCCATAAGAGATCACATCTCTTACATGACTTGACTTGATATGTGGAAGGAGTAGCCGAAAATCTGCGCCCTTATTACGTCCGCCAAGGATCAAAATAATGGGCTTTTTGAATGTGTCAATCGCTACGATGACGGAATTTATATTTGTGGCTTTTGAATCATTAATGTACTGGACATCATTTATGGTTAATACATGTTCCAAACGGTGTTCTACACCTGTAAATGTTTTCATGACCTGGCTGATGTGTTCATCTGGAATTCCTAGGAGGTGGGAGCAGGTTGCAGCAGAAAGCAGGTTGTATAAATTGTGATTCCCGGGTATGGTAAGTTCATCCAATCCAACAAGGGATTTTCCAGAATGATTTGTTATAGATGTATCCTCTAAGGTATATAGAGTGTCAGATCGCTTGGTGCTGAAAGGCTGCTTCCGGAAAGGTTGCTTCTCCACAACGGAGACCAATTCAGGATCATCCCCATTATATACGACACAGTCCTCCTGATCCATGTTCTGGATCATACGTAATTTCATTTTGAGATATTCTTCCATAGATCCATGTCGATCTAGATGGTCAGTTGATAAATTTGTGTACACTGCGATTGTGGGTGAAAAATGGTTAACAAATTCCATTTGGAAACTTGACACTTCCAAGATATACGTCCGGCTTCCATCGAGAGTTTTTATTTCATTCAGTACGCGTTCAGAAAAAGGGAGTCCCATATTTCCAGCCATCACGGCATGGTTGCTCTTGGATTGACACATCTCAGTCAAAATATATGCCGTAGTTGTTTTTCCATTGGATCCTGTCACAGCAACAATCGGAGACTCTGTGAACCAGCTGGCAAATTCTATCTCGCCCACAATTGGTATATTCTTTTCTTGAGCTTTGATAACAATATCTGCATTTTTTGGCACACCTGGAGAAAGAACCCACAAATCTGCATCATAGATCCTTTTACTGTGCAACCCTGTTTCGCTAGCAATGTGATGAGAGTGCATCAATTCCATGGCATGAGCACAGATTGATTCGCTGAAACCGGAGTCGCTTGCAAAGACCCGGGCACCCAAATGATTCGCAAGCTTAGCTGTCTCAATTCCGCTTAAACCTAAACCAATCACGGTGACCTGTTTATCACGAATTTCGATATTTTGTCTAACAGTTATATCAATCATCTAATCTTAAATGTTGTTAATGAAAAAAGCGCTAGCAGAAGACCAATAATCCAAAACCTGACCACTACTTTTGACTCAGGCCAGCCTGCAAGCTCAAAATGATGATGGATGGGTGCCATTTTTAAATACCGTTTTCCTTCACCTGTGGAAGTCTTTGTCCATCGGAAGTAGGAAACCTGCAGTATCACAGAAAGGGCTTCCCATACAAACACACCGCCGATGATGAACAGTAATAATTCTTTTTTAAGGAGTACGGCTAAGGTCCCAAGAGCTGCGCCGGTTGATAGAGATCCTGTGTCTCCCATGAAAACTTCGGCTGGAGATGTATTGAACCATAGATATCCGATGCAGGCTCCAGCCATGGCTGCTGTGAAAATGGTCAGCTCTCCCGCACCTGGTATATAGATGATGTTTAGATAATCAGAAAAATCTACTCGACCTGAAATGTATGCTATAGCTGCAAAAACTGTAAAACAAATTGCCAATAGTCCTGCGGCTAATCCGTCCAGTCCATCGGTTAAGTTTACCGCATTGGATGTTCCAGTTATGACAAGGATGACCATTAGAGGGTAGAGCAACCCCAGGTCTAATTCCACGTTCTTTAAAAAGGGCATCGTGGTTTTGGTGTTGAATTCTGAAAATTCCGGTGTATTTAAAATCCACAGGCTTACAATACTGCCCAATGCAATCTGACCTGCCATTTTATACCGGGCTATAAGACCGCGTTTCATTTTTTTAATCACCTTCAAATAATCATCCATAAATCCAAAAATGCCCATCCATACTGTTGCAAATACAATAATCTGGATTAGGGGACTGTTCAATTTTGAGAACAGGAGGGTTGGGAGGAGTACAGCCATTAAAATGATGACTCCTCCCATTGTAGGCGTGCCCCTTTTCTTCATGTGTGATTCGGGCCCTGTTGGACGAATTTCTTCGCCGATTCGGTTTTTATGTAGTATGTGGATAACCCATGGCCCTATTATGAAGCTTATAATAAGTGCTGCAATCGCCGCTGTTGCAGCACGAAATGTGATGTATTCAAATAAATTGAAAATAGAATATGATTCTTTGAGCGGAGAGAGGAGATAGTACAGCATTACAGGGAGAAGACTCCTTCAATCACTTTTTCCATGGCCATACCGCGGGAACCCTTGAATAAGATTTTATCCCCTGAATTGACCATGTTTTTTAATGACTCAATTAAACTCTCTCGAGAACTAAAATGTTCATGAACCACTCCATTTTGAATCGCAGAATCTGTATGGAGGGTGTGCTCACCTACTGTGAATACGCCATCCAGCCCCATTTCGGAACATTTTTCACCAATTTTACGGTGCTGTTCATCCGATGTGGGACCCAGTTCAAACATATCGCCAAAGACAAAAATCCTGCGCCCATTTCCGGAAAAGGCTTTTAAATAATCCAAGGCTGCCAGGGATGAAGCCAGGTTCGCATTGTAGGTGTCATCAATGATGGTAATATTTTCCACTTGTTTTACCTGACACCGTCCTGCTGGAGGAGAAAAGGATTGCAGGTGTTTCTTAATATCATTCCATTTTATACCAAGCGTGACTGCAATAGCTGAAACTGCAATACTGTTTTTAATGAATGACAGATTATGAGAACCGGTGGGTATTTCATGTGCGTCAAGGATCAATGTGAGAGTGCCATCATCTTCGTGGTAGATATCTGCGGGGAAATCGCAATCCGGTGTAAGCCCGAAGGTAATTCTTGGTCCATTAAATGGAATGTTTGACACCATTTTATCCGCTTGATTTACAAATGATATTCCCTCGTCCAAAGATCTAAAAAGGGCACCCTTTTCATGTGCAATTGTTTCTAGAGATCCAAATCCCTCCAGGTGAGCAGGTGCTACATTTGTAATTAGTCCGTGGGAAGGTTCAGCAATGGTACATAGTACTTTAATTTCCCCCGGTACACTGGCACCCATTTCAATGATAGAGATATTGTGTGAATCATTCATCTGAAGGATAGTAAGGGGAAGTCCAATATAAGTATTGAAATTCCCCTTTGTGGCGTGCACATTGTAGCTACCTGACAGTACATGTACGAGTAATTCTTTGGTTGATGTTTTTCCATTAGAACCAGTTATACCGATCACTGGAATATCAAATTGTCTGCGCCAGACATTGGCTATATAGCCAATCTCCATTAAGGGATCATTTACCTTAATCTGTTGGATTTCTAAATTTTCATCCTTGTTGGAGACCAATGCAGCAGATGCTCCAGCGTCAGCCACCTGATCTAAAAATGTATGTCCATCAACCCGTTCACCTTTTAAAGCGATATATAGGTCACCTTCATCTACATCTCGACTATCCGTTGTAATTCCCGTGACAGGGTGGTGCAATTGATTGCCCGTAACCGATTCAAAAATAGCAGTAAACATTTCTGGTTGATGCATATCAATTCTCACTGGTATTCCCGTATAATCTTTATATCAGAATAAAATATTCTTTTACCCATAATTTCCTGGTATTCATCCCGACCCTTTCCAAGAACTGCTACAATATCTTGGGCATCTGCTTGATCTAAGGCTGACCTTAGTCCCTTTTCGCGGTCTCTAAAGTTTGAGTGGGCATTTCCTTCAAAGCCTGCAGATACATCTTTTGCAATCTGGTCAGGATTTTCTGTCCTAGGATTATCAGGAGTGATAAAACAATGATGAGCAAATAGTTCTGCGATTCGGGCCATTTCAGGCCGTTTTGTTTTATCCCGGTCGCCACCAGCGCCAAAGACCACATATAGTCTCCCATTATTGCCTGACATTTCTTTTAAGGTGCCCAGTACTTTTTCATAAGCGTCAGGAGTGTGGGCATAATCCACAATTACCGTAGCTCCTGAAGCAAGGAAGTATGATTCCATACGGCCAGGAATGGGAGGGCAATTTTGAACCCCTGTTTCAATGTTGGATTTTTCCACACCCAGTGCATGGGCTACAGAGACTGCAGCTAAGATATTTTCACCATTGAACGCACCAACAAGATCCGAATTTATGGAATAGATCTTTTGCCCTGCACTCACACGTCCTTTTATTCCAGAAATTGAATTACTAAAGTGAGTAAAATGAATCGAATTCCCATTCCCTTTTGAAAAGGGTATGACAGGTGCATTAGACTTATCTGCCATTTTTGCTCCAAATGGGTCCGATTCATTGATCACAGCGGTTGATTCCAGTGGCAACATTGTAAAAAGTCGGAGCTTGGCCTGATAATAGGATTCCAATGTGGAGTGATAGTCCAGGTGTTCCGGTGTCAGGTTTGTAAATACCGCCACATTGAAATTCACATCAGCAACTCTGTACTGATCTAATGCATGGGAAGACACTTCCATGACAATGTGTGAGAAATCCGCATTCCTCAAATCTGAAGTAGTTTTCTGCAGTGAAATAGCATCGGGTGTAGTCAGTGTGGCCTGTTGATCAAATCCATCTGCAATCAACCCTAAGGTCCCTAGCTGGGCTGTTTTATACCCCGCTTGGGTCAAAATCGAAGTCAGGAGGGATGCTGATGTTGTTTTACCATTTGTCCCTGTGATGCCGATAACAGTTAAATGTTTGGTGGGATGCCCATAATACTCGGCTGCAACAATGGAAGCTGCACGGCGCGGGTTTGCTACTTTTATCTGGGGTACGGGTAAATTGCCCACATCACGGCCGTTGGATATAATAGCTGATGCACCTGAATCGATGGCCTGGTGAATGTAGTCATGTCCATCAACCTGTGTTCCTGGAATCGCAATAAACATATCACCTTTTTTAACTTGGTTGGAATCCAGTGTTAAACCGCATACAGCCGCATCAGGGATTTCCTGGGAGGAAGGAACCAGAGCGTGTACGATCTCTTGCAATGATTTGGTCATTTTAATCCAACGCTGCACGTGGTGCCTTTGTTCACTATGGAACCGGGTTTGGGACTTTGCCAGGCCACTTTTCCACTCCCCTGGAGCTTAAACTTGAGTCCGGACTGGCGTAAGGTGGTCATGGTTTTTCGCATACTGAATCCTCTCAGCTCTGGCATTTCCACTTTGTTGGAAAATCTTGCCTCGGTTGATAATGCTTGGGGAAGAACAGAGACTTCAGTTACTAGGGGCTGCTGTTCTTGAATAATCACATCATCCCTAATCACATATTCAACCGGGTTTCTATCCCTATTTGGTGGCAGAATGCTGTCGTCCATATTTATAATTCTTTTAATGACACGTTTAAAGGCAACAGCTGCACCCTCGGAGCCCCAATGAAAAGGTTGCTGGGGTTCATCCAACATAATAAATGCGAGCAGCTGGGGATTTTCATATGGGAAAAAACCGATAAAATTTGAAATGAACTGATCATTGGAATATTTCCCGTCCTTCCATTTTTGTGCAGTGCCGGTCTTTCCTGCAACACCCCAGCCAGGAATATCTGCGTTTTGACCTGTACCATTGGTAATCACCCCTCGAAGCATTTTACGGATTTGAGCCATGGTATGCTCATTTGCAACTTTTCTAAGTATGGCCGGTTCTTCTGAATACACGACAGTTTCAGCATTGTTCATTATTTGTTGCACTAACCGGGGTTTAACCAAGTATCCTCCGTTGGCAACAGCACAATAAGCTGTAGCCAATTGAATTGCTGTAACTCCCAACTCGTGGCCCATGGCGATCTGTCCCAATGACACAGCACTCCAGTCTTTGACAGAATTCAGTTTTCCTGTTACTTCGCCGTCAAGACTAATCCCTGTTCTGGAGCCAAATCCAAAATCCCTGCTGGTGGTATAGAGAGTTTTCGGCCCAACACGTTCGATCATTTTGATTACACCAATATTGCTAGAATATTGGATAATCTGAGGCAAAGTAAGCATACCATATTTTTCGTGATCACGAATTGGGATGGTGTAATATTGATATTCTCCATTCTCACAGTTGAATTCTTCTTTTAAACTGATCTTTTTGTCATAAATGGCTGAGACAGCGGATACAACTTTGAAGGTTGAGCCTGGCTCAAACTGGTCTGTAATTGCACGAATCCGGTGCAGATTCGCTTTAGTGCTACTAAACTTATTGTTATCAAATCCCGGTGTTGATGCCATGGCCAAGACCTCGCCCGTCTGCGGATCCATGATCAGTCCCGTGGCAGACACGGCGTTTGTTTCCATTTGGCGTTTCAGTAATTCTTCTTCCAGGATCGATTGATATTCTAAATCCAGTGTAAGTTGAATATTGCTGCCATCAACCGGTTCTTGGAAAGGCATACCGCTTTTATGCTGAACTTTTCCGCTCCAACCCTTGGTTTTATATACCCAGCCCGGAGCTCCTTTCAAATAAGTGTTAAAATCTTTTTCTATACCCGAAATTCCTTCATCATCAAAATTAGTATATCCCAGAATTTGTGCAGCCACATGGTTGTGGGGGTAGTAGCGCCGGTATTTCCGTTCAATGTTTAAGCCTTCAAATGCAGTGGTTCCCAGTGTTCCCAGTGTTTCTCGCTGGAGATTTCGCTCCAGATATTCAAATCTGGAATTGGCATTAAGTTTCTTAAGATATTTTTCCTTCGGTTCTCCGGTTCTTTTACTGATCGCAGTAGCCAGTCCAGTCTTATCTTTTACTCTAGTTGGGTTTACCGATAAAGTATAGTGAATTATATTTCGTGTGAGAGGGTGGTTATCACGATCAAAAATATTGCCTCGGTTTGCCGGAATGTGCTGCTTTTTTTGGGACTGCTGTACCACTACAGTCTGATATCGTTCACCATTAAGTACCTGGATCTGAAATAACCGTGCACATAGGCCTACCCAAGACACTAATATAAAGCCTGCCAGTACCGTAATTCGTGTTCTGTATTTTAGATAGGTTTTTGTCACAATACTTTATCCTTCCTTGGAGTAACTGTAATCCTGAGCGTCTCCGGTTCAGTAAATACCATCTTTAATTCATCTTGTGCTTTTTTAGCAATAACATCCGCTCGGCTCATAGATTCGATCTGGCTTTTAAGCTCATGGATTCCATTTTGCAATTCTTTCGCTGTTGAATTCTGTATTTCAATTGCGAGGAGGGTTTCATCTATCTCTGTGTAGACCCATAAATACATGATCAGGCAGGAAATAATTGCCATGGTAGATGTAAAGAATATTAAACTCTGTATTACGTCTCGGGTTTTCTTAGAGATTCGTTTTCTGGCCATTAAGATATCCGTTCAGCCACACGCAGTTTTGCACTTTTACTGCGACGGTTTTCTGATAATTCTGCTGGCGTTGGAACCAGTGGTTTTTTTGTTAGGATCGACACTTTTTTTTCATTAGCCAAATATTTAAAGCAGTGTTTTACCCGTCTGTCTTCCAGTGAATGAAAACTGATAATGGCAATACGACCCCCAATGGTAAGCCGGGAGTAAAAAGATGCAAGGAAAGAATCCAGCTTTTCTAATTCTCCGTTTACCTTGATCCGAATGGCCTGAAATACGCGTGCTATAGATCGGTTTCTATAATTTGGTGGCGTAGATCTTCGAATGGCTTCTAGTAAATCAAAAACCGTTTGGAGAGGGCGCAGTTTAACAATGCTGCGTGCTATGGCCCTGGACCGTTTTTCTTCCCCGTATTGATAAATTAAATTTGCCAATTCTTTTACAGGCAGCTGGTTTAAAATATGGATTGCTTTAGTTTTTTGCGATGTGTCAAACCGCATATCCAGATCGGAATCAACTGTATAGGTAAATCCCCGCAGTGGTGAATCCAACTGCAGGGATGACAGGCCAAGGTCCAATAGAATACCGTTCACTTGGCTGATTCCCATGCCGTCCAGTATGGCATTAAGGTTGTGAAAGGAGTCGTGGAAAAGAGAGAAAGGGGTTGGATGAGAGGAGAGACTTTTGGTACACAATGAGAGAGCCTCCGCATCCCGGTCAATCCCTATAAATTGTCCCTTTTTGGACAATCGGTTTAAAATAAGGGTGGCGTGCCCTCCAAGACCTACGGTTCCATCTATGTAGATACCATCGGTAAAAATATTCAGGTAAGACATAACTTCCGTCGGCATGACTGGAACGTGTGTTCCCGTTTGCCGTACGGGAGTCATTAGAGAATGATTTTTTCAGCCAATTCATCGTATGCTGCCGGATCGATTTTAATTGTTTCTTTATCTGTTTTATCCATTTGAACAGGATTCCATATTTCCATTTTATTGACCATGCCAATAATTAATGCATTTTTCTCTAATCCTGCATATTCAATCAGGGACGGAGTCAATGTGATCCGTCCCTGCTTATCATATGTGGAAGGGGAAGCGTACCGTGCAGTATTTCGCACGAACGTCCTATGAATTTTTGATAGGGAAGACAGGCTCCTGAGATTGGTTTCGATCTCTTTCCACTGTGAAAGAGGGTAAACCCAGATGCAGGGGTCCATCCCGCGGGCAATCACAAACGTATTTTCATTGTCTTCAGATAATGCCTGCCTGAATTTGGCGGGAATATTAACACGTCCTTTTGAGTCCAGCGAGTATGCGTATTCGCCTATGAATGTATTATTTGTCAAAGTCATGTTTATTAGGGGAAATTACCCACAACTACCCATAATCTTACCCAACAGGCAGAATAATGTCAATAAATATTCTATAATTATATTTAAGAATAGAAATCTCCCTTCGTGACGATTGTCCGGTGGAGAAATGTGGGTTATTTAATTAATGATTTAGGGTAAAGGTTTGTAGCGCTGGATGGCCATAGAGGGGGGGCTCGGTTTGATGATCAACCGTAGAGGATGTTCATACCCTGCGATATCTCTGATTTCTATCGCATTAATGTAAAGCGAGAGCCCATTGGTTGTTGTGAACACTAATTCAGATGATTTGACGAATGCACCCAGGTCCTGCTCCCAGTTTGCGTTGAGGATATTTGAAACAGGGGGCAGTGTATCGTTTGTAAATGTATAGGCTGTCTGTTCGAGCGTCTTAAGTTTTACAAAAAAGGGAGGGGTAGCAGTCAGTAACTCTTCGCTGGACTGGTCCAGAATATAATCTTTCAATAAATCTTGACGTGTAAGGGGTCGGATAATTTTTTGAAGAACCGGGCCACTCTCTGTACCTGTAGCCCTACTTTCTTCGTTGAAGATTTTTTGAAATATAATTATAGAGAATATGAAAATGATTGATATGAAACCACCTTTGATATAATCCTGCCTACGTGTTTGATCTGTCAGAAAAACCTTCAATTTGGGTTCCAGTTCATCTTCACCTTCCGGGTCATCTTCCAATGCCGGAACTGATATTACTGGTGGCTGGCTGGTACCCGTGTACGAGTCCAGTTGTTCCAGGGATCGTTGTGAGTCCCCACCAATTTCCTCGGCATAAGCGCGCAGAAATAAGCGGAGATAAGGTGTTTCAATATTGCTGAAATCTCCAGATTCAATTGCCTGCAAGTACTGGATATTGATCTTAGTGCGCTCGCTAATCTCTTCAAGTGAAATTTTTCGGGATTCGCGTAATTCTTTTAATTCTTTATAAAATTGTGCCACAGTGTTAGAAAAAGATTTGTGAAATTACGGGCTGGGTTCTGTCAAGAAAACGTTTAATCATCAGGGCCCAGTGGTTTTCTTAGTTGTTTTTTCTGGCTCTGCTTTTTTTTATTGAGCAGGCGATTTTCATTTACCCGTTTGGGAGGACGGGTTTTTTTCCGTTTTATTGGCTTTTGTGCAGATTGTTTAAATAAGTAGACCATCCTATTCAAGGCATCCTCTTTATTTCTGGAATGGGAACGATAAGACCTTGACTTGATATTTAAGACTCCATTTTTTGATACCAGGTTTCCGCCATTCTTTTTCAAATTGATTAGGAACCATTCCGGGTAAGAATGGCAGGTTATATCATACTGCAGCACGATTGCCGTTGATACTTTATTTACGTGCTGCCCTCCAGGGCCTGAAGATCGAACGGCTTTGTAAATTATTTTATCCTCAAAAATTGCAATGATATCACTGACTTGAATCATGTTGGATCCATGATGAATGAAAGGGCACGGTAGTGGGTGTAAAAGGATGAAAGAGGCAGCCCCATAACGTTAAAATAACAGCCCTGAATCTTATGTATATGGACGGAGAATCCATCCTGTATCCCATAGCTTCCTGCTTTATCATATGGATTATAATTATTAATATAATTTAATATATCTTCGTTACTTAAAGGATTAAAAGAAACAAAGGTACGCTCATTAAATGTAATATCTATTTCTGATTTTAGAACAATTAGTGAGACGCCCGTAACTACCTCATGTGTTGTGCTGGAAAGGGAACGAAGCATTAATACACTGTCTTTTTCATTATTTGGCTTTCCTAATATTTTTCCGTTCAGGACAACAACAGTATCTGCTCCAATAATTAACGAATCCGGATTTTTTTCTGCAACATTTTTTGCTTTTTCCCTAGCCCAGTGTTCTGTAAATGCTTCTGGGGGAAGGGAAAGACTGAGATCCTCTTTTATTGTACTGGGGATAACAGAAAAATCAAATCCGATTTGAGTTAATAAACGTTTTCGTCTAGGAGACGCGGATGCTAGAATAATGGACTTTAGATTCATGATTTAATTTTATTGATATTTTGCACATCGGCCAATATAGGATACGGTGGATTCATCTCCAATGGCTTTCAAGCGGTACAGGTAAACGCCATTTGCAATATTCCCTCCAAAAGAGTCAAAACCGTCCCAATCAATGGTATGATACCCTGCTGAAAGATTAAATTTCTCAAAGGATTTAATTCGTCTACCTCCTAGGGTATAGAGATCGAGTGTAAGATCAATATTCTTGGTTACTTCAAACGTAAATTGAGTAGATGTAGCAAAGGGATTTGGAAAATTATATGCATTATAGATTTCCAGTTTATTTACCTGCGTCCTATAAAGTTTTATTTCTTTTTCAGATGGATTATTGGCATTATCCCAGGCTTTTATTTTTATATGAATTCCTTGTCCTAGAACGGGATAATTAATCCTACCCGTAATAATGCTGTTCTGGTCATAAAAAAAATCATCTGTTATAGTGAAATAGTTGTTTGTATTCATATCAGTTAACATAATCTCATGGCCTGTTTCATTGGTTAGATTTATACCCAATGGGTCTGAAAGGCGAATAACCAGGTCTTCATCTACTGAAAAATGGTCCCCCTGTTCAAGACCTGTTCCGGTTATGGTTTCAAATGAGATATGTGGTCCAAATGTATCCTGTGTCATCGATCCTCCAGCTAATTGAATGCTGTTTATTGCACCGCCCGCTTCGTTTTCATCATTGTGAATGTAGGTCAAAAGACGGGCAGGATTATCCGCATAAGAAATATCCTGAGGAATTCGAATTTCTCCATTAAAGGATGGACCGGAAAATGAGAATAGACCGCGAAATAAAGTTGCACCGGGAAGGGTGTAAGACAGGGTAAAGGTCTCAGATGAAATTTCATATTCCCGTGTCACGTCCCGGTCAGCATCTAAGAGACTGACAAAACCATTGCCTGAGTTCTGTATCAGTAACTGGGAACCGGAATATGTGCCTGTTTCCAGCGTTTTCAGGGTATCCGGTGAAATAGTTAGATCGGACAGGATTTCTTTTGGCATGGGAAGCTGCATGGCAGGATCACCGAATAAATGAAAGTACTGAGCCTCGCTGGTACCATCCTTGATGGATTGGAGTAAAATGCCCACTTTAGCATCACTGACTTCATCGTTGTTAAACATATATTCAAACAAGTCCTGGGTATACCGTTCATTCCCAGTAACAGTTATGGGGCGGCTGGTTGAAATAACCATGGATGCAGCATTCATGGGTTCCCGGATCAACTCTTCGGAAAATGATTCTGTCAATGGATCATCAAAATGCCCAAAGGAACAGGTTCCCACCACCCAAAGGGGAAGTTTCGTGCCCGTATTTATTTGATTTAGATCTCCCCGATCCATATGCAGAAGTTTTTCCTGGGCCAGCTGGTAAGCAGAACCGTGCCCGATATAAGATATAACCGCTGTCCCAGAACTGAGACTGTTAAACAGGGCTTCCGTTGCAGCAGGTTTAATTACGCCGTAGGCTGAAGCATCGCTCACTTCTGGGTATTCCATCATATAAAGTTTATCGATGTAAATGAACGGAGGAACTATAGCTGCCAATTGCTCTGAATTTAAGGTGTGTGATTTTCCTGTGGCGATCGATCCGTGGCTGGGTTCAGGCCTGGCTGCATCATCTGCAACCAGGGTTACACGTTGTCGCCAGGGACCAAAATTTGGATTGGTTTCAATTTCCAGAACTTTTTCAACAAAATTCACTACATCTTCTTCATTCTTTGCCGGATACCGGCCAGTTGCAATCTCGGGAATGCTACCGTAAACCGTGGCCAACAGATCATCGGTGGCATAGGTTCTGGATGATTGTACCTGAATTGTGGGCACAACGATGGATGTTTGCCCCGTGATATTCCTGTAATCATAACCTCCATCCCCCAGTAGGAGGGCACAATTTGGAGTTGGAGATTGCCATGCTTCCTGGGTCCATTGTATAAAACTCCGGATGGCCATAGGATCCGGGTTCCCTGCCGAGAACTCGTCATAGATTGATTCAATGCTTGCATATCGAGCTGGGTTTCTTAATTCAACCAAGTCTATTGCTTCATCTCTGAATTGTTCCGGTCCGATAATGAAATAGTCGGCTTGGATTCCTGTCTGGCGGAGCATATGGAACTGCTGATCTTCTTTTAACTCCAGGGCCGCTACGCTATTCAGATCTGATATATCAAATACTACAAAACGGTTTAAAGTACTGAAAGGTAAGGTAACATTACTGTACCCGGAATCATCAATAGGGATAATCCTTGGGCTTGCCGGGTCAGAGATATTCCACAATTGAACAGATTCAGGTATTTCCCCGCTGAATGAAAACCGTACATCCTGACCTAAAAGTGGAGATACAAACTCATATTCGCCTGAAAAAGAAAGTTCCCTGCCATACTGGATTTCAAAATAATCAAGATAAGGTGAAGAGTTGGCATCTGAGGATGAATTTTTTATATAGAAAACATTTGAACCGTTATCCAGGGAGATATCCGGTGTATTGTCTGATAGTGTTCTGGATGCAGTCCCGGACCAGCTCATGGTTGAACCTATCTGGTCTCCATTCAAGCTTCCGTGCAATAGTGTCAATTCATGGTACGATGTGGATGTCCCTGTTACAGAATGGCCTCGAAATCGGGCTGAGACAGATATATTGACACCGGACTTTGGATCTGGAAGATCTGCTAGAATAGGTTGGGATCCGCCGGCTAAAATTGGGCTCCCAACCCATTCCGTTCCGGATGCTTTTAGATTAATAAGATCCGATTCAGCATGATAAGATGACAATCCATATTCAATGAGCGTTCCGGATTGGGGCTGGGCTTCTGGTTCAATCCGTTTGCCCCTTTCTTCAGAATTATCCGGAACCAACAGCCAGCATGAATTGGATGAGAAATAGACATTTTGATGCCATTGAATATTTTCTCCTGAGATATCAAACCCGGATGAACCGCGTCCGTAAAAAATGATTTCATCATTTGGATCAAATGATCCGTCTTCCTCACCGGAAACAAGGATAGCTAGTTCAACAAGGTTTTCTGCCAGGTCCTGATTTGTCGCCTGGGTACGGGATCGTCCCAGTTCCTGGCTCATGAAAATAGAGAAGGACCTGGGATCCTCCTGAGAAATATCCGAGATTGACGAAGATAGGGTAGAATATGGGATTGAAACAATGCCGTCCTTATTTAAAAAGAACTGGAGCCACCTCCCATCGGGGAATATTGTGACCCTAGGTATTCTTCTCTGATCTTTTTTGATCCATGATTGTGCCACAGTCCAGTTAATGATCTGGTTTTTAAGGGTTTCAATTTCCGTTTCTACAGGGGGCCTGTACATCAATTTTTCCTTTTCAAATTCCAGATGAATAACAATTTTCTGGTAATATTCTACTGGGCTTGCGATGGGTGAGATCCGGATGGTACCGGTTTCAAGATTTTGTAATTCCTGCTGGTTGATCCATTCAAAACCATTCAATGGTTCCTGCAGTGTTTTAAAGGGTAGTTTAGATTTATTGCTGAATTCAATTTGTGTTTCAGGCACTGTATTAGATGGCAGACCAATCAGCATTGAGATTGGAAACAGGTCTGCTTCAGTGGACACATGTATATCCAGTTCGATGACCAAGTTCCGAGAATTGCTTTGAATTATATTTTTAATTACGGATGCAAAAAGAACGCCGGTAAAGACAAATAGGATCGTAAAATGGCGAACCATGGTTTAAAAATTACAGATAGAGTTCATCAACTGCATTGGAAAGTATAGATCATATCAAGTAAATTTGAACTCTAGATTATAACGATAGAGTTCGTTTTTGTTCCTGAGAACCTGAACCTGACTAGTGGAGAAAAGAATTCCTTGTTTGACTTGGAAATGATAAAAAGTGTTTATGCTCGCATGAAGAGCAGGATTGCTGCTGCTCGAAGTGTGTTAAACCACCCCATGACCCTGACCGAAAAAGTGTTGTACAGTCACCTGTCTTATGGCAATGCAACACATGCGTATTCACGGGGCAAGTCTTATGTTGATTTTGCACCAGACCGTGTAGCTATGCAGGATGCAACAGCCCAGATGGCGCTTCTCCAATTTATGATGGCTGGAAAAGATCGGGCTGCTGTACCATCAACGGTGCATTGTGACCACCTGATCCAGGCTAAGGAAAGCGCTCGGACTGACCTGGCTCAAGCTAAGGATGTGAATGGTGAGGTCTATGATTTTCTAGAATCTGTTTCGAACAAATACGGTATCGGGTTTTGGAAACCGGGGGCTGGTATTATTCACCAGGTTGTTTTAGAAAATTATGCATTTCCAGGCGGTATGATGATTGGAACGGACAGCCATACTGTGAATGCTGGCGGACTTGGCATGGTTGCTATTGGTGTTGGAGGTGCAGATGCTGTGGATGTAATGGCTGGAATGCCCTGGGAATTAAAATTTCCGAAATTAATAGGTGTAAAATTGACCGGAGAAATGAGCGGCTGGACATCTGCTAAAGATGTTATACTTAAAGTTGCTGGCATTTTAACAGTCAAGGGTGGAACCGATGCCATTGTAGAATATTTTGGTCCAGGCGCAGATAAAATTTCTTGTACTGGTAAAGGTACGATCTGTAACATGGGTGCGGAAATTGGTGCCACCACATCCCTTTTTGGTTACGATGAACACATGGCAGAATATCTCCGAGTGACTGGACGACAGGATGTAGCTGATTTAGCTGATACCATGAAAGACAATCTTTGTGCAGATAATGAGGTACTGGCTAATCCTGATGAATACTACGATCAACTGATTGAAATTGATTTATCTACACTTGAACCCTATCTGAACGGCCCCTTTACACCGGACAGGGCAACGCCTTTGTCCAAGATGAAAAAGGAAGCTGAAAAAGAAGGGTGGCCCACAAAAATTGAAGTTGGACTCATCGGTTCCTGCACTAATTCATCCTATGAAGATATTTCCCGGGCTGCTTCCATTGCAAAACAGGCAGTAGATGAAGGACTAAAAACAAAAGCAAGGTTTACCATCACGCCAGGATCGGAACAGGTACGGTATACGATCGAACGGGATGGATTTATCCGAATTTTTGAACAATTAGGAGCAGATGTTTTCGCCAACGCCTGCGGCCCCTGCATTGGTCAATGGGCCCGTGCAGGTTCTGAGAAAAAAGAAAAAAATACTATTGTTCATTCCTTTAACAGGAATTTCTCAAAACGTGCCGATGGCAATCCCAATACCCATGCCTTTGTAGCGTCCCCGGAATTAGTAACTGCTCTTGCAATTTCCGGTGATCTAACCTTTGATCCTACAAGAGATTCATTGATAAATTCAAACGGCGAGCCCATTATCCTGGATGCGCCGCAGGGATTTGACCTTCCCCAAAACGGATTTTCCGTTGAAGAATTAGGCTATCAATCTCCCGCACCAGAAGGTTCATTCATCGATATTAAAGTGGATCCAAATTCGAAGCGACTACAACTGCTAACGCCTTTTGAACCCTGGGATGGTGAAAATATTGAAGGGGTGAGACTCTTAATTAAGGCCAAGGGAAAATGCACCACAGACCATATTTCCATGGCTGGCCCCTGGCTAAGATTCAGAGGCCACCTGGATAATATCTCAGATAATATGCTCACGGGGGCTGTCAATTACTTTAATGACAGCATGAATACTGTAAAAAATCAATTAACTGGAAACTACGGGCCAGTCCCAGAAACCCAACGTGCCTACAAAGCTGCGGGAATTCCCACACTGATCGTGGGTGATGAAAATTATGGAGAAGGTTCTTCCAGAGAACATGCGGCTATGGAACCAAGGCACTTAGGCGTTCGGATTGTCCTGGTTCGTTCTTTTGCCCGCATCCATGAAACAAACCTGAAAAAGCAGGGCATGCTTGGTTTGACCTTTGCAGATCAATCTGATTATGAAAACATTCGTGAAGATGACATATTTGATTTTATAGATCTGGACTCATTTAGTGAAGGTAAGTCACTTACAATGATAGCCAACCATGAAGATGGAACAGAAAATAAAATCATTTGCAATCATACCTATAACCAAGCCCAGATTGAATGGTTTAAGGCGGGCTCTGCCCTGAACCTGATTCGGACCCAGCACCAACCCCATATTATCGATTAAACACATGAAAATTCTGGTTTCTGATCCAATCACAGAAGCGGGCCTGTCCATCCTAAAAGAAGCGGGTCTGGATGTTATCTACTTACCGGAAGGATCAGAAGATGAAAAGAATAAAGCTGCAGTTGACGTAGATGGGTGGATCATTCGCAGCGGTACACATGTTAAAGCAGACATGATTAATTCTGCGCAAAATCTACAGGTTATTGGCAGGGCCGGAGTGGGTGTTGATAATATTGATATTACTGCTGCGACCCGAAAAGGTATTGTGGTGATGAATACACCGGATGTAAACACCATCTCTGCTGCCGAACATACCGTGGCTCTGATGCTGGCCCTATCCCGCAATATCCTCCAAGGGCACAGCGGGCTGGAAAAAGGTGAATGGAACCGCCATAGACTTGTGGGCACAGAACTTCAAAACAAAACGCTAGGGATTGTAGGATTGGGAAAAATCGGCCGTGAAGTTATGGAACGCTGCCGTTCTTTTAGAATGAATATCATAGGTTATGATCCATTTGTAAATCAGGACATGTTCAATGAAGATGAAATCCAGATCACAGACTTGGATACGCTTACAGAATCAGCGGATTATATCACGGTTCATGTTCCCCTGAATGAGAACACGAAAAACCTCTTTGATCATGATCGGCTGAAGTTGATGAAATCATCTGCCCGGATCATCAACGTAGCCCGGGGAGGGATTATTAATGAAAAGGATCTTGCCCTAGCTGTTAAGGAAGATGTAATTGCTGGGGCTGCCATTGATGTATTTACCGCCGAACCCATTGATAGGAGTCATCCATTGGTTGGTGTGCAAAACATTCTTCTTTCACCCCATTTAGGCGCATCGACAACAGAAGCAAAAGAAGGTGTAAGCCGTGCTATCTGTGAGCAGGTCCGGGATTTTTTACTCCATGAAAAATTAAATAACGCCTTAAATATGCCACTTTCTAATTTATCCAAGCTAAAAGAGATCCAACCCTTTCTTGATTGTGCTGAACTATTGGGGCACATTGAGAGTCAACTTATTACGGGCCCAATTAAGAAAGTATCTGTGGAGTGTCAAGGAACCGCCGATGAGATACGACTTCTGTCATTAGCGTTTCTTAAAGGATTGCTGAAACCACATGTACCAGACAGGATCAATTATATTAATGCTGAAACCATTGCCAAGGAATTAGGTGTGGAAGTTGACATCCATTATTCTAACACAGAATCAAATTATCTTAATTTAATTTCTGCAAAAGTTACCACAGAAGATATAGCTTATCGACTGGATGGCAGTGTATTTGATAACAAGCATCTGCGCCTGGTTAATATTTTAGGCCGGGAAATGGAAGTGACGCCCAGGGGACCAATGCTATTTGTTGAAAATAATGATGTGCCCGGCGTGATTGGTAAAGTGGGGACATTTCTAGGAGATTTAAATATTAATATAGCAGCTTATCTTTTAAACCGTGGTGTGGAAGACGGAAAAGCCTTTGCTGTAATTCGCCTGGATAATCCGCTGGATGAAGATGGATTAAATACCTTGGCTGGTATAAATGAACTTGAGTCGGTAAAACAGATTCATGTATCAAACTGAAAGCAAACATATCCTATCTAATATTTGTAAATTAAAATACCGAATCAATGGCCAATTTCTAACCTACTAGGAATAAGAATGTCAAAACTTTGGGATGACCTGAAAGAAAACATGAAAGACTGGAGCAATTCTGCAGTTGAGAAGGCTGAAGAAATGAGCAGGATTGCCATGGCCAAGACAGAAGAGATGACCCGGATTTCAAAAATCAAGTTTGAGATTCACCAGCTTCAGCGGGATATGAATCGAGCATACGAAGAACTGGGTAAACTTGCTTACTCTCATACTAAAAAAGACCATATGGCCACGTTCTCGGGGAATACGGATTTTTTCGAGATCGTAAGCAGAGTGGACCAGATCAAAGAAGAGATCGCTGTAAAAGAGCTCGATATAGAAAAGATTAAGCAAGAATACGGCATCGAAGATCATGAACTGAATTCCAACCAAGAAGGAACGGATCCATCATCTTATCAGGATGTGGAAGGCCAGCCAGAAAGTCAATTAAAATCTAAAGAAAAGATTGAAGAAATTTCTACTGAATAAATCAGTTTCAATTCATAGTAAAAACCCGTAACATTTTTAATAGTTCGAGTAATAATCTCCTATGAAACCTATGTTTTCATTAAAAAATCTGATCATTCAAAAAGAGTCTGGGACCGGGGTCCGCCAGTGGCATTTCGACCGTGGGCAGGCTATTGCGCTAATGAGTGCAACGGCGGTGGTTCTCGGTGGGTTCCTGTTTGTGAGTGCAGATCTATTGAGCTCATATCTCTATGAAAAGCGCTTGTCTGAGTTCAAATCAAATTATACCCAGGTAGCAAACAATCTTAAAATTCTGCTCAACCGTCTTGAACAGATTGATGAACAGATGAATAAGATCGAAGATAAGGATAAAGCGGTCAGAGCCTATGCTGGAATGCCTGAAATAGATAAAGATATCCGCAAACTTGGGATTGGGGGACGCTCGTTGGAATCCAAGCGATTTTCAGATAACCTTGCGCCAGCCATTAATAAAGAATTAGCTATTCTTGAAATGGATATTGAAAAATTATCCCGTGAAGTGAATCTGGAACTGACCAGTTACGGTTCAATCTATGAAAAGGTACAGGAAGATATCCAGCGCATTGTAAGGATACCGTCCATTCGTCCTGTTGAGGGTGGATATTTGAACTCTACCTATGGATACCGTGTTGATCCTATTGATAATGTAAGAAGATTCCACCAGGGACAGGACATCACCGTAAAGACGGGAACACCGATCTATGCACCTGCAGACGGTATTGTAAAACGGGCCTATTACGCAGGAGGTTTCGGAAATCACATCAAAATTGACCACGGTTCAGGCTATACTACACTATTTGCCCATTTATCAAAGCTAAAGGCGAAGTACGGGCAGAAGGTTAAGCGCGGCGATATTATTGGACTGACCGGCAATACCGGTCGATCCACCGCCCCACATCTGCATTATGAGATCCACTACTACGGTACACCAAAAAATCCCCTGGATTATTTTTTTTCCGACGCTTCAAAATAAGTTTTTCAATCTGTAGTTAATGACCAAGACGTATTTTATAGAAACGTACGGTTGTCAAATGAATGTGGCTGATTCGGAACTGGTGGAATCAATATTAAAAGGGGAGGGATACTCGAAAGCAGCCCAATTGTATGATGCAGATGTTATTTTTGTGAATACCTGTGCGATCCGAGAACGCGCTGAAGAAAAAGTTCATTCCCAATTGGGACGATACGATCTGATCAAAAAAGAGAATCCGGACACGATCATTGGTGTACTGGGTTGCATGGCACAAAGTTTAAAACATGATCTTTTGGAGAATCGACCCTACGTGGATATCATACTGGGGCCCGATTCCTACCGTAAACTTCCTGATCTACTGAGCAGGAAAAAGGAAGTACCCAACAGTTTAGTGGATACAACCTTATCCCGTTTTGAAGTGTATGATGATCTTTTTCCTAGTCGCAAAGAAGGGGTCAATGCCTGGATTTCCATCATGCGGGGGTGTGACAAATTCTGTACATTCTGCATTGTCCCGTTTACCCGGGGAAGGGAACGGAGCAGGAGTATGGAAAGCATTATCGACGAGGCGACCCAAGCTGTAGAAGATGGATTTACTGAAATTACCTTATTAGGTCAGAATGTGAATTCCTACTTCTATGATGGGCATAAATTTCACCATTTATTGGAAGCCGTTGCCCAAGTTAGAGGTGTAAAGCGAATCCGGTACACCTCACCCCATCCACAGGATATGACAGATGATTTACTTAAGACAATGTTAACCCATGAAAATATCTGTAATTATGTCCATTTGCCTCTCCAGTCAGGGAGTGACCGAATTCTAAAACGGATGAATAGGACCTATTCAAGAGACCATTTTCTTCAGTTGGCTCACCGCATACGGGAGATACTACCAGGTGTGGGAATTTCCACAGATATCATTGTTGGATTCCCTGGTGAAACAGAGTTTGAATTCAGTGATACACTTACAGTTATGGAAGAAGTGAAATTTGATTCAGCATTTAACTTTAAGTATTCACCTCGTCCCGGTACCAAAGCATCAGAATATGATGACCCCATTCCTGAAGATATTAAGCAGCAACGTCTGGAGCAAATTATTGATCTTCAAAAGAGACACACCCTGGAGAGAAACCTGGATCTGGTGGGAACAATCCAAACGGTATTAATCGAAAAAGAATCAAAAATGTCGTCGCACCAATGGGCTGGAAGGACCGATTCAAATAAATGGGTGATTTTTGATAAGGAAGATGTGCAAATTAAGGATATGGTTTCTATCCAGATCAAGAAGGCGAAAGGTATAACACTCCATGGTGAATTGTTGAAACAAGCGGAAGCTGCATAATGAAACTTGTAAAAACATTTCTTGGGATTATTGCGATACTGTTACTGGTTTATTTTTTGACCCTGAATGATGCTAAGGTCTATGTTGACCTGATCTTTGTCCAGTTTTCCAATGCTTCTGTAAATATGATTATACTTGGCTCTTTGGCATTGGGATTAATAATCGGGTACATTTTAGCAGTCTTTTCAATTTTATCCGCAAAGTCTGAGATCCGAGGTCTGCAAAATAAAAATCGTCGACTTACTGAAGAGTTAAATGATCTGCGAAATGTGGCAATTGATGAAGGTATATATGATACAGAGGATGGAGAGTATTAACCTTGGATCTCACATACCTTTACCTGGGTCTGGCACTGGCAGCAGGTGCCGGGATTTTTCTTTATTTTTCACCCTTTAGGGCAGTAAAAAAACCAAAAACAGATACTCTCTTTACCGAAGCATTGAATGCCATGGTAAGAGGGGATAAGGGGCGAGCTGTCCGTCTGCTTCGTGATGTAGTAAAACAGGATTCCGATCACGTTAGGGCTTATCTCCAATTGGGTAATATCATGAGGGATGACCATCCCCAGCAGGCTATAAAAATTCACCAGTCCTTAACAGTAAGACCCAATCTTTCATCCGAATTAAGGGTCGATATTCACCGAGGATTAGCAAATGATTATGAACAGGTAGGGCAAAACGTAAAGGCAAAAAAAGAAGCTGAACAGGTGCTGACATTCGAAAAAAGAAATTTATGGGCTTTACAATTTTTAATCAGGATAGCTGAGACAAATCAAAACTGGGACGAAGCTGCATCATGGACAAAGCAAATGCAGAAGGTCACCGGAAAAAATAATGAAGATGCGGTGGCCAAGTTTGACGTGTATAAAGGACTTGACCGATTAAAAAAAGGACAATTAGATGAAGCCAAATCTTTTTTTCAAAAAGCAATTAAAGCATCGCCGGAGTTGGGTTTAAGCTACCGCTACCTGGGCGATGTGTTTGAACAGACCCGGGATCTTGTAAAAGCAGTTGAAAACTGGGAAACATTTGCTGGAAAGGATTTAGAAAATGGATCCAAGGTTTTTGGGAAAATTGAATCGGCTCTTTTTGACTTAGGCCGTTTCAGTGAAGTGGAAAATTTTTACAAGAGAATCCTTAAACTTGATCCATCTAATTTTGAAGCAATTATACGCCTTGCAAATGTGCTGGAAGAGAAAGGAGAAGATGGTGCAGCCCTGTCCTTATTGGAAGAAGCTATCTATCCAGGCAGTAAAGATGTACGCAGCGATATTATGAAACTTAAACTGTCGCTTTCAACGTCTACACCGGTAGAATTAGCCCATCAGATTGATACTATCCTGGAAAAATTATCTGATTCCGATCGTGATTAGATCCTTAATAATTGTATTTCCCTTGATTATAAATGCCCAAAATGTGGATATGTATTTGTCCCTGATCCATGAAGGGCAGAGCGATGGTGTAAAAGAACAGCTCCCGGAACTGGTTTCAAAATATCCCAACGATCCTGGGGTGCTTTATCTCCAGGCCCTTTTGACCACTGACGGTATGAAATCCCTGGAAATCTACAGTATGCTATTGGATAAATTCCCAGAATCTAAATATTCAGGTGAAGCAGCGGTGAAAATTGGTGAATATTTTTATGCCCGGGGATTGTATTCCCAGGCCGGTCGCCAATTATGCCAGATTCCAAGGAGATATCCGCGCTTCCCGGATATTCAGCGGGTTGTGGACCTTATGGTAAGTTCTTTTTTAGCGATTGGTGAGGAAGATTCTGTACGCTATTATGTGGGTATTTACCAAAGTATGTTTCCGAATTTAGATGTGGAAGAGTATGGAATGTCTAGCCAGGTAAAACCATCCAATCCTTTGCCCATGAAACCAAAGTTGATGGAACCAAAACCTTATGTAATCCAGATTGGTGCTTTTGGGAGCATTGCAAATGCCAATCGCCTTAAGTTACAGGTAACCCAGATTGGCTATGAAGTTGAGATTGCACCAGTGCAAACCAATGGAAGGGGGCTCAATGCAGTGAGGGTTGTTCGATATAAATCTAAATCGGAAGCAGAACGGGTTGGAAAGGTAATAAAAAAGAAATTAGGTATAGATTTTCGTGTTTTATACCGACCAAAAAGTCAAAAAAAGTAAGTAGCATTGTATAATCATTATAAATTTGGATTTGGGAATGATTGAGTAGCTGGTGCTCTCCGCGGCCTTCAAAGCCGTTGTCCCCGGTAGTCCCGGGGAGCTGGGTTCGATTCCCAGGCGTTCCCGCCATTTGTAAAAGTTGGTAAGTGCTAATATACTAGCATTTACCAACGATAAACTTAAATATTATGAGCAAATTCCAGTACAGTCATCAGAGAATTTGTTCTGCGTTTCAGTTCATCGACTACTTCTGCTTCCCAGGATTTGTCAGATGCGGGAAAGGACATCACAGCCACTTTCAAGCATACTTGATGATGGATATCATGTGTGCGATCATCCCATGTAGATTGCGGTGGTTGTACTGGTTTATTGAACCCTGCTTGGATTGTGTTTTCACCCTGTACAATCCATTCATATCCGTCTTTATCGGTCTGCTCTTTCCTGATAGTAACAATGTCTCCATTTCGACAGTTTTTGAGCTTTTCATGCAATTCCGATTGTGCAAAATGCCCGTACCTATCCCCATCATATTTCATTTGATAGAAATGCCAGGGGCCATAGTTGTTTTCACCTTCCTTGTAATCAAGAATTTCAACATCATAGTCCACATTGTATTTCATATCCAGGATTGGTGTTTTTCCATTTGTTGGCATAAGATTTCTCCTTTTTGTTTGATTATTTGAAATAGCACTTATTGACTATTATTCTTATACCAATATTTAGGAGTAATAAATG
>ENA-UPTF01000345-UPTF01000345.1-marine-metagenome-genome-assembly--contig:-NODE-345-length-33618-cov-3.211055_pt1 | contig 33618 bp, 30 predicted proteins | sample MGYA00238166_ERZ767019 | MGnify/ENA primary metagenome ERZ767019 (study PRJEB28930, sample SAMN06266391) | marine metagenome | isolation source: Sea water from 250 m depth | place: Atlantic Ocean | study... | reverse complement strand
ATTTTAATGGGGATTTGTCAAATTGGAATGTATCTCAAGCAACAACTGTGCGTGGCATGTTTAATGAAGCCTCAAGTTTTAATCAGGATATTTCAAATTGGAATGTATCCAGTGTAACGGATATGGGGGGGGTGTTCAGGGATGCTACCAGTTTTAATCAGGATATATCTGCTTGGGATGTGTCGCAGGTATTTGATATGTCTTTTATGTTTCTAAATACAACTTCATTATCTGATGAAAACAAAATTAATAATGTTTTAATCATGATTGATGGTGAAGGTGATCTATCTTCCTCTGACCCTATAAAAAGAAACGAAGCCATTGAAAATCACAAACTATGGATTTATGCAGCTTCAAAAATAGGCTGCACTTCTGTAAGGCTTAACTTATATGGTGAAAAAGATCCAGATAAATGGATTTTACCTAAGCAACCGGGAGGTCTCCTCTAATGCTCGTAGATGGTTTAGAAATTAACAATTGGAACCGAACAACAGTAAAAGAAGTCAGATCTGGCGGAATTGACGTGGTTCACGCTACTTGTGGAGTCTGGGAGGACTTAGCGGGAGCAGTTACCAAAATCGGAGATTGGCGACACTTTGCTCGTGAAAACTCTGATCTCGTCAGAGTTGTAAGAAATGTTCAAGAAATGCGTCAAGCTAAAGACGAGGGGGTTCTAGGAGTAATTTTGGGTTTTCAAAATAGCTCCATGTTGGGAGATGACCCTGAAATGGTAGGTGTTTTTGCCGATCTCGGAATACGGATAATTCAACTTACTTACAACATTTCAAATCATCTTGGATCTAGTTGCTGGGAGCCTGAAGACGGTGGGCTAACTAGAGTGGGTCATCGCATGATCAATGCCTTCAACGCATCCGGGGTACTTATTGACATTTCACATGTTGGAAACCGAACTGGTCTCGAGGCTATAGATAGTTCTGAAAAGCCTATTGCAGTAACTCACGGCAACCCTTCCTCTTTTTGTGACTCCCCGCGTAACAAACCTGACCATCTGATTGAAGCTCTTGCAGATCGAGGCGGCATCATCGGTTGTACTCTCTACCCTCTTTTTATGGGGGGAGACGCGATTACACGTCTTGATTGGTGTCATATGGTCGCAGATACTGCAGAAAAGATCGGTGTCGAGCATGTAGCGATTGGAAGTGACTCAGTGGTTGGCTGGGCACCTGATGCTTTAGGTTGGATGCGAAGTGGACGATGGGATAGACCAAAACAAACTGCAGATATACCCACTTTCCCAACTTGGCCTGAATGGTTTAAGGGGCCAGAGGATTTTAATTCATTATCTGAAGGGCTTTCTGAAGTGGGTTTCTCTTCAGATGAAATTGCCTCAGTTATGGGTTCTAACTGGATTCGTTTGTTCGAAGATGTGTTCAATGAATAAAGCAAACATTCTTGTAGCTCCGAGAGAATTAAAGGACCAAGTCGAAAGGGCCAGTCGTGTTCTTGGTTGTGAAGCTAGTGTTGCTGATCGTTTGGCTGAAGATGTGACTTTCTGTGAAATTAACTATGGTCAAGGAATTTCTTCTTGGCTGCAAATAGCAACCTTAAATTCAATAGCTTTAGGTGAGGTTTTGAGAAGTTCACTTCGACTGCGACTGCCAACAGGTGCTAAATCTCTTGATGTGCATTTTGATCCGCCTGTTTTATTTGTTTTACTAGCGCGCACTTTACACAATCAAGAAAGTTGTGGAATCACTTGGTCATGCGATACCGAAATGACTTACGGTAGTTCCCCAATTGTCTCCGTTCATCTAAGATCAGACACTTCTCCTTCCCCAACAACAAGCAAGAAGACAATCGATGCTTTATCCACTGGGTTAAAGGTTTCGCTTCATGAATGGGAGCAGTTAAACGAAATTGCTTCCCAGTTTCTTATGTCAGAGGAGATTTTGGATGCCTCTTAAAACAAGTATCTCATCTAAAAGAATGACCTATAACAATGGGTAACAACTTACTAATATCCCTCGATGAAATAGAAACAACCACAAAAAAAGCACTTGAAAGACACGGTGCCTCTGTTGAAATTGCTTCCCTGGTAGCTCGTGCTGTTCGCACTGCTGAAGAAAGAGGAAACAAGATATGCGGCCTCTACTATGTCGAGAGCTATTGCCTTCAATTAAAAACAGGTCGAGTTGATGGTGTAGTTGAGCCTATTGTGACTAACAATAAACCCGGAACTGTAAGGGTTGATGGGCGATTTGGTTTTGCTCAATCGGCTTTTGCAGCAGGTTTTAATAAAGCTATAGAAGTAGCTCGTAGTAATGGGATATGCAGTTACTCGATTGAGCACACTCATACTTGTACCTCTTTAGGGTATTTCACAGAACAAATAGCCAAATCGGGAATGTTAGCAATAGGGGCAACCAATGCTTCCGCGGTCGTAGCTCCACCGGATGGTTCAGTTCCTGTACTTGGCACTAATCCAGTTGCCATGTCAGTACCAGATGGAATAGGAGGAGTAGCTTTTCAATTTGATTTCAGTACAAGTGCTATAGCTCTAGGCAAAATCACAATGGCTGCCGCAGCTGGTGAACCAATTCCTATTGGTTGGGCTGTTGATAAAGATGGGAATCCGACCACCAATGCTAAAGACGCTCTGGAAGGTTCCTTACTTTCTGCGGGTGGATACAAGGGTTATGGTCTCGGGCTTATGGCTGAACTACTAGCTGGTGCATTAACCGGTTCAAGGCTAAGTGTTGAGATTCCGCCTTTGAAAACACCTGAAGGCGAACCTCATGATATAGGTCAGTTCTACATCATGATCGATGTAGAAGCTTATGATGAAAATTTTCTACAAAGACTAGAAAAACTAGCTCATGCAATTGAATCTCAACCAGGCGCTCGACTGCCTGGTGCAAATATTTATATCCCTGAAAAAGTTGAAGTCGATACAGAGTTATGGTCAATCATAGAAGCTCTGAAATAACTAAAAATATTTCAAGAACCTAAAGAGTCTTCTTTTCAGATATCCGTATCATTCGAGTTGCATCCACAGGTAAAAGATTCTTTTCAGGTGGGGGTGGGATGCCTTTAGAAATTAGAGAAGTTGTCAATTCGTTTATGTTTCTAAAATTCAAATATCCTTTCATTCCCCTATGAACGACTGACCGAGAGTCAGCGACCCACAACAACCACTCTGTTAAAAGTGGGATCTGGATAATAATTCTTGATTTTTTTCCAGAATGAGTCTCATATATAACCGGAGGATTCTTTCTTCTGCTCCAAGCTTTTAAGTTTTTATGAATTACCTCTTCTTTAATTTTCAATTCTTTTGCGAATTTTTTCAAATTACCCTTACGTTCAATAAAACCTAAAGAGTCTGGCCTTGCCCCTGCTAGATCAACTAATTTGAACCATTGACTTTGAAGATCTGGACCTCTCATCCCGTAGCTTCTGATTGCAACTTTTTTTTCGCTAAGAACGCTTAAAACGGGAGCTCTTATTGAACTGCCAAGTAAATCCGAAGGGGAACAAGAACCGAAGCGCTGAGCAGATTTAAATTTTTCAATTGCTAATTCTCTGTTTTTTTCTATACCTGCCATCACATAAGGTTACGACCTCATAGAAGAGCACTGAGGGAGCCTCAAAATTAATCCATTTTAAAGCATTTAAACTGGCTCAATTAAATCAATAGTCAGATTTTAATTTGCAAGAGAGAGCTCTTCATCAGGACCATCTATTCGAATGGCAAGCTAAAAAATGACAACTGTCAGGAATGACAATCAAATAAATACATTCAACTAGTAATCGAACATATGTTCGATTATGTTACCTAGGTGCCCAACCTTCAACTATTAGATGGATCTTGCGAAAACTGTATCCGCTTATTCGCAGCTCTCGAAGAAATCATGGCCACTGACACTCCGGTCGCCATCGTTTTGACTTCTGATGGTTCAATCGTCCTTTATATGGAAGACCGCTTCCTTGTGGAAAACATTCCTCAGAAAAAAACTGTAAACCACGATCAAAATTTGCCACCACCAACCGGGAAAGAACAAAAGAGAAGATTTAAAGAAACCCCTGGAAAACGTATAAAAATACCTAAGGGTAATTTCAGTATCATTTACAGTGAAACAAGCGATAAAAAAGAAAATCCGCCCTCAAGGGCGGAAAATTAACGAGCAAGCCAAAAATTTACCACATCTAAATTTTCAATGTCGGGTCGTGCTCATGCTTATTTAAGATTTATTAGAGAGTCTCAACCTTCTAAAGGCATAACAAAAACACTTTTCTCATTAGAGTCTTCGTCAACAATCTGTGCTTCTACAGGAGTCTCAACTCCTCTTTTTAAGAAACCAAGCGCAAAAAACTCATTGCCAATAACTACTTCACTAGTAATAGTTCCAATTTCTTCACCGTTATTTAAAAGAAAACCTTGGCTTGCAGTAATCCCTGAAGTTCCACTTATCCTCACAAGACGGTATGGGGTCCCACCTTTACGACTATCCATACGTGCAACCAACTCCTGCCCTGTGTAGCAACCCTTCGTGAAACTAACGGAAAAATCGACTATTCCCAATGAAGCTGGGATCGTAGAAGTGTCGATTTCTTTACCCATCTCGGGAATGCCCGCTTTTATTCTCGCTTCCGTCCAAACCCGATCACCTGTAAGAGTAAAACCTTCAGAAAGACTCTCGGATTTGAAAATGTAATCCGTAAATTCAAAACCAAACCAAGAATACGGAATTGCAATACAATCGACGAAATCGTTCTCAATTCGAGAGTTGCCAATTTCCGTATAAAGAAAATAGTCTAAAATTTCTAACCTGCAATCAGTTCGCAGCAAGAACCGTTTGAGTCTCGCAAGAACCAACTCTCCATAGTTCTTATCCACATCAAGCAAATAATCATTTTGACCTTGACGAGTGATTCTTAACCATGCATCTACTTTTCCAACCGGTTGGAGAAGAAACGTAAACCTTGATTCGCCATCCGACATTCCTTCGACATCTTGGCTCAACTGGCCCTGCAGATAGCTTTCTGCTTCAGTTCCAGAAACTCTCAGAAAATCTTTTTTTCGCTTTACAACATCTAATTTCATTACCTGACCTCACACCTACTCAATAATATTGATTTTATTCCTCACATAAAATCAATATGCTCGACTAGAATTTTTACCTAAGCAAAATTACCCAACTCATAGAGGTAGAGGCAAATAATGGCAAATCGTATAGGAGTAGTTGGAGGTGACGGAATCGGACCGGAGGTAATATCCGAAGGTCTTAAAGTCATACAAGCCTCTGGCGTTAATTTAGAAACTGTCGAATACGATCTTGGTGGCGAACGGTACGGACGGGATGGAACCATTCTTCCTGAAAGCGTCTTAGAGGAATGGCGCGATTTGGATGCAATTTATTTAGGGGCAGTCGGAACTCCCAATGTTCCTCCAGGTGTAATAGAACGTGGTCTTTTGCTAAAAATGCGTTTCGAACTTGACCTTTACATCAACTTAAGACCTTTTGTATTTCCAGAAAATGAAATAGATTTCCAAGTAGTTAGAGAAAATACTGAAGGCCCCTACGCTGGCGAAGGTGGAGTTCATAGACTTGGCACACCTTATGAAATTGCTACTCAAGGGTCAGTCAATACAAGGCATGGTGTGGAAAGAGCTGTCAGGTTCGCTTTTGAATTAGCAATGGGACGAAGACGTCACCTCACAATGGTTCACAAAACAAACGTTCTTTCCTATGCAGGTGATCTTTGGGACAGAACATTCAGTGAAGTATCTGAAGAATACCCAGAAGTTGAAACCGCCTATAACCATTGTGATGCCGCTTGTATCTATATGGTTCAATCACCTCAACAATATGATGTGATCGTTACCGACAATTTATTTGGTGACATCTTAACTGACTTAGGAGGAGCAGTTTCGGGAGGAATTGGGACAGCATCATCAGCGAACCTTAATCCAACAAAAACTGGCCCATCAATGTTCGAGCCAGTTCATGGTTCAGCACCTGATATTGCCGGACAGGGTGTAGCTAATCCTGTAGCCGCAATACTTTCGGGAGCTATGATGCTCGATTTTCTCGGAGAGCAAGATGCGGCATCAAAAATTGTTGAAGCGTGCAATAAATTAGACCCTAAAGTCATAGGCACAAATGAAATCGGCAATTCGATTGCTGCGAATCTCTGAATCTTCTCTATCAGGAACTAAAATTAAGGCCTAGAGCCGTCTAGATATTCATCTAAAACATCATGAAACCTCTGGACACGGCCTTCTTGTCCAGCGAGCCTCACTCCCCGATACCCGCGTGAAGCAAGTCCTAGTTGCTGTCCAGTGCTAATTGCCAGATCCTGATCAGCAATTTGTCGATTCATTAGCTCTGTTCCATATCTGAAAAATCTTCGTTCTTCTGGCTCAGTGACATCCAGACGTGCAGCAGCCCCTTGCGACAAATACATAAAATTGTCGTAGTAATGCCGTTCCGGATCACGACGGTGAGGTCGCATTCTTTGAAGCCCTATATATTCAGATCCGGCAAAGCTAATTGTGACATTAGGAAATATGTTGTAGTGATAAGCATCTGTTAGCTGATCGTCAAAAAGTTGATCAAATTGGTAGCCACGCTCACTTCCAGTTTCTCTTTTGGCGGACTGGACTTTTTGTCGAGTTTCAAATTCTCTTCCTTTAAAATCTTCTGCTTTTAAACCCCATGGTTCCAACATCTCTCTCAGTTGATCATCCACTTCCAACTCTTCTCCAGTAAGTGAATGAGATGGCGTGACCATTGGTATAGACATTCGATTATGTCCTTCTTCGCACCAATCAAAATGACAATACTTATAGCTGTGTTCAATCCATTTCAATCCCTGAGGATGAACTGAGGGTAGATGATAAGACTCACACGAATTATCTTGTGGTACCTTCCAATTGCAATTGACATCAACTGTGGATGAAGATCCTCGAATCCAATCGTGGCTTTCATAAGCTTCAAATTCTTCCCAAACTGGGCCGAGATACTCCTTCAAACCCATGCATTCAGGATCCATATTTATCCAAATAAAACCAGCGAAAAGTTCACAATTTACTTCCACCAAGGTCATATCATCACAAGGGTTTCCGTCAATAAAGTCTTCAGGGTCTTGGACTTGACTCAATGAACCGTCTTTATCCCATTCCCAACCGTGATAAGGGCAAACTATTTGGTTAGAGATTCCCTCGTTATTGAAGAGAAGGCGTGAACCACGGTGTTGACAGACATTGTAGAAAGCCTTGACCGAACCGTCATTCTGTCTAATCATGATAAATGATTCAGGTCCAACCTCTTCCATTTGATAGGAACCAGCTTCACCCAATTCAGAAGAACGACCCATTAGAAGCCAAACTTTTGTCCACATGGAAGACCATTCACGGTCAAAGAATTCTCGCGAAGTATATTGATCTCCCAGAATCGGAACATTGCGTAGTGGCGGACACACCCAAGGCCTAGCCAGCGCCATCACAGTTTCAGGAGAGTTCAAGGCAATTCCAGGATTGTCACTTCGCCTGAAGTGCCATCTATTTCTAGAGTAGCGCCATCAGGTATGAGTGCAGTTGCCTCATTTACCGAGACCACACAAGGTATTCCCAACTCTCTGCTTACTATTACGGCGTGACTGATTTGGGCTCCCACATTTACTATTACGGCCTCCACAGCTAAAAAAAGTGGAGTCCATGCTGGATCTGTTATCGGCGCAACCATAATGTCCCCAGGCGACAAGTCAGGCGGATTAGACGGATCGAGGACTATTCGTGCTTTTCCCTGAGTGCTCCCAGGAGATCCTGGAACCCCCGTCAGAACATCTCCAACGCTCAGCGCTGACGTCTTATTCCCTAAAGACTTTCTGTCCCACTGCGAAAGACCTGGAACAACCCCATCTCTAATAAAAAATGGTGGTTCCAAATCCCATAATGCTTTCCAGTCCTCGTGACGTTTCGCAAGCATTTCCTTAAACGAATCCGGGTTTTCTATGAAAGTTTCTAGTTCTTCATCCAGAAGCATGAATATTTGCTCAGCTGAATCAAGTATTCCCGTCTCTGCATAGCGTCTTCCCAATTCACGAATAGTCATACGACTTTCGTGCAAAGGCTTTACTAGAGTGGTCTTGGAACGCTCCCGAAAAATCATCATATTAGCTGCAGTTATTGCTCCTTCAAAGGTTCCAGTCAGTTCATCACTGCCCATCTCATTCAACTTTTCCCTTACTTCTTCTATGAGGTTTTCTCTTTCTCTGCCAAGACGCTCTGAGGCTATTACTGGGGAGCGGTCATCATTTTGAGACCTAACTTGGTCTATGGCTTTTAACGCTATAGATGGATCGGTTTCCCAAGTTTCACTACTCAACTCCCACTCATTTGCTCCACGTGAACCATACTCGTATACGAATTCGTTAAAAGCTTCAAGAAATCTAGCTACTTCTTCAGAATCAGATTTTTTAAGTTCATCTAACAAGGAGTCAGAATGTGAATCAAAAATTTCAGAAATACTTTGGGAATCTCTCACCAAGCGTGACATGTCCCATATGGCAAATGATGGAGCAGCGGAATCTATTTCACCAAGACTTGATAAGAGACGAACAGGAATGCTTGGATCTCCTATTGCTTCGCCTACAGCTGCCAGCATCCCAGGTGCGATTCCAGATGAGCCCGCTGAAACCATCTGATTCCGTGAAAGATTTTCAATAAGTGGTTGAAGATCTCGTAGCCTTTTGATCAACTCCTCATCGCTAAGTGACCCCAAATTAGGTCTTTCTTTGCGTTCCTTATCTGCAAGTCTTCTCTCTTCATTAAGTTCTGGCCATTCAGAAGCTGTAAGAACGAACTGCATGTGAGCATCAGCTAAATCCTGCAGATGGGGCTTTTCGTCTTCTGGATGAGGTTCGTATTTTGGAGAGTCTGGTTGGTCTCCAAAAATCGCAAGATCCAGTTGCTCAACTGTTATGGCTGGATTTCTAACTGCTTGCATGCGAATACAAGAAAGATTTATATAGAAGTAACCTCCAAAAAATCCACACATCTCTGGTGGGCTGTCTCTATATTCATTAAGTTCATAGAAGCCTGTTTGAGTTGAGCCTAATTGCCAGCCTTTCATTATGCAGTTGTCAAATCCGTAGCTTTGACCAAATGGGCTTGCCGGGGTGGGAAGAACTTCGCCCGCATTTGCCCTCGTGTAATGTGGCCAGCGTTCGCTTGGGGGATGATCAGTGAACCATTTTTCTTCCATTTTTTTTCCTCTCTTTAAGCCTTCTAAAATTACTCTTCTATGTAACTATCTATAACATCGTGAAAACGCCTTATCCTGCTTTCTTGCCCGGATAGATACCCTCCTCTATACCCTCTTGACCGCAGTCCAAGTTGCTGCATGATAGATATAGCTATGTCTTGATCAGGTATTAGACCCATTGATTGTTCGCCATATTGAATAACTTCTTGCGGATTACTGTTGTCTGTCAGTTCAATATTTGTCGCTGAATCTGCGAGTTCAGTATTTTTTGTGTAATACCAGTGATCGAAAAGACATTTTTGAGGATCTGATGGATCTGGACGCATACGTTGCAATAAAACTCCATCTGCTGAAAAAGTGAGCGAACAATTGGGAAATAGGTTGTAATGATGCGAGTCGGTTAACTGTGCGTCGCGCAGGTTTGCATAATGAGAATGTCCTCTTGTGCCTCCAAGTTCTCTCATTTTTTTCTGTAAAGCCAGTCTTATATCAAATACACGGTCTATAAAATCTGCTGGATCTAATTCCCAATATTCCATTCTCTCAGCTAAAGGGCTTGGGAGGTTAGGATTTTCCCCACGTAAACCTCTTGAAGGTGTGGCTCCCATCATGATCATCCGGTTGTGACCTTCAGTTGATGTGTCGAATTGTGTATATGCGTAGTTTTCTTCATGCGAATCAGCTAGTTGGGGATGAACTGTGGGCAGATGGTAAGACTCACAAAAGTTGTCTTGTATGACTTTCCAGTTGCAAGGAACATTGGTGGAAATTTTTAGCACCCTCATCCATTCATCAATTTCATAACCTGACCATTCATCCCATAAAGGCCCTAAAAAGTCTTTTAGAGATTTGCAATCTGGATCTAGATTAACCCATATAAAACCCGCAAAAACTTCGCAAGGCACTTCCATCAAAGTCAGCTCTTCACAAGGGTTCCCTTGATGAAAGTCTTCGGGGTCTTGCACGGATAGAAGAGTTCCGTCAAAGGACCATTCCCAACTGTGATAGGGGCATCTAAAAACTTGAGCATTTCCTTCGGTGCTATTGGTGAGACGTGAACCTCTATGTTGGCAAACGTTGTAGAAAGCTCTAATAGAACCGTCTTCTTGTCGTACCATGATTATGGATTCGACTCCTATTTCTTCAATCTGGTAGTCGCCTTTTAAGGGTATTTCACTGATTCGTCCAAGAAGTAACCAAACCTTAGTCCACATTTGATTCCATTCTTTTTCGAAGAACTCTGAGGACGTATACCTGAAGCCTTCTATTGGCAGTGTCGAGACTGCTGGGTTTTCCCAGCTGGGAGCCAAGTTAGTAGGTGTATTATTAGCTCTTTTGTTTTTAGCAATACTCATAGAGTCAACCTCTATCCTTCCCCCCAAGAATTCCGTTAAACAATTATGCCACTTTGCATGGTTCTACATAGAGTCCTAAACATAGGTAGTCATCAAAATTTCAAACAACTATTTTGTTTACAATTGTTTCGAGCCCGACGACACGGCTTGCTTTAAATAGGATTGCATCACTTTTATCGAGACTCATGCTTTCGATCACATCTTCAATTCCAGCTATTTCAACGTTTCGGACGTCACCATAAAGTTCTGTTTCAACCGCTATTACTTCTACACCTAGTTCTTCAGCGTGTCTCTCTACTTCTATATGGGCTTGAGAAGACTGTTCTCCTAATTCTGCCATAAGACCCAAAAAAGCAATCTTTCTCCCACTGCAAGGAAGCATCGATAGAGAATTAATAGCTGCTTTCATCGAGGTCGGATTTGCGTTATACGTATCGTTAATTACAGTTACCCCACTAGAGCTATTGGTAATTTCCATTCTTAGTGGCGAAAGCTCTACACGGCTCAAACCTTCTCCTACCGCCTCGAGTGTTAGTCCGGCGGCTAAACCCACAGACGCAGCAGCGAGTGCATTGGAGATCATATGCTCACCGGCAACATTTAATTTTATTTCAGCTCTACCCCAGGGAGTCTCAATAACGAAAGCTGCTTGCAAGTTTTGATCAAACTTCACTGAAGAGGCTCTTACTTCACCTCGTTGCCCAAATGTCAACTTTCTGGCACGGGTTCTTGGAGACTGTCGAATTACTTCATCAACATCTGCATTAAGCACAGCACACCCTTCCGAAGGAAGGCGTTCTAATATTTCTCCTTTGGTGTTTGATATCGAGTCGAGCGATCCGAACACTTCTGTATGAGACGCCACGACAGTGGTTATAACTCCAATATCCGGATAGACAATTTCAGAAAGATTTCCTATATCTCCCTCTTTTCGAGCCCCCATTTCAAGCACCAGAAATGAGGACTTTTCAGGTGCGTTTAAGAGGGTTAAAGGGACACCTATCTCATTGTTATAAGAATTGGGACTCGCATGAACCTCTCCGTGCTGACTTAGAACAGCACTTGTCATGTCTTTAACTGAAGTCTTACCCACCGATCCAGTTATACCCACAACTGGAACATGGAATGAAAAACGCGCTGCCTTGCCGAGTTGGGTCAAAGCGGTTGCGGTATTTTCCACGCGTATGGATGTTCCTTCTTTTGACTCTTGCTCAGTTAAGTAAGCTGCGGCACCTAGCGAAAGAGCTTCCTCAATGTAGGAGTGACCATCTCTTTCTGAAATTAGTGGTATAAAAAGACACCCTGGTGTTACTTTTCGAGAATCCTGTGTAGCCGCTCGTATTACTTTCTCCTCACCTTTTAGCTCGCCAGATGTGACGTATGCTAATTGTGAAGTGGTGAATTCCATGTTTACATTCTTTCAGCAGTAAGTAAGACAGGTGGGTCACTTACAAATTTTTAAATAATTTTTCGTCTTATCCAAGTAGCAATAATCTCCACAAGAAAAACAACAACAAATATGCAGAAAATTATTCCACCTAAAGTTTCGAAATAGAGTCGCTTAGCTGCACTCATCAGCAAGAAACCAATACCACCGCCACCAACAATTCCTAGAATCGTTGAACTTCTAATTGCAACATCAAGGAGGTATAAAGAGTGGCTAACCATAGATGGTGCAACCTGCGGCAAGACACCAGTAACTGATTCTTGAAGTCTGTTCGCTCCTGTGGAGTTGACACCGTCTCGTATCCCCTGACGCGCTTCTTCAATGGAGTCAGCAAAAAGTTTTGTTATGAATCCAAACATGCCAATTGCAAGAGCAAGGGTGCCGGTCTTAGGTCCAGGTCCTATTGCTGCTACGAAGATTACAGCCACCACTAGTTCTGGGACACATCTAACGAGCAACATGAACAAACGCGAAATTAAATATACGAATCTTCCGGGCGCAGTGTTGCTGGCAGCAAGGAAAGAAAAGGGGATCGCAAACAACAAAGCTATTCCGGTAGCAGCAAAACCAATAGCGATAGTGTCGATCATGTCGCTGAAAAGTCGATCCGTGAACCATGACCAGTCGTTTGGTGTAAGTCGCGCTATAAAACTTGGAAGTTTTTGACTTCCATCGACTATTCTACTAGTCGCAATATCTGGGACGAGTACAGAAATTATAAGAAGAACAAAGAAAATTAAACCTATAAAGTTGACTTTAATTCTTTCACGAGTCCATGGAGGAGTAAGAGATCTAGATGCCTGACTCTCACTTTCTGATGCTTCTTTATTTGCAGACTTGTTAATCATCCAGTCTGCAATTTTTTTACCTGGACGTGCTGTTCCCCCCAAAAATAGCTGTGTCATCCTTCCCGGTTTTCCGGGTAGATCAGTTTCAGTTTTTCCTAGAAGTGCATGACGTGTAGTGGCCGAGAGTATCTCCAGAATAACTACTAGAACTACTATAAGAATTGTTATCCCAAGCAGTTCCTGATATCGAAGACTGCCCGCGTAACCGCGCAAAATAAGCCCAATCCCTCCTGCTCCAACCCATCCGAGGATTGGGGCAGATCTGAAATCGAGTTCAAGGCGATAAAGAGAAATAGAGATGACCGTTGGGACCATCTGACTCCAAATGCCTGTATACAAATCCTGTAATGATCCTGCTCCTGTAGCGATCACACCTTCGCGAGGTCCGGGGTCAATTTCTTCCGCCGCATCTGTTATCAATTTGCCAATCATGCCTATCGAGTGAATACCAATAGCTAATAGTCCTGCAAGGACACCTATTCCATAGAGACGAACAAAACAAAGAGCAAAAACAAGCGCAGGTGTTGCTCTCGAAAAGACAACTATGGCCCGGGCAAATGCTCGTACTGGAGCAAATGGCATAATGTTCCGAGCCGAAAGAAGACCAAGCGGGATTCCAAGAACGAGACCGAACGCTGTCCCAGCAAAAGCTATGAAGAATGTATCCAGGGCTGCTTTAGTTATAACTGTGAAATCTTCACTTGGAATAAATGGGGGCACCATACGTGATAGTAAATTTTGTGTTTCAGGCCACCCTTCAAATATTTCTACAATTCCTCCCAAAGAAAGGTCGACTCTGTTTATAGACCAGGCAAGAAGCACAAAAATGGCTAAGACCGAGAACCAGAGTTGACTCCTCTGACGAGTCCAAGGCCTGGATATTTGTTCAGGATAAGACACTTCTCTGTTTTTTAAATTTCGGGTGTTCATTTTTTTCTTTTGATGTTCAAAGTCATGGAGATGAAGTTTCAGATGTATCTAGATACTCACTGGTTTTAGTTCCTTCAGGGTCGAGTTGTTGATAAACGACCATGACATCTTCTTGCGATAAAGATTCATCTACAGGAGTGTCAAGAACGATTTTCCCAGCGCGAAGACCTATTAAACGATTTGCCCAGCCCAATGCCAAGTCCACCTGATGGAGACTGCAAAGCACAGTTATGCCGTCCTCAATGCAACATTGAACTAATAGGTCCATTACTTGACCTGAGATTTCAGGGTCAAGCGAAGCAACCGGTTCATCGGCTAAAACGATTTGAGGTTTCTGCATGAGAGTTCGAGCAATAGCCACTCTTTGCTGCTCTCCTCCAGAAAGAGTGTCGGTTCTTTGCCAAGCTTTATCAGCTAGTCCCACTCGTTCCAGTTGTTCAATAGCTTCGGTTCTCATGCTCTTTGAATACATAAGGGCACTGATTCTCGGACCCCATATACGACCCAATGCGCCGCTGAGAACATTTTCTATACAGGTCAGTCTTCCAACAATGTTGAATTGCTGAAATACGAAACCTACATCTCTCCGTAGTGACCTAAGTTCTTTTCGTGATAGAGAAGATACGTTCTCACCCAAAACGCTTGCGGAACCCTCTGTTGGCAGGTGAAGCCCATTTAAATGTCGAAGCAGTGTCGATTTACCTGATCCAGATAAACCAATTATGACGAGCAATTGCCCTTTAGGCACCTTAAACGAAACTCCATCAAGGGCTCTGATTTTCCCGCTGTCGAATGTCTTAACCAGATCTGTGACTTCAACAGCGTTTACCCCTGGTGTTGTGGAATTTTCTTGTCTCACAACACCAGAGGATGCGCTTTTTCCGAACTTCATAACATTCAGGTGTTAATTCAGTTTATTAATCACACTTACTTGCGCCGGTGACTTCGCAAACCTTTCGAATTCCGTCATAAAAGGCATCCGTTTTTGCTATATAACCCCAATCGTCTCGGAAACTACACGTGTTGTCATCCAGCGTGCCTGTGCAATATCCGTTTGCAAGAGCGTAATCAATATTTGCTTTAGTGGTCATAACTTCTTTAAACCGTGCAATGAAATCTGCTGGGAGTGTTTTTGTGTTTATAGCAGTTGGAGGACTTGCAATATATTCTGTCTTCCAAATTATTCTAACATCCGCATTTTCAGGGTTCTGATCGTCATCCCCAACGTCATCGATTACTCCGTTTATGTCTCCACCATTCACAAGAATTCCAGGACCTCCGCTTTTGTTAACAAAGAACACGTCAGCTGCGAATCCTGCGTCACAGTCACCGTTTACAACACTGAGAACTGCAACATCGTGCCCACCAGCGAAAATTGGATCTATATCAGTTGACGTTTCCGACGGATCCATGCCGGCTGACAATAAACCTTCAGATGGGAACAAGAATCCTGATGTTGATCCTGGGTCAACGAAACACACCTTTTTACCTCTCAGGTCATCTATGCCGTTAATATCACTGTCAGGCTGAGTGACTAGGTAACTTCTATAGCCGGGTACTGCATTTGGATCATCCACCAAAACACCAGCTACATCTAGTTCTGCTCCAGTCTGCGTTGCAAGAACATAAGAAAAACCACCGAACTGGGCAGCATCTACTCGTCCCGCTATAAGACCTTCGACAAGACCTGCATATTCAGAAGCCTCAAAAAAGTTGATCTTTTCAAGTCCATCGATTTCATCCGTGAGGATACTCATAGTTGTTTCATATAAAGTTGCAAGTTCACCTGCATCTTCTGCCGGTACGGCACCAAAAGTTATTTCGCTTGGCCAAGCTGAGCTATCATCATCCGAGCCACATGCTGTAGTGACTGCAGCTAGTGTGAAAAACGTAAGCACAACCGCGAAAAACTTATTTATAAAAGTAGTTCTTCTCATTATTTTTAACCCCCCCTAAAGGTAAAGAATTTATACATACTCTCATGCGTATGCGTGTCTCTTGTCAAACTAGAAGTAACTCATTTCTCTTATTTATTTTCATATTCAATCATTTGAGTTCCTTTTGAGCTATAAGTGCCATCACCCCAAGCTTTTCTTCTCCTAACATGTCAAGATGAGCTCAAAGCGTTGTCTTCTTGTCTTGTTTGGCGGTCGTAGTGCTGAACACAATGTGTCGTGTGTTTCCGCACGTCATGTTATTGAAGCTGCTGACCCTGAACTTTATGAAGTTATACCTGTGGGAATAGATAAAAGCGGAGACTGGCACCTTGCTGAAAAAGCTATTGAAGAGCTTAAGACGAATGAACTCAAAGAGAAGCTTGAACCGACCGGTCCTGCATGGAACCCCATCATCGAGTTGCAAAAACTAAGTTCTGAAAAAAACCTTGTTGTCTTCCCTTTACTTCACGGTCCTTTAGGCGAAGATGGAACTATTCAAGGCCTACTCGAAGTGGTAGATGTGCCTTACATAGGCAGTGGAGTTCTAGGTTCCGCTTTGGCCATGGATAAAATTGCCACAAAAGAAATCCTGACCCATCACAACATTCCACAAGCACTTTACCAAAGTGTGCATTCCAAACTATTTGAAGATTTAGATAGAGAAGGCATGGAATCAATGCTTTATGAATTATTTAATGAACTCGGGCCAATAGTTTTCGTTAAGCCTGCAAATTTAGGTTCCTCTATAGGAGTGTCCAGAGCCAACGACCATGATTCATTAAAAAAAGCTCTCGAAAAAGCTTTCGCTTATGACGAATGGGTGATCGTCGAGGAAGCCATAGAGGGAAGAGAGATAGAGCTATCGGTTCTAGGTGACCTAGTTCCTCAAGTCTCACCTCCAGGTGAGATAAAACCTATGGGTGATTTCTATGATTACGCTGAAAAATATCAAAATGACAGCGCTGAATTGATCGATGAACCCGATATTGAGGCAAACCTAGTCGTAAATCTGCAACAAATATCAGCCCGAGTATTTTTAGCATTGCGTTGCTCTGGAATGGCGAGAGTGGATTTTTTCCTTCATCCTGAAAGAGGTCCGATACTCAATGAAGTTAATACCATTCCAGGTTTTACACCTATATCTATGTACCCGAGGCTCTGGCAAAAAGCTGGACTTTCTTACTCTGGGCTAGTGGACCGCCTTGCAGACATTGCGGTGCAAAGGTTTTCACGAAAGCGGCGTAACACTGTTATTTAGACTGCAGATAATCTGGATCTAAAGAAACTCTTAAAAATCTAATCAGCTCACGCCGTCTTACAGTCACAGGACGTAACGCCTGTTCGATACCGGCTGCTCTCAACACTTCAATTTCTGTTGCCAATCCCACAACAGTTGAGTAGGCGCTTAAAATAACCAGTCTTGGGTCGGTTCGGCGCATTCTTCCAACTTCCATCTCTGATTGCATCCATAAAGTTGCTCTATCCATAAGTGGAGTCATCAATATCCTTAATCTTTCTGAACCAACAGACCCCGGTCTGCTTACCTCTCTCAAGAGACCAAGCAATAGTGGTTCACGTAGGGCAAGTCGAAAAATCATCCTTGCTAACGCTTCAATTCTTTCCCATCCTTTTAAATCACTGTTCAAAACTTCCTCGATTGAATTGATCAGATTCCCTGCCGCCCTCTCAACCACTGCGTTTAATAAACCTTTTTTGGTTGTGAAATGATAAAGGATGGTTTGCTTTCTTACCCCTAAAGACTTCGCGACTACGTCAAGCGAAGTAGCATCGAATCCCGATGTACTGAAGGATTCCAGCGCAGCGTCAAGGATTTTTTCTTTTGTTCCAAATTTTTCGTACTTTTCCATCGGATACCGTTTCTTATTCCTTACCGTTTGGTAAGTTTAACTTACCAATTGGTAAATAATAATGATGATAAAGCAAAATTTATCCGGAAAACGGATAGCTGTTACTGGAGCAACAGGCTTTCTAGGCACTGCCCTAGTCGAACGTCTGCTTAGTTCTATACCAGACTGCGAACTTCTTCTACTCGTACGCCCGGGTAGAAGAGGTGCAGAAAAACGAGCAGAAAGAGAAATCCTTCGCAACGATGCGTTTAACAACCTTCGTGAAAAACTAGGAACCGATGGTTTTGACAAATTATGCAAAAAAAGAGTTAAAGCAATATCAGGAGACGTAGGCATAGATGGTCTAGGGCTTGATGAAGATGGTTTAACCGAACTGGCTAAATGTGACTTGTTTATTCATTCCGCAGCAGTGGTTAGTTTTGATTCACCCTTGGATCAAGCAGTGGAAGTTAACCTCCTTGGACCAGTTCGTATCGCTCAAACTCTAAACGAGCTCGCTGTCTCACCTCATCTTGTTTCTATATCCACTTGTTATGTGGCGGGAAGCAGAAGAGGAGCCGCACCAGAAGAGCCTGTAGATGCCAGTCCATTCTTTGTTGATGTTGATTGGAAAATTGAAGTCGACGCCGCGAGGAGAATACGACAAGAAACGGAAACTGCTAGTCGTACGCCTGAACGTCTAGAACAGTTTCGCAAAGAAGCACGCGAAGAGCTAGGAGCTGCCGGTATCCCTGCGCTTGCATCAAAAACTGAACAGTTACGTTCACGTTGGGTTGATGACCGAATGGCAGAAGCAGGCCGTTCGCGAGCACATTCTCTGGGATTCCCAGATGCTTATGCATACACGAAGGCATTAGGTGAAATTGCGCTTCGCGAAACCGCTCACACCATCCCTGTAAGCATTGTGCGGCCTTCAATTATTGAATCTGCCTTAGCTCAACCCTTTCCGGGCTGGATAAGAGGCTTCCGAATGGCCGAACCTGTGATTATTTCTTATGCAAGAGGACTATTGAAAGATTTTCCCGGAATTCCTGAAGGAACAATCGACGTAATACCTGTGGATATGGTCACGGCTGCTATTTGTGCAGTTGCCGCAAGAGGCCCTGCTGAACAACCAGACATTGTTCAAATTGCATCAGGTAGCATCAACCCTCTCAGATACGGTCACCTCTTTGACCTGGTTCGCGCATGGTTCACACTGCATCCTGTATACGACGAGATAGGTCAACCAATTGCGGTGCCAGGTTGGGATTTTCCAGGCATAAGTAAAGTCAGAAAGCAACTTGAAAGAGGTCAAACTCTTTTAAACAAAACACAAAAAGCTTTTGACCAATTACCCATTAGAGGATCCAGAGCTGATGTGATTGCAAAACTCGAAGAACAACGAGATCAGATAGAAAAAGCTTTGGGTTACGTTGACCTATATGGAGCTTACGTCGAATGTCAAGCTATCTATGGTCTTGAAAGCCTGTTGGAACTTTGGGATTCTTTAGACGAAGAGGATAAAACCGATTTCTGTTTTGATCCTGGAATAATCGATTGGAATCAGTACGCGAACGAAATTCACCTACCCTCAGTAGTCAAAGCTGGCAGGGTCCCCATGAGTCCCCCTTCGAAAAAGGGGCAAGACAGAGAAACACGTTTAAGAAGTCAGATTCTTTCACCAGACCGCCACATCGCTGCTTTCGATTTAGAAAATACCCTTATTGCTTCAAACGTGGTTTCTTCTTTCGCATGGCTTGCAAGCAGACGACTAAGCACGACTGAACGTATTCGTCTAGTAATAAAAACATTGGCAGAAGTACCCCAATTGCTTTCTTTAGATAAACAAGATCGAGGCGATTTCTTGCGTCATTTCTATAGGCGCTATGAAGGGGCTCCCATCTCTCAAATTTCTGAAGACTCTGCTGAGCAATTTAGCGACCTTATACTTTCAAAATCCTTCCCTGAAGGTATCCGAAGAGTTAGGGAACACAGAAATTTAGGACATAAAACTGTTCTAATAACTGGTGCTTTAGATTTCGTAGTTGAACCACTCAAACCTCTCTTTGATGACATAATTTGCCCAAAACTCGGACGAGATGGCGACTCTTACGATGGTCGACTAGTGGACGTGCCACCTACAGGAGAATCCAGATACCAAGCATTAGCTGACTACGCTGTTGCAAATCAGCTCGACTTGCGCGAATCAGTCGCTTACGCTGATTCCGCCAGCGACCTCCCCATGCTAGAAGCAGTTGGATTTCCGGTCGCTGTCAACCCAGAGGTTCGCCTAGCCAGTATCGCCAGAAAACGCGGGTGGCTTGTTGAAGATTTCGGCAAATCTCCTGGTGTCAGCAATAAAATTCTACCTTTAGCACCCCATAGAGGTGGCAGAGCATGAAGGCACTTAGATTCAAAAGAAACATTCCACGTTATGCGGCTGCCAAAATTGCCGGAAATATAATGCCTGGTTCTGGAGCAAGTTTTGGGCCTATAGACCTAATTCAAGGTGAAAGCCCTGAAGCACCCGGAAAAGATTGGGTAAAAGTCCGACCAAGACTTTCAGGGATCTGTGGCTCGGATCTAGCAACAGTAGACGGCAAATCAGCTCGATATTTTGAACCTCTTGTTTCTTTTCCTTTCACACCCGGACATGAGGTGGTAGGCAATCTTGATGACGACAGTCGTGTCGTGCTTGAACCGGTTCTGAGCTGTACCAGTCGAAACATTTCCCCGCCCTGCACTCCTTGCGGTGCGGGGAACATAGGAAACTGCGAAAATGTGACTCTTGGTGAAATATCTTCTGGAATTCAAACCGGTTCATGTCATGACACAGGGGGAGGTTGGGCCACTGAATTTTATGCGCATCCCAGCCAATTGCATTCTGTACCTGATGAATTCTCGGATGAAGCAGCAGTAATGGTTGAACCAACCGCATGCGGGATCCACGCTGCTCTAGCAGCAGAAATCCCAAACGACGGAGTGGTTGCAGTATTAGGAAGTGGAACCCTGGGGCAGGTAACAATTTCAGCACTACGACATTTCACGAACCCAAAAACAATTATCTCAACTGCCCGCTACCCAGAACAAAAGATATTAGCTGCCCAACTGGGATCTGACATCGTTGTAAGCCCTGAAGAAATCCTTCGCTCAGTTAGGAGAGTCTGTGGAACAAAAGCAATCGCGAATGTTTCAGAAAAGAGCCCTGATGGCCGCGTGGACCGTCTAACTGGTGGCGCAGATGTTGTAATCGACTGTGTCGGATCTTCAAAAAGTATCAGCGACGCTTTATCAATAACAAAACCAAATGGAAGAATTGTCCTTGTTGGAATGCCTGCGACAGTCGAACTGGAACTAACTCCCCTTTGGCATCGCGAATTACAACTAATAGGCGCTTACACCTATGGGACTGAAAAACTTCCTGATGGTGAGACAATAAGCACTTTTGACCTTGCCTTTGAACTGGTGAAAACCGCAAAACTTGAGCAACTTGTCTCAGCTTGCTACTCACTTAATGACTATCAAGAAGCCCTAAAACATGCTGCTAACGCAGGTGCAAGAGGTGCCTTCAAGATTGTTTTTGATCTTAGAGACGAACGGGAGCGAAATATCAAATGAATACCGACAATAAAGAAACCTCACGCCCTTCCCCTAGACCAGGGTTCGTATTGGATGTGGATAGAAACACCCCACCCATTGTTTTTCATCACGGGGAGAACTTTCGTTTAGAGAAACTTCCTGCTGGAAGATCACGGGTTGTGTATCCGTCTGAACCGTTAGAAGGACTTCCTGACCCAGAAGGTGCGATAAAGGACGCTCTTTTGAACCCACTGGGTGATTCAGATCCGCTTCCCTCTCTACTTAAGCCAGGAATGAAACTGACAATCGCTTTTGACGATATTTCACTACCTCTTCCTCCTATGCGTAAGCCTGATATAAGACAGCGCATTATCGAAGCTGTACTCGATATGGCAGCGGAAGCAGGTGTAGACGATGTGCATCTCATTGCTGCCCTTGCGTTGCATAGAAGAATGACCGAAGATGAACTTCGTCACGCAGTGGGAGATCGGGTCTATGATTCCTTTGCTCCGAAAGGATTGCTGTACAACCTTGATGCGGAAGACCCAGAAGGAATGGTCGTACTTGGTGAGACCCCTCACGGGGAAGAAGTCCATTTCTGTCGTAGAGCTGCAGAAAGTGACCTGCTCATATATGTGAATATAAATCTAGTTTCTATGGACGGTGGACATAAAAGCACAGCAACTGGACTAGCTGGATACACAGGCCTACGCCACCACCACAACGTTCACACCCTGAGAAATTCAAAATCGATAATGGACAGAGAAAATTCTGCCCTACATGCCTCAAATTGGCGTATGGGAGACGTAATAAAAGATGCAGGGGTGAAAATTTTTCAAATAGAAACGACTGTAAATAACAATACTTTCGGTCGGGAAGGCCCTCTCGCTCTTCTTCAAAAACGCGAATGGGAGTGGAATGCTAGAGACAGAGGCCAGTTCATAGCCATGCAACGCGGTTTAGATCTATTACCGGTCAAAGCAAAAAGGCGTATTTTCGAAGGGTGGCAATCACCCTATGAGTTGACTTCAGTTCAGGCGGGTGAAGTCGAGGCTGTGCATCAGAAAACTATTGAAAATGTATACGCCCAACAACTCGTGACTGTTGAAGGCCAGACTGACATACTTACGATGGGACTCCCCTACATCTGTCCATACAACGTGAACTCAATAATGAACCCCATTCTGGTTATGTGTCTTGGACTTGGGTATTTCTTTAATCTTTATAAAGGGAAGCCGTTGGTTCGTGAAGGTGGCGTTCTCATAATGAGCCACCCAACACCTTGGGAGTTTCACCCTGTTCATCATCCTAGTTACATAGATTTTTTCGAACAGGTCCTAACTGAAACTACCGATCCAGTTGAAATTGAAAAAAGATACGAGAAGCAATTTGCAGAAGATGAATGGTATATCCACCTTTATCGAAACTCATACGCCTATCACGGAGTTCATCCGCTTTACATGTGGTATTGGGGTAGTCACGCAATGCAACATCTAGGAAGAATTATTATCGTTGGCGGTGATCAAAAAGCTGTTCGTCGTTTAGGTTTCCAATCTGCATCGACTCTTCAAGATGCGCTCGAAATAGCCTCAGACGTCGTGGGGCCTCAACCAACCATTACACATCTAAAAACCCCTCCACTCGTTATGGCGGAAGTGATCTGAAAATGAAATCCGTTTATTCCATTACCAATGATTTTAAAAATAAATTTTTAAGGCTTGGTTTTCCATGGGTCTCAGCTTCAACTCCTTTAGGCGTCGACTCAAGAGCGAAAAATAATTCGCTTGGCGCTAGCTATGACACCGAGTGGGCGCGTCGACCCGCTGCTCGCTTAGCTAGAGCGGTCATTGTGGAAACTTTAATGAGACCCGTGATGTCTTTTTTGGCTACACCTACACGCAAAGGCCTGGATCGCCTCGAGAACCTTGAAGGGCCAGCAATATTTGCCGCTAATCACCAAAGCCATGCTGACACTCCTCTGCTAATTACTTCGATTCCTGAACCATGGAGACATGAACTTGTCATTGGTGCCGCTGCAGATTATTTCTTCAATACGAAAGCAACTAGCGCAATTTCAGCATTAGCCATCGGAGCGGTCCCTATAGATCGAACCAAAGTTAGCAGACAGTCTGGCGACATGATTTCAGAGTTAATAGGAGAAGGATGGAGCCTGCTGATATACCCCGAGGGAGGACGCAGTCCCGACGGATGGGGCCAACCTTTCAGGGGAGGCGCTGCCTATCTCGCTATCCGGTGCGGCGTGCCAGTTGTACCAATACATATTTCCGGAACAGGAAAAATTCTTCGAAAAGGAAGAAACCTGCCAAGACGCTCTAAAAGTACCGTAACTTTTGGATACCCAATAGAAGCCGAAAGTGATGAAAACGCTAGATCTTTCAGCGCCCGAATTGAAAAAGAGGTTAGAAGTCTTGCTGATGAAACAGCCTCCAGTTGGTGGGACGCCAGGCAGCGGTCCTACAAAAATTCTTCACCATCTCTTACTGGACCTGAAATCGGAGCTTGGAGAAGATCATGGGCATTAAGTGATAATGATGGAAAAACGAGAAAACGTCGACGTCGTTGGCCTGTGCTCTGATCCGTCAAGTCCGTCACAGACATCAATAGATTAAAATCAGTCTGGTAGAATTGAATCATGACAGTTCAATCCCAGACTCCAACAGAACTAGTAAAAAACGTTTACGCAAATCTTGAAGGTCGTCTATCTGCCGGCAGAGAAGCTTTAGGTAGACCTTTGACGTTGGCAGAAAAAATACTGATCAATCATTTAAAGGATCCAAATTCCACGGAGATGAAACGCGGAGTTTCATATGTTGATCTCCATCCTGACCGAGTTGCAATGCAAGACGCCACTGCCCAAATGGCTTGGTTGCAATTTATGACCGCTGGTCTTGAAGAAGTGCAGGTTCCTACAACCACTCACTGCGATCATTTGATTCAAGCTCGCATAGATGCTGAGACTGACCTTAGCGTTGCAGTCGATAACAATTCCGAAGTGTATGACTTCCTCGAATCAATTTGCGCTAAGTACGGGGCAGGCTTCTGGAAACCCGGGTCTGGCATCATTCATCAAGTAGTCCTCGAACAATATGCCTTTCCAGGCGGGATGATGATCGGCACCGATAGTCATACCCCAAATGCCGGAGGTTTGGGAATGATTGCTATCGGTGTTGGAGGAGCTGATGCTGTTGACGTCATGACAGGATTTCCGTTTAATATTAAGTGGCCAAAATTAATCGGCGTCAACTTGACAGGAGAGTTGAGCGGATGGGCATCACCTAAAGATGTAATCCTAAAGGTTGCAGAAATTCTTACTGTTAAAGGTGGCACTGGTTCAATAGTCGAGTACTTCGGACCTGGCGCAAGAACGCTTTCAGCAACTGGTAAGGGAACAATCTGTAACATGGGTGCGGAAATTGGTGCTACTACTTCTCTTTTCCCTTACGACGAAGCCATCTCTCGTTATCTAAATGCAACTAACCGTGGGGATACTGCTGAAGCAGCTAACTCTGTTAACAGTGACTTGCAAGCCGACCCAGAAGTGGAAAAAGATCCTCACAGCTTCTTTGATCGTGTTATTGAAATAAATCTTTCCGATCTAACACCTCATATTAATGGTCCTCATACGCCTGATTTGGCTAGACCTGTTGGAGATCTCGGAGAAGAAGCGGCTGCGAATGGTTGGCCTCTAGAGTTAAGCGCCGGCTTAATTGGGTCATGCACCAATTCAAGTTATGAAGATATAACGCGAGCCGCTGGAATAGCACGAGATGCTCTTTCTAAAGGATTGAAATCGAAAATACCTCTTCTAGTCACCCCCGGCTCAGAACAAGTTCGAGCAACGATTGAAAGAGATGGCCTTCTTGCCGACCTTGAAGCTATAGGAGCTACAGTTCTTGCAAATGCTTGCGGTCCATGCATAGGTCAATGGGACCGACAAGATCTCGATGATGGTGTGCCTAATAGTATTGTTACTAGCTATAACCGTAACTTTCCAAAAAGAAATGACGGATATGCCTCTACGTTTGCTTTTGTGACTTCACCTGAGACTGTTCTAGCTTTGAGCATCGCTGGAAAGCTCGACTTTGATCCTGCAGTTGATTCATTAACCTCAGAAAACGGTGAAGAAGTGAAACTTTCTGTGGATATTGGAGAAGAACTTCCAACTAAAGGTTTCGATTCAGGAGAAGAAGGTTTGTTTAAACCTCCTCCATCTGAAAATTCTGAAATTGAGATTTCTATACCTCCAGAAAGCGAAAGACTTCAAGTTCTTACTCCTTTCGCCCCCTGGGATGGAAATGATTTTGAAAATTTGCCTGTTCTGATGAAAGCAAAAGGGAAATGCACTACAGATCATATTTCGATGGCAGGATCTTGGTTGAAATACAGAGGACATCTAGAGAATATTTCTGGGAACCTCTATTTAGGAGTGGTTAACTCATTCACTGGGGAAATCGGAACTGGAATAGACATCACAGACAATGAGATAAGACCTTTTCCTGAAATAGCAAAGCGTTACCATGAGGCCGGAATTGAATGGGTTGCAATCGGCGATGAAAATATAGGTGAAGGGTCTTCTAGGGAACATGCCGCTATGGAGCCAAGATTTAGGGGATGTCGTGTAGTAATAGCTCGCTCATTTGCACGTATCCATGAGACAAACTTGAAGAAACAAGGAATACTGCCATTGACTTTCGCCAATCCTGATGACTATGACTTAATAGGACAGGAAGACAAAATTTCAGTAGTTGCTCTCAAAGACCTGAGCGCAAATAAACCTGTGCAAGTGACAGTTGCTAATTCTGAAGGTGTTGTCACCAATATAGAAACAAACCACTCAATGTCAGAAGATCAGATCGAATGGTTCAGGGCAGGGAGTGCTCTTAATTTAATACGACAAAAAACCAACGGTTAGATTTTTCTAAGTCGGTATCCCCGGTTACGGGCTTCTGCAAGTGTGTCAGGAGCGAAACAAATAAAGGTTTCATTTTCAAGAAGCTCATCAATAAGAACCTGCATAGATTCAGTTTCATCTAACTCATCAAGGTCATAAACCTCCTGAGTTCTCTTATCGCCTATAAACCTGTTGTTTTCAAAAACACTCATACGCTCCATTAGAAAGATGATATCTGTGTGTAAAGCATTTCGGGGATGCGCTTAAGCGCACCCCCGAAAATGAAATATTGGAACTATTTCTGGATTTCTCAGATAGATCTATTCACCAGTTGGGACCAGAACTAGCAATCAAACCTGAGGGTGGCTGGCGGAATTTCGCCAGATGGTCCAGAACCGCCTAGCGGCCACCCACCTCCGAAGTCCCATAACGTTTACTACTAATCTGGACCACCTCCTCTCCTCGGTAATTCCGACTATAGGCGCGAAAAAAGAAGCGGTCATTAATTTGCGATAATCTTTTAAGTTGCTAAAAGGAAAGATCTCCCTTTAATGAACTCTGCTCAGCACCTGCCTGCACAGCTAAACGATCGGCTTCATCATTCCATCGGTCACCTGAGTGACCTTTAACCCACCTGAAAGAAATATTGCCACGTTCGCAATAATTTTCGATTAGCGGTTCCCAGAGGTCTCGATTCTTAATAGGTTTTTTTGCAGAATTTACCCAACCTCTCCGTAGCCATCCCTCCCACCAACGGTCACGAAAACAATTAACCACATAAGTCGAATCACTGACAATGATGATTTCGTCTTGAAATGCCTTGACAGCTTCCAAAGCAGCTGTTAACTCCATACGCTGGTTAGTAGTTTCCGAATCGCTTCCAGCTGCAAATTCTCCATCTGGCACCACCCATGCCCATCCCCCCGGACCAGGATTACCAGAACAGGCTCCATCTGTGTATACAACTGTGATTCGATTATCCATTTCTAAACCCTAATCCGATCCCCATATCAAACGTCCGCCAAGTTTTCTTTTTTCCATTTAACAAGAACTAATTTCAAAATTCTTTCTTTCGAACTATTCTTCTAACTATGACATCTAAATTTTCAGGTGATCTTGCTGTTACTGGCAGTGACGAAGCAGATCAACTCTTAAACAAGGACCCTCTTGCCCTCTTATTAGGAATGCTTCTTGACCAACAGATTCCTATGGAATGGGCCTTTAAGGGGCCTTACACGCTTCTGGAAAGGCTAGGGAAACTCGATGCCTCACAAATAGCTTCAATGGATCCTGAGAAATTTGAATCGATCTGTAAAGAAAAACCAGCCATTCATCGTTTCCCATCCTCAATGGCAGGTCGCATTCAAGACCTTTGTGGACACTTGGTTGAAAATTATAACGGCGATGCTGAAAAGCTTTGGACTGGTTCAGATTCTGGTGAAATTCTGTATAACCGTCTAATAGACCTTCCAGGGTTTGGTGCTGAGAAATCGATGATATTTACCGCTCTTTTAGCTAAACGAATGGGCTACTCTCCTCCTGGCTGGCAAAAATGCGCCGGACCGTTTGCAGACAAAACACCTAGATCTGTAGCGGATATAAATAGCCCTGAGTCGTTAACCAAAGTAAGGGCATGGAAAAAAGCGCAAAAAGCAGCTGGTAAATCAAAACAAGAGTAAAAGATTATTCTCTTATCTCTCCTCTTGCCTTAGCGTCACAAAACCACTTATAAGTGCTAGTCAAACCCTCAGATAAAGGAACTCTTGCCTTCCAACCCAATTCTGTCAGTTTTGAAACATCCAGCACTTTCCTAGGCATCCCATCAGGCTTGGAGGAGTCAAATATAATTTCCGCTTCAGGGTAAATTAAATCTCTTATGTTTTCCGCCAATTCTTGAATGCTGTGGTCCACACCTGTGCCTACATTTATATGTTCCAAATCAGAGTAATTATCCATTAGAAATAAACAGGCATCAGCAAGATCATCCACATGCAAAAATTCCCGTCTGGCTTTTCCAGTTCCCCAAACTTCAACAGTGGCCTGTTGTTCTTCTTTAGCTCCATGAAAACGCCTCATCAAACTCGGTAAGACATGCCCATTTATTTCATCAAAATTATCGCCCTGTCCATACAGATTGGTCGGCATCGCGGAAATGAAATCATCCCCGTACTGCCTCCTGTAACCCTCACAAAGTTTTATTCCCGCAATTTTTGCCAGAGCGTAACTCTCATTTGTAGGTTCTAACGGTCCGCTTAATAAAGAACTTTCAGTTATAGGTTGATCTGCTTCACGCGGATAGATGCATGAACTGCCGAGATAAATCAACTTCTCGACTCCCACACTATGACTCGCGTGTACAACTGTCCCATGAATCATCAAGTTGTCATAAATGAAATCCGCAGGACGTGTGCTGTTGGCCATTATTCCACCAACTGTTCCGGCCACAAGAAAAACATACTTAGGTCTCTCAACTTCAAACCATGCATCTACTGCCGACTGATCGCGCAAATCAAGGTCTTTTCTTTCCGCAACTCTCAAGTCTGAAAACCCCTCGGACTCCAATCTGCGCAAAATCGCAGACCCAACAAGTCCTTTGTGACCTGCAACAAAAACCGGACTTTTGCGATCAATCATGTATTGAAGCTACCCCTGTTCTGTGGGTTGACTACCAATCGCACCGATCTCGGTCAAATAAACAACGAGAAGATCAAGAACCACGACTACAGCTATCTCATTTAAAGGTTCTGGGCTGTCTAAAGCTTTAGCAACAACTTCATCCACCGCTATATCAAGATCTGCAACTGATTCTGCTTTATTATTTTTCGCCCTACCTTCACCTATTTCTTCTCCATGTTCTGATGCCAAACCTGCTGAATCTATCGAGTCAAGCCACCATCCAATTATTTCAAAGACCTCATCCTTTCGTAACTGTGAAGCTGCCTCTTCAGGAAGTCTTTCTGATATCCATTCAACTGCATCATCCACTTCAAGAACAGATGGAACCGAGATCTCGCTTAGATTCCTTACTGTAAAAGCAACGGACAGGAAGGCGATCAAAAGAACTAGCAAACATCCGGAAATTGCAAATAATAAAAGCACACTTCGGTTATAGCAACATCCAAGTTGCATCACTCACGCTTTAAGTAAATTCTGCTTATATTTCGCAGTCAATTACGTCGACTTTAATTCCAAAACTAGTTAGCTATAAAAAATTTAACTGTTTAAAGCAGTCTTAAATTCCGATTCTTTGTGCTAAAAGTTCTCTGTGGTAGGTGGGGTCACCGAACAGAAGCTCAGAACTTTTCGCTCTTTTGAAATACAGGTGTGCAGGATGTTCCCAGGTGAAACCTATACCTCCATGAATTTGAATATTTTCAGCTGTCGTATTGAAATAGGCTTCAGAACAATAAGCCTTTGCCAAACTCGCTACAGAAGGTAGTTCGTCGTTCATTTCAGCGGCACACCAACCGGCGTAATAGGCAGCTGATTTAGCAGATTCAACTTCTAACAACATGTCTGCACACTTATGTTTAATCGCCTGAAAGCTACCTATTGGGCGACCAAATTGAACCCTGTCTTTGGCATATTGAACTGCTGTATCAAGACACTGTTGGGCTCCACCTACTTGTTCAGCTGCAAGTGCGACAGCAGCTAGATCTAGAACTTTTTCAAGAGTGCTCCAACCCTCTCCTTCTTCACCTACGAGGGTTGCTTTAACATTTTCAAAATCTAAACGTGACTGTTTTCTGGTCATATCCATAGTGGCTAGCTGTGTGCGAGATAACCCGTCTGCATCACCATCAACTTTGAATAATGAAATCCCTTTGTCCGTGCAAGCTGCAACAATTACCAGAGAAGCAGCATTCCCATCAAGAACATACATTTTTGTTCCATTAAGTTCCCAAGCATCACTCGAAGCAGTAGCAAGCATTGTTATGCCATCACTTCCCCATTTTCCGCTTTCTTCCGTAAAGGCCAAAGTAGCAATCGTCTCACCGCTTGCTATTCCCGGGAGAAGCTCAGCCTTCGCATCATCGTCACCTGAATGAATGAGGGTATTGGCCGCAAGAACAACAGTTGAAAAGAAAGGTGAGCACAATAGAGCTCTTCCCATCTCCTCCAAAACCACTATTAGTTCGACGTATCCAAAACCTTGCCCTCCATACTCTTCAGGAATTATCAGGCTTTGAAGACCTAACTGTTCGGCCATCATTGACCATGTTTCCGAGTCGTATCCAAGATCAGTTTCCATCAGTTCTCTGACTTTGGACTCAGGCGAATAACTCTCCATGAATTGATTAACGAATTCCCGTAGCTGTTCCTGTTCCTCTGTAAAGGCAAAATTCACTTTTTTGGCTCCTTAAATCTAATATCAGGAAATATACACTTATTTAAATTTCAATACTCGACGTTATCGGGGTGAAACCACTCTTGGTTCCTCATTGCTAACATGAGTCATAATGGATAATAACGAAAAACCAGAGCAAATGCCCTCTTCGCCTTTTTCATCACCTTGTTCTCACGCTGATCACCCTAAAACTGGGGTTCCTGGCGTTTCTTTGCATTATTGTGACACTCAGTCTGAAATTCATAGAATCGTCGTCGGTGATTTGGACAATAACGTTTTTTTTCTGCGTTGCCGTGAAACAGGCGAAAGTGTCCTTATTGATGCTGCGAATGAACACGATAAATTACTTGATTTATGCAAGGCTCTAAACGTCAAAACGGTTCTAGAGACTCACGGACACTGGGATCACATACAGGCTGTTCCCGCCATAAGAGAAGCTGGATATGAAGTCGGCGTAACAAATGCCGACGCAGAAATGCTCCCGAGCTACGACTACTTACTTGAAGATCAATCTGTTATCGAAGTAGGGCGACTTCGACTTCACACAATCATGACCCCTGGACACACGCCAGGATCTATCTGTTTTCGTTTGGAGGACTCTCCTATTCTTTTTTCAGGGGACACGCTTTTCCCTGGAGGGCCGGGAACTACGGAATTCGAAGGCGGCGATTTTGAACAAATAATTCAATCCATAGATAATCGTCTCTTTAGCCAACTTCCCCCAGAAACTTTAGTTCTGCCAGGCCATGGAAATGACACAACTATTGCGAATGAGAGCCCTTCCTTGGATGAATGGGCAGCTCGAGGTTGGTGAAGGAAAAACCGTCAGCACTTCCAGCTGACGAGAGACCTTTCGACTACACACCTATTCATACATGGGAACTGCCTGACACCCCTTTAAGGGATAAAAATATAGCTGCACAGGCATGGATAGAAGCCCCAAAAAGACTTCTATCATCTGGGGATGATCTGGGTTCGGTAAAAATTGCTTATAAACGAAAAATCGGCAAATGGTTACTTTGGCGCGCTGGACCCGCTCGCCGAAGTGACGCTAGGTATGTAGCCGTATCCCTTGACCAGAATCAGGAAATCTGCACCTTTCGAATTTTTCCTGATGGAACAGGAAATGGCATAGGAGGCGACGGTAAAAATTACACAAATTTTAGATCTTGGAAAATATCTCTCAAAAACTAGGTCACATAATTAAACCTATACAGATAGTGGTAATTAAAAGCTCTCAATAGACTTACAACGTGCCAAATCCCAGCCAACCATTGTTCGAAATCAACGACTTGCATGCTTCTGCCGAAGATGGCACAAGTATTCTCAACGGGGTAGATCTCACTATCAATAAAGGCGAGATCCATGCCCTGATGGGTCCAAACGGCTCAGGAAAATCAACTCTTGCTTCTGTTCTCTTAGGAAGTCCCGAATACTCAATTACAAAAGGTTCAATACGCTTCCGCGGTGAAGATATAACAAGTTGGTCTACAGAAATGCGAGGAAAGTCTGGAATTTTCTTAGCTTTTCAATACCCGCATGAAGTAGCTGGAGTCTCAGTAATCAACTTTCTACGACAAGCACTTTCGGCACGCAAAGATATGAAAATGTCGGTTTTGGAATTAAGGCTTTCAATCATGGAGTGGTTGGAAAGATTAAACATGGATCCTTCATTTGCCGAGCGTTATTTAAACGAAGGATTTTCAGGTGGAGAGAAAAAAAGAAATGAAATCCTTCAAATGGCAATACTCGAGCCTGAAATGGCAATTTTAGATGAAACAGATTCGGGATTGGACATTGACGCTTTGACCACAGTCGCCAATGGTGTCTCAAAAGTCCGTCAGGAAAACCCTGATTTAGGTGTTCTTACCATTACCCACTATCAAAGACTTTTGGATCATCTAGATCCAGATTTTGTTCATGTGATTTTAGACGGGCAAATCGTGGCAAAAGGTGGAACCGAAATAGCTAAAGAACTTGAATCCTCCGGATATGAGTCCTTTCGGAGCATCAAGCAATGACTGGAAATATTTTCGAATCTGAAAAAATCAAAGGAGACTTTCCTCTTCTTGAACGCGAGGTAAATGGAAAACCAATTGTTTACCTAGATTCTGCTGCAACTTCTCAAAAGCCAATCGAAGTGATTGACCGGATGACAGACTATTACAAGCAGATAAACGCAAACGTTCACAGAGGTGCCTATCACATAGCAGAACTTGCTACATCCGAGATGGAAGAGACGCGTGCCAAAGTGTCCCGCTTTATTAATGCCTCTTCCGAAAAAGAAATTGTCTTCACTAAAAATGCAACAGAAGCAATAAACCTAGTTGCTTACACTTGGGCGAGAAGTCAGCTCAAGGAAGGGGACGTGATCCTTTTAAGTTCCTTGGAACATCATTCAAATATAGTTCCGTGGCACCAACTCTCCAGCGAACGCAATATCGAGATTCGTTGGATACCTATAACACAAGATGGCCAACTCGACCTAAGCACTATTGATGAATTATTAGCTGATGTGAAACTTTTATGCGTATCAGCAGTATCTAATGCTTTAGGAACGATAAACCCTGTAAAACAACTAGTCGACGCAGCTCATAAGGTGGGAGCTATTTGTCTCGTTGATGCCTGTCAGTCGGTTCCTCATTTTAAAACTGATGTGGCGGAATTGGGAGCTGACTTTCTAGCTTTCAGCGGACATAAAATGTGTGGCCCTACCGGCATTGGTGTTCTTTGGGGTCGTTTAGAAATCCTGGAAAAGATGCCGCCCTTCCTCGGTGGGGGTGAAATGATTCTTAATGTAACTTCAGATGGTTTCACCACTAATGAAGTTCCTTGGAAGTTTGAAGCCGGCACTCCGCCCATTGCTGAGATAATCGGCTTAGGTGTTGCAGTCAGCTACCTCGAAAAAATTGGGATGGAAGTTATTAGAGAACATGAGCAGAATCTAACCTCTTACGCTCTTGATCTATTAACTGAAAGATTCGGAGATGACCTGACAATACATGGACCTGAAGAAGCAGTTAACAGATCGGGAGTTATTTCGTTCTCTTATCGCGATATTCATCCACATGACATAAGTCAGGTGCTAGACCAGTACGGAGTTTGCGTGAGAGCTGGTCACCATTGTTGCAAACCTTTGATGACATTGTTGGGAGTCAATGCCACCGCCAGAGCTTCTCTGTACA
>ENA-UPTF01000344-UPTF01000344.1-marine-metagenome-genome-assembly--contig:-NODE-344-length-33647-cov-4.798242_pt1 | contig 33647 bp, 30 predicted proteins | sample MGYA00238166_ERZ767019 | MGnify/ENA primary metagenome ERZ767019 (study PRJEB28930, sample SAMN06266391) | marine metagenome | isolation source: Sea water from 250 m depth | place: Atlantic Ocean | study... | reverse complement strand
GTTGTTGTTCTGGTAAGTGCTTTAGCTATCATGCTTGCCGTGTGCTCGTCTACAGATAGCTCTGGACTGACCGCCACCCCGGTTCCAACTTCGACGCCTGTGCCAACTCCGACCGCCACCCCGGTTCCAACTTCGACGCCTGTGCCAACTCCGACCGCCACCCCGGTTCCAACTTCGACACCGACGCCAACTCCGACCGCCACCCCGGTTCCAACTTCGACACCGACGCCAACTTCTACAGCCACCCCGGTTCCAACTTCGACCCCTGTGCCGGCATATCCAGCCAACTATGGGTATTGAAATTGTTCCATGGTTTCGATACAAGTTGAGATTCGGGATTGTTTCCGAAACATTCACTGATAGGATAGCGACCTAGAAAATTGGAGGAAATTTTTATGGATAACAAAGAATTGATGGGCTGGATGAGTATGCGTACCTGGCACATATTCGCATTTTTGGTTCCGTTTTTCGCCCTTTTTGCTCCACTAGTGATCTATGTTGGGTCAGTAAACAGCGATTTTGACGTTCCATTGATGATTATGTCTGTGGCTTTCTCGATTATGACTTTGATGATGACCCTGTCGGGGATTATGGACATGAAAGTGCTTGCAGGAGAAATGACTCCTGAAATGGCTGAATCTAAATGGGGTCAAACGTTCAAGGGTTTCGGTGCATTTGCAGCAGTTTTCACTGTTCTGATATTGTCGGTTCCTGTTGCTCATTGGATTGCTTTGATGGGATAGTTCTTACTGTTCTGATACTGTCGGTCCCTGTAGCTCATTCGATTACTTTGGCTGATTAACAAATCTGAGAATTGGAAATATGAAATCCGAAGTATTAATCGCCAGCGCCGCTCGTACGCCACTCGGTAAGTTCAGCGGTAGCCTTTCGAGCACATCAGCCACGGATCTCGGCGGGATTGCTCTCGCCGCGTCCGTGGAACGGTCTGGAATCGCTGCGGAAGATATCGAATACACGATCATGGGCAACATGCTTTCTGCCGGACTTGGAATGACACCGGCCAGACAGGCAGCTATCACAGCCGGGATTCCCGAATCCTCCTCAGCACTCACAGTCAACAAGGCCTGTGCATCTGGTATGCAGTCGGTAATCCTCGCTGCGCAGTCTATTCAACTTGGTGAGGCAGACGTGGTTGCGGCCGGAGGAATGGAGAACATGAGCCAAGCTCCACACTTGTTACTTGATAGCAGGACGGGGCAGAGGCTTGGTGACGCGAACCTGACGGATTCGATGATTCATGATGGCTTGTGGTGTCCCTTCGAAAACCACCACATGGGTAGTTCCGCTGAGGCGATTAACGAGAAATACGACATTGGGCGAAGGCGGCAGGATGAGTTCGCTGAACGCAGTAACGTGCTTGCATCCTCTTCGACCGCCGAGGGATGGTTCTCGGATGAGATCACACCAGTGAATGTAAAAGGTCCTCGTGGAGATGTAACGGTTGTAGACACCGACGAAGCGCCAAGAGCTGATACGACGGCCGAGATTCTTGCCAAGCTACGGCCTGCTTTTCCTCCGGGGGAGACTATTACGGCAGGGAACGCTTCCAAGATTAGTGATGGTGCAGCGGCCACGATCGTTATTTCCGATAGAAAGGCTGGTGAATCTGGCGTTAACGTGCTTGGTCGAATTTCGGGCTATGCCCATGCTGCCAATGACCCAGGAATGTTGTTTGATGCTCCTAAACTGGCAGTTGCCAACCTGCTGAAAAGAACCGGAGAGACGCTTGAAGAATTCGACATGATAGAGGTTAACGAGGCTTATGCAGCGCAGGTGCTTGCCAACGGTGATGCGCTTGGCTGGGACGAAGAACGTGTTAACACTCGCGGGGGTGCCGTAGCGTTAGGACATCCGATCGGTGCGAGCGGAGCACGAATTCTTGTGACGTTGTTGCATGGACTGAGGCGTACAGCAGGGCGCAAAGGCCTTGCTGTGATATGTCATGGTGGAGGCGGTGCGGTTGCAATGAGCCTTGAGGCTGCGTGAGTTAAAAGCCTCTTAAATAAACAGGTGATTCGTGGCGTAGGAAAGCATCGAAAAAATTAACGGGGTTGGCTTTCTAGGATCTCTCTCAGTTCACACCTTGGCGAATGAGCTCAATATCCTCTCAGCAGACTGATCCATCGCTTCTTTAGCAGCGTCAATGACTCCGGTCCGATTATTGAAGCCATGGGTCATACCATCGTAGACAACACTCAATGTGTCCACGCCTGCGGCCTTGAGAGCATCTCCGTACGCGACTGCTTCGTCCACCAGTGGGTCATATTGGGCAGCAATGATTGTTGCATCGGGAAGCCCTGACAGGTCGGAGGCTTTGATTAGGGCAGCATAGGGATTTGAGCGGTCCTCACCCGTGCCAGTGTACTGATTCCAGTACCAGATCATGGCTTCGCGTGTGAGCCCATATCCTTCGGCACATTCAATGTATGACTGTCTATTGAAGTCGAAGTCGATAACAGGGCAAAAGAGGACTTGGTGAGATATGGCTGGGCCACCCAAATCGCGTGCCATCATCGAAACAGCACCTGAAAGGTTTCCACCGGCAGAGGTCCCGGTCGTGGCAACCCGGCTGCCGTCGATACCGAGTGAATCTGAATTCTCGACAGCCCACTTTGTTGCCTCGTAGCAGTCTTCTACGGCTCCAGGAAATCTTGTCTCTGGTGCCAACCTATAATCGACGGAGACAACAACTGCGTTGACACGCGAACATGTTCCTCTCGCTGTAGTGTCCTCGGCATCAAGATCTCCGATGACCCATCCTCCACCATGAAACAACATCACCAGAGGATGGCCTTCGTCGTCATCCGGTCTATAGATCCTGATTGGAATTTCACTTTTCGGTCCAGGGAAGGAGCTATCTTCGACGGAACCGACTGGCTCCACCTCTGCTTCAATGGCAGATCGCCCGATGCGCGCGTTATCTCTCGCCTCTTCGGGGGTGACATCCGTCACTGGTGGGAATCCCATTGCTGCTGCCTTCTCGAGGGCATCGGCTGACTGAGGGTGTAGTGGCATGGGTAGACCTCTCGTACTTTTGGATTTGCTAACTCATGGCACTTTACCCGAAAGCACTGATCGGTGAGCAACAGATTGAGGCTGATTTCAACAAGGGTTGATCTTGGGCTTGAATTTTTCGAGGTTTATGAGAGCGATGGTAGTTACGCGGTTTGGAAGGGCTTGAAGTTATCGCTCACAATCAACTCAGGTTCTGTGATTGCCTGGACATCTTCCGGTGACCAGCCTTGTGCTGCTTCCATCAAAAAGAGCCCCTGAGTTTTGACTTTGATGACAGCTATATCGGTGATGATATCGTCAACGCAGTTTGGAGCGGTGAGTGGAAAGCTGCACTGGTTAACTATCTTGGGCTTATTGTCACGGGTTGTGTGCTCCATCGCCACGATCACCCGTTTTGCATTGGTCGCAAGGTCCATTCCTCCACCGATACTGCCAATGCCTCGTTTCGGGATCATCCAGTTGGCGAGATCACCTTTACCGGAGACCTGTAGTCCGCCGAGGACGGTAACATCGATGTGTCCGCCTCGAATTAAGCCGAACGACTCTACGGAGTCAAAGAATGCCATGCCGGGAACAAGCTTAGGGAAGTTGCCACCAGCATCCATAATGTTCGGGTCACCGTCGAGTTTTGTGTCCATTTCTGAAAAGCCTAGAATCCCGTTTTCGGCGTGATATCGAAGTTCAACACCTTCTGGTAGCAGGTTAGAGCAGAGCGCCGGAATTCCTATGCCGAGGTTTACGATTCCACCATCTGGTAGATCAAGTGCAGCTCGGCGAGCTATATCTGTACGTGAAAGGCGCGGGGCAGGATCGGTTGTCATGGATACGGATCTCCTGCTTTTCGCTGCACGATCCGATCTACATACGCTCCCAAGGTGCCAACGCGTTCTGCATCGATACCACCCGGCTCTACGATCTCGTCAACTTCGGCGATTGTAATTTTTGCTGCTGTCGCCATGGCCGGCCCGAACGCCCGGCTCGTCCCGACGTACTGTAGATTGCCGTGAGTATCGGCTTTTTGGGCACGAATAAATGCATAGTCACCGGGTAGCGCTTGTTCGAGCAGATATGTGCGACCTTGGAATTCTCGAATCTCCTTACCCTCTGCCACAGAAGTGCCAACTCCAGTGGGCGTGTAGAACGCCGGAATACCAGCCCCGGCGGCACGAATCTGTTCGATCAAAGTGCCCTGAGGGACTATTTCGACCTCCGCTTTACCGTCACGCCATGCTTTTTCAATCTCACTTAGGGGATTGGTCGTGCCGGGAACGGGGAAGGAGCAGATGATCTTACTGGCCTGATTACTGGCGAAGAACATTCCTTGATCGACGGGTTTCGGATCATCAGGACCTTCTCGCCAGCCATAGTGTGTTGTTGCTGAAATGCCCGCAACGTTGCCGATGATGGTTAGATCGTTCACACCCAGATCACGTAAGGCGAGCATGAGTCTGGTTGGCTGACCGCCCGCACCCCCAAAACCGCCAATCATGATCGATGCGCCGTTGGGAATGTCAGCAACGGCATCTTTGAAGTTATCGATTGTCTTGTTATCAGGCATCGCCTGATGATACCCGAGCGTGGTGTGCCGATATAGATTCTCTATAAGGGTTTTTGGTATGTGTCGTGATTGGAGTAACGCTGTATCGTATGGAGTACAGAGGCACGAAAAGAACGCGTGCTCATCAGAATTATCAATGACCGCGTTGACCATCGCTTGACACAGTTACACGTAACCTTACTTTTGTTCTAGAACGGTAAGACCACATCAGCGGAACCACTTAGAGCTATTACGCCTGGAGGTCCACTCCACTGCAAGTCATAACCGCCTATTAGCAAATCCTGTGCGTTATCAGGAGTCACACCATTTACAGCCTGTGACATTGTCGAACAGTAGACACTGGCTTGTTCTGTTAATTTGTCAAACATTTCTCTGCAAAACCCTGCCGACTGAGATACTCGATCATCAAGTGCTTTTAGATAATCAGCCTGAAGTAATTTGACTGCATTAGCGGCAAAAAAAGCATTAACGTTATGTCCATCCGATGTCGCCTGTGTAGCGCAGGCAAGTGCAACTAAAGACTTCACCGGATCCACGTCTGGATCAGTTGAGATCATTACAAAAAACGTTTTACTCAAAATTTATCTCCTACGTAACAGAAATCAGCTTTGCGGGGCAGAGTATGCCTGGCTTATCACTGATAAGCCATATTCAATTTATTATGAGGGCACATCTAATCGATAGATAGTTGCAATCATGCTTATGCTTTCTCCTTACATGTGGCACACATACTTTTTTAGATTACGGTGTTGTGAGATTGGCAAATAATCAGCAACAAAAGACCCCTCGTTTACAAGGGGTCTTCCGTTTCTACGTGGTTATTAGGACCGATCGTAGTTCCATGCGGATCCACGCAGTACATTCAACACTTGGCCTATACCGACTACGCTCAACCCTAAACCAACCCCTACAAAAATTGTTGTGAGACTCCAATCGAGGATTGCTCCCGCGAGACCGAAGCCTGCTACCACAAAAAACCGGGTATACGTGATGATGACCGGCAAAATCATGTGTCCCGTGCCTTGGCTTGCGAAATAAAGGGTTTGGCCGCCCCCAAATATTCCGTATACGGGTGCAGCGATGACCAGATAGGAAACACCGATTGCGTAAACCTCTGGATCTGCCGTGAAGTGATCGAGCCAAATCCCTGGGAATAGCGCTATTGATATGCCGATGATGGAGGTAGCAACGAAGGTGATCCCTGCTCCTGTCCATGCGATATGTCTTGCTCTAGCGAACTGGCCGGCGCCGAAATTTCCACCTACCGCAGTGGTTAAGGCTGCACCTACTCCGAATGCCAGCGGTACGAGTGTCAACTCCAGTCGGCTGCCCAGCCCATAACCAGCGAGTGCTTCTGCGCCAAATCTACCTACGAAAGCGGTGACAGCGATAACCGTGAGGATGAGACCAGTGCTGTTTATCAGACCTAGCCCACCTACCTTCATGATGTCCTTGACCGATATCCATGAGAATTTATGCGGACGTAGATTTATCCGTGCTTTTCCACCCAGTACCTGGGTCAATAGATACATCGCTACGAGCCCGTGGGATACGATCATTGCTGTGGCAGGACCCGTGATTCCGAGAACGGGGAATGGACCCCATCCCAAGGTTAGAGCTCCTGACAGGGCAATATGAAAAATACTGGCGAGGATGATTGCATTCGCTGCTATTGCCATTTCGCCTGTCCCACGCAATATGGCGGAGAGCATAAAGGCGAGCCATACGATCGCTGCCCCGTTGAAAACGATTTGTGCGTAATCTACAGCACCTTCCAGCACGTCTCCCGGTCCGATTATTAATGAAAATATAGGCCTGCTGAACACGCCTAATACGATCATGTACAGCAATGACATGAAGATGCCGATAACTATTGCATGCCAGGCGGAGTTCTCGGCCTTAAGGATGCTGTTACCGCCAAGAGCCCTGACAATCGAGGAGGCGACACCTCCACCTATCGCACCGTTGGACATCATCCCCATTAATGTCTGGAAAGGGAAAACTATTGCCAAACTTGCCAGAGCTGTCGTGCCGATTTGACCTACGAAATAAACGTCTGCGAAGGTAACCGCGGTGGTCGCGGCAACTGCGGCTACATTCGGTACGGCGAGTCGAGCCAGCATCTTCGGGATTGATCCTTGGAGGATCAGTTGCATACGCGGTGTTAGCGCAATCGGATTAGACTCTGAGTTGCTACTCACTCCTGTTCACGCGCCAATTATGTTGTGATGGCGATATTACCACCTGGGTTTTTGGTAATTTGGGAAATTGATTATCCTATCGTTTTTGGGTCCGGATGATTTTGCATCGGGATCTATGGAAAGAACCAGTTCTTGCCTATTGGATAGTGTGTCTGTTTTAAACTGTTCATGGCGCTGAGATAATGCTTCTTCATCTATCTCTACTCCCAGACCGGGCACGTCAGGAACATCCATAAAACCGTCCTTGAACTGAAGTTTGCCTCCCTTGATGACATCTTCATCAGTATCAGTCCATGGGTAATGGCTGTCAGCAGGGAAATTGAGTTCAGGAGTTGCAGCGCAGGCATGCAACATCGCTGCTTGAGATACGCCAAGTGCATTATTGGAGTGTCCTGATAAACCCCAACCCATCACACGACAAAGAACACCCGTTTCTTTGTATGCCAATATGCCACCCCAGTGGTGGTGATCACCCAGAATCACATCAATACCGTCAAGTTTTGCGTTTGGTTTGACGTGTGCAAAGGCAGAGACGCACATATTTGATGCCGTCGGTATGTCCGTGTGCTTTTTCAATTCGGCATGATCTGCAATCGAATCGGTGGGATCTTCAAGATATTGTGGTTCGTACTCTTCGATTGCCTTTGCTACACGAATTGACGTCTCAACGGTCCATACAGCGTTAGGGTCTATACGGATTTCATAGCCGTCTTTTTTCGGAAAACGTTTTCTCAGTAGGCGGAAAGTTTCGATATCGGTTTCAGGGTCAAAAAATCCGCCCTTTATTTTGAGAGCCTTAAAGCCATATTTGTTTACGAATTCTTCTGCCTGGCGGACAAAACCTTCAGGATCTAAGGCTTCTCCTGTAGCGACTTCGCCTTTCCCGTTTTCATCTGCAAACTTGTAAAAAAGATACGCTGCCCACTCCACTCGATCACGCGCCCTGCCTCCGATGTAGTCACATACTGGGAGTCCTGCATGCTTGGCTGCAGCATCAAGCATTGCTGTTTCCACGGCGGCCCATGCTCTTGGAGACCCGTTCCAGTTAAGTCTTGCGAGTGTCATTTGACGGGGATCATGTCCTTCGATCCAAGAGCGATTATTTTCTATTTCTGTACTGATATCTCCACTGGTTTCACCCGCCCCTGTATAACCGTCTGTTGTTTCAATTTGGACTATCGTTCGTATTCTGTATGACTCGTGGACCCCTGTGCTGTTCAGGAGTGGCTGGTCGTGCATAGCAACGGGAGTGGCTTTGAACTTAGAAATCTTCATTTTGTTCCCTCTGTTTGAACTTTCTTCATTGTATTTTCGGTTCGACCTTCTCCATTTAAGTTGAATTCGTTGGCGAGAAGTTCGTATGAACGTTGGCGTTCAGCATAGTCGTGCGTGATGGTTAGCACGATCACATCGTCGGTTTCATATCGATCAGCTAAATTCTTTATTTTCTCCTTGACCGTTTTGGGGTCGCCTTCGATTGACTTAGTTCGCTGGTGTTCAATGAATTCTTCATCTGTCTTGTTGAAGTTCATTGACTTGATCTCTTCGACGGATGGTACACCTTTCATTTCTTGGCCTTTATCTCGCATCAGGCGCATGACATGGCGGCAAGTTGCAAGGTCATGCGCGCGTTCTGAAGTGTCAGCCGTTATGGCAGATATTCCAATATTGACTCGCGGCTTATCGAACCAATTTGACGGTTCAAAGTTGTCGCGATACCACTTCACGTATTCGGGACCCCCTTCCTGAGAAATGAAATGGGCGAATGAGAGTGGTAGTCCGAGTTTCGCCGCAATTCCTACGCTACCCATTGACGAACTCAGAAGCCATGGGACCGGCCAATTTGGAGCAGCTGGCATTGCGCGAAGGTGACTGAATGGGTGGTCATCTGGGAATGTTTCACTTAGGTATCGCATCAGGTCATTGACCTGCTGTGGGTATTTTTCAATTGGATAGGTGTTTGGTCCTGGCTGCAGTGCAAAGCTGGCTATTTGGTCAGAGCCAGGTGCCCGTCCAAGACCCATGTCTATTCGATTTGGAGCCAGCGCTTCGAGCATCCGGAAAATCTCTGCCACTTTCAGAGGACTGTAGTGTGAAAGCATTACGCCTCCAGAGCCAATACGGATGTTTTTTGTTCGTGAACTTATGGCTGCGAGCAGGATTTCTGGACTGGCATCCGCTAGTGTGCCGGAGCTGTGATGTTCCGCCAGCCAATAGCGAGTGTATCCCCACTTATCGGCCGTAACTGCGAGCTCCATTGTTGCTTGGATTGCTTCGTGTGCGGTTTTGCCGACGCTTATTGGGGATTGATCAAGGATGGAGAGTTTCAAGTCTGGTTACGGGTCCCTGTGTTTATCTAAGGTTTAAGCGTGAGGGTTATAGACATGTGAAAATTGTTATCGGAAAAAGGTAAGAAAAAAATCGAGTCGTCGGAGGCTCAGCTTTAGTGTCAAACCGTTAGTGGGTTAGTTGGCGGGGTGTTGGTCCAACTATCTCGTGAGCGACCGTTCTTGTCCCAGACAACTTCACCATTTCGAACGGTCATCTGGCAAACGATTCGCTTGCCAGTAGGGTAAACGCGATTGCCTGATCCGTTATCAGTAAGTCCGAAATCACCCTCGGCTATTTCCAACACCGCAATGTCAGCAAACGCGGTTTGACCGATATTCCCGAGTTCAGGGTGACCAATGGTCAGTGCTGGTGTCCACGTCGAGCGTTTAATGATATCTGGCAGGTCCATACCCAGCACTAGCATTTTCGTCATGGTTTCAGGCATGGTTCCCTGGTTACTCAGAATGCTTGCCGTGTGCATATCGGTTGAAACCGTGTCGGGCGGGAATCCTTGGTCGATCGCGTTCTTTGCTATACGGAACGAGAAGCTCCCAGCGCCGTGCCCAACATCGAACTTAACTCCTCGCTCGCGAGCCTCGAAAAAATACGGCTTGACCTTGTCATCAGAGTCGATCATCGGCTTGTCAAAGCCGTAGCAATGAGTTGTTATGTCCCCTGGTCGTAGGTGTTCTAGCAACATTTCGTTGTTCGGGCGAGATTTAATCGGTGCCTGGTCGACCATCACATAAGTGCCTGTGTTTTCTGCAGCTTGTACACCACGATCAAGCGGCTGCCAGCCGGGACCTGCGTAGTGAGCAACCTTCACACCGACAATCCTGTCAGGGCGTTGATCAATCTTGGCTGTTGTCAGATCGACATTCATCCCATCCAGATCCTGCTCAGGTAAACCGACCATGCCTTCGCCGGCAATGTTGATCAATGCGAATACATTCGTTTTCGACTTGGAAATAATTTTTCTGTCGAAATCGTCAAATGTAAGGTGACCCGCACCTCCGGCATCTACCGCGGTCGTTGTACCCTCCGACAGGCAATGCGCATCAGGAAGAACAGCTGCATAGTAGCCATAAAAATGCGCATGTAAATCGATCAGTCCGGGTGTTACGACAAGACCCGAAACGTTAGCAACCTTGCGGGCAAGTTGTGGAGAAATATCCTTTTGGACAGATGATACGTATCGACCCGCAATTGCCACGTCTAATATTCCATCAACATTGTTGGCAGGATCGATTACTCGTCCGCCCTTGAGAAGTAGATCGTATTTAGTAGTCGTTGTCACCGAAACCCCTAACTGCACGTGTTTGTGGCATTGGACTTGATCATAACTTTTCTGGTCGGCGCCATATTAGCGGTGTGAAGAAGGCAAAAGGTGATTACTGCAACCGTATCGAACACTTTTTGATCACCTTCATATAGGAATACTCAGATAAAAACCGGCAACGCCCACCAAGCGTGAGCTTTGATATGCGCAGAATTCCACTGCACATAAAAGAGATAAGAGCCCCTAACATTTTGTTTATTGGGAGCGTTGAATTCTTAATCTGTAGGCGGTATTTGCCTCAACATGTTTCCGGTCAAGTGGAATGAAGTGTTGAGAGTTTTGCATCCAAGAGTCTAGTTGATCACAGTAGTTAACACTTCCAGGGTTTCCTGATTGGCCGGCTGCGTCTACTGCCCAAAGCCCAGGCGGGTCATCAGAGAGGTCGGCGATTAGCCTGTAGTTTGCACCCATCACGGCCAAATAATTGGGGTCAAACCCCGTGTTTGAAACGGTGATCCCACTACCGCTGACCCCTTGTCCCCCGCGACTTAGTCGGCTGAAAATTGGTCCCATCTGTGCGAGGGGATGGTAGAGGTGTACTTTATGTATAGTGCCCCAATTCCACTTAGATTTATCTTGACCTACATCTTTGGAGAGATTATCGATCGTTTTATCCATTGCTCGACGAGCTGCTTTGGCTCGTTCGCCAGGGGCGAACCAATTATTAGTGTCCTTCGTCAGAAGTTCCGTTGACAATCCACTTGAGGCTCCAGCCATAAGCGGCACCAAGTTTGCAGGAAATCGGGCAGCTGCTACTTCTTCTGTCCAGTTAGCAAAAAATACTTCGAAAAGAGATGCTCCTACACTATCGGTAGACATTCTTCCATCCCAGTTTTTAAGAATGTTAATTTCTTGATCCAGGTTGTTGGCATTTGTACCTGTTAGTAGCTGTAACAAGCCAGGGATGGTATCGACTGCTCGTTGTGCAACGACATCCATTTGCATTTCATTTACAGTTTCCCGAGTGTGTGTTGCTTCCGATTCGATCATCTCCCGTATCCGTTGCGCCCTGTATCCGCTGCTCCATACTCCCGATAATGGATATGGGAAGTCTTCAGGGGCTGTTCGATTATTTGCAGACCTGATCCATCCGTTTGACGGATCTGTAATCGATGGCATTTCTTCGAATCGGATAGTTTCGTTCCATTGATGTTCCGGATCCCATCCTGGTCTGTATCCGCGATCCCAGTCTTTTTTAATCGGTAATCGTCCACTCGCCTGATATCCGATATGTCCTTCGGAATCGGCGAATACGAAGCTAAATGTTGGGACGATCCAGGGGCGTAGTGCTTTTCGAAATTCGTTAGCAGTGTTGGCGCGGTTCATATCCAGCATGCTTGATATTTCATCACAGGGGTCTTCACCCATCCATCGCAGTGAAACAGGTCCAGTATGAGAAGCAGCTTCGGGAATAATCTCATCAACGATGGGGCCATTTCTCGTTCGGCGAATTGTTCGTGTGACCGGGCTTTGGCCTTTGACAGTAATTGTTGCCGTGGTCTTAACGGCTTGTTCCCATTGTCCGTCGTAGAGGTAGTAACCAGGTTTTTCGGGGTTTTCTTTTTCCTTGTATAGATCCCTTTGAGCACATATGTTGTTGGTTAATCCCCATGCAACTTTTTCGTTACGACCGAACAGCAATCCCGGCACTCCAGCGTAACCCGTTCCTGCCACGTTGAATCCTGCTCCCGAGAGGTGAGCTTCGTACCAGCAGGATATGCTTCCAAAGGCTATATGAGGATCACTGGCGACTAAAGGCAGGCCAGAGGCGGTCAGTTGCCCAGCGATTGTCCAGTTGTTGCTTCCCTGTCCTTCGGATGAGTCGCTCACAGTTTGGCCCACACTACCAATGTTTGAGCGTCGAGCTGGGTACATTCCTTTTGCAACGATGCTTTCATTTTCTGCCTCGCCGGTTAGAAAAGCTTTATAGAGTTCGTCGTTATCGAGAGTTTGCTTTGCCAGTTCTGGAATCACGATTATTGGGAGCCGTCCGGTTAGATACCAACGAAGTTCTGCCCAGATAGCGACCGAATCCCTAGAGGTCCATGATTCTGGGCTGTAATCCAGTAGGTCGAATTCGATCGGCAACAGATCACCAGATTCGATCATAAATTCGTTTATTCCACTGGAAAAAGCGTCAAGGCGCGTGCGCGTCCGAACCGACATTCTGCGTACTTCTGCTTCGGCTAATTGAGTCAATCCTAGTGTGTGTGAAATCGTATCCGTCTCGAGAGATGATGGTCCTAGAACTTCAGATAGTTGTCCCATTGCCTTTCGTCGCAGGTAGTCGAGTTGCCACAACCGATCTTGAGCCATTGCGTATCCATATCCAAAGAAGAGATCTTCGTCTCGTTCGGCATAAATGTGTGGGATCCCCCACTTGTTCCTAAGGATTTCGGCGTTGGCTGATGACGTTCGGGATCCTTGTGACGACGGCACTCGTGAAGCCAACTGTGTCGACCACCATTTTTCGAATTGTTCATTGGATAAACCTGCAGCAGAACAGACTTCTTCTATCGAATCACCAGCGCCGAGTTTTTTGAGTAGTGACTTGTCGTTTATTTTCACTTCAATCTCCGGATTGGGCTTGATGCCGTGTCATTTACTTGCCAATATGTTTCGGTTTTTCATATCAGGCGGATTTGCTTATGTATCTGCTGCGAGAGCGCTATATTCGCATAAAGCGCTACTGTTTGTATATTGGTGGTCGAAAGAGAAAATCTGAATACACTTATTGCAATTTCACTCAGAGGTTTAAATGTCTGAGTGTTTGACTAATTGAGAAATTTGGTCGAACCTCATTCTGTAACACTTACTTATCTAGTTTTATATGTTGTCTACATTTATCAAGTAGTGCTTGAATATTCAGTGAGTTTCCGATCGAAAATACCTGTGCAAGAGGGATAGTGAGATCAATTTATGAAAATTACCGCAATAGAAACATTTGTAGTGGATGCCGGATGGCGTCCCTGGCAATACGTGGCTGTCAGGACTGACGAAGGCATAACGGGCTATGGCGAAATGTCGGATGGAAGAAACCCGTATGGGATAGTAGGAGCAGTTACTGATTTTTTTCCAATTCTCAAGGGACAAGATCCACTGGCAGTTGAAAAACGTTATTGGGATATGTATCGCTTGGCTAGACAGTCAACCGGAGGAATCGCTGCAAAAGCTATCGCAGGGATTGAATTGGCATTATGGGATATCAAGGGCAAGGCACTTGGGGTTCCTGTTTACGCTTTATTTGGTGGACCGACCCGGCAGAGCCAGCAGGTTTACTGGTCACACTGCGGCACCTCGCGTGTTCGAGCACATGAATTAATAGGTGTTCCACCGCTCGACTCATTTGAGGCTGTTGCCGAACTAGGCGCAGAGGTTCGGGAGAAGGGGTTTAAAGCGCTTAAGACCAACATCAATTATCCTGGACCAAAAGCTCATCCTTATGATGGTGGATTTGGTACTGGTGCAACTGATCAGAACGTTACCTGGCAGACACTTGAGCATGTGGAAAAATACATCACTGCTTTTGAACGAGGTACAAAGGGTCAGGTTCAGATTGCCCTTGATCTTAATTTTCACTTTAAGCCACTGGCAGCGCGCCAGATTTGCAATGTTATGGAGCAATTCAACACCATGTGGGTCGAGGTTGATATGTATGAGCCCGAAGGACTTGCGGAAGTGAAGGCTGGAACAATGGTTCCTGTCACATCAGGCGAAAACTTGTTTGGAATACGTGAGTACCGACCCTATTTTGAGAATCGTTCAATGGATAACGTGATGATAGATGTACCGTGGAATGGTTTTGCACGTTCTCGCGATATTGCGATGCTCGCCGAAAGTTACGAACTGAACATTGCTCCGCATAACTATTACTCTCACCTTTCTACTATGCATTCGATTAATTTGTGCGCATCCGTTCCAAATGTACGAATTATGGAAGCTGATATTGACGATGTACCCTGGAAGGATGAAATCACCGGTGGGCCCCTCGATTACACCGGTGGTGAGCTGCAGATTCCCACCAAGCCCGGTTGGGGTGTGGAACTGGATGAAGACGTAGCTCGAGCACATGTGTGGGAATCAGGCAGGGGTCCTGGGTTTTAAGCATTGAGGATATTGAGAAACTGAACGAAAAACGGGGGGACATGTTAGGATCTCTCGTCGGTGATTGTTTCTTTGCTGCAGAGATATAGTAGTGATGGGCAGTCTAGTTTTAAATAAATAAAGCATGGGCACGAAACCATTTGGTGAAAATCACCTCAATATGACTTACACAGTCATCCTGGTGATTTTCTGATGAAGAGACACTTATATGTATTTACCCATTAACCCGTTACTTGTTCGTCCTCGGGCACAAATTTTTGTTTTCATTGTCTTGATAATTGCCTTAATTGGAATTTCTTGCGGAGGATCTGATGAATCGGCCGATGATCCAGATCTTGACGCTGTACAAATCACGCTTCCAGACGGGGTTTTTACTGCTGACGATGTAGCTGCTGTGGGATGGAAAAAATCCAAAGAACTTTCCCCTGAAACGTTGCCTGGCGCAACTAGTGTTTGGTATGGGTTCTATCAGCAACGCGACGTCGAAGTGCGCGTGTATGAATCCCAGGAAAAAGCTATCAGCATGGGGCAGGATCTCGCGGATACAGCGACTGGGCGACGCAAGCCAAGCTCAATGATTGACTCAGGTGCAATCACTAATGCACAAACCAACACACGCACTAGTTACTTGTCCTACGCAATTGTCGGTAATTTGATTTTGCTGTGCGAGATAAAAATCGAAGACTGCCAGCCTTTGCTGGACGGTATTGGGCAATAGAATTTAGATTGCTTGTACACGTTGGACGGTAATACCGTGACGCTTTGTCCAAGCGATTTATAAAGTCGCTTGAGCCTTCAAAAGTGTCGTGATCTAGAGGGCTGAATGACTAATCAAGGCGTCGGGTTACGTAATTTATGCGGATGAGGATTTTTTATGATCTATGAATTCAGGACATATGACCTTAAACCTAGGACTCTTGGACAGTACGATGCCACATTAACGAAGTCACTGTCCGCAGGGAGATTGGAGCACTCAAGGCTTTTCGGGTATTGGTACTCTGAATTTGGCCTTTTGAATCAAGCCCTTCATATCTGGCCTTACGACGATCTCCAGCAGCGGACAGAAGTTCGTGAGGAGGTCAACGGCATAGATTTTTGGCCACCTGCTACAGCAGATTTATTGACTGCTCAAAATACCGAGATTTATTTTCCGGCACCGTTTAACGATGAGGCCATAACAGGCGATCATGGTCCTTATTATGAGTTGCGCACATATACCTATGCGACAGGTGATACACCAAAAGTGATCGATGCTTGGTCAAAGGCGATCCAAGAGCGTCGGAAGCATTCGGCTTTTATTGGAGCATGGTTTTCAGAGTTGGGGGATCTTAATAAATGGGCTCACATGTGGGCTTATCAATCACTTGATGAGCGAATTAAGGTACGCTCGGACATGATAGCTCGAAAGATTTGGCCACCAGCAGATAATCCCGTTCCGATTACGCAGGCGAATAAATTATTTATGCCTTTTTCTTTTAGTCCCCTGTCATGAGTCAAACCTAGTCGGTTCTATGATTCGACTTCAAGGATTTGGGCGAGTATAACCAGCGGTTGAGTGTGCAGTCCAAAGCTGGTCGATTACCTTTCGAAGTTCATCTTTGGATTCGTCTGACACATTGCAGGTTGCCGCTATGTAGCAATTTCGTGCGTACCTGCCCTGGATATCGTAAAGCTCGTTGCAAGCCTGGTCGATCGTTTCTGCATATACAGCATCTGCCATTTTTCCAATTGCTTCTTGAGCACAAACACCAAATCTGTAATTGCCTATCTCCCATTCGAGGGGTCCAGTTGCATTTAGCATCACCGTGCTTTGCTCTACCAAATAGGGGGCGACATACTTATCTTCCAAATTGTCTATATCTTCATATACCGAACTCATATTGGTCGTTAAATCGTGTTCTGCCGTGATGCTACCAATGCCTTCTTGAGCAGTGTAGAAGACTTTGACCATACCGGGTGATAGTGCTATCAGCCCTATCACTACTGCAATTAATATTGTTCGCTTCGAGGGGTTAGTGATTGCCCTTTTTAAGCGTTCTGATCGTGAGTTATCTTCTTCGTATGATAGGCCCATGATGTACCCCGTTCGAAACTGATCTTTGGTTTTAGTTGCCAACTATGGTCAGGCTAATTAATTATTCAGTTGAAAGTTATGGGTGAGTTTATAGGAGAATAAATCGGAGATCTCTTTATTTTTTATGCACGGTTTTTAAATTCGACAACCTAAATATTTACGATGGTGAGACGAGAATTGTTTGGTGTGCAAAATGGTGTTGCTTATATTTTATTAATTTGACATACCATGTCGTTATGTTCATCCTGCACAGACCTGCCAGCTTGGATGTGAATTTCTAACCTGAAGAATGAGTTGTAAGTATTTCTGATGACAATACAACGGATTATGTATTTGAATACGACGTCGCGAAGCCTTCGAGCTTCGGTGGTTGGATTTGCGATTCACGAGCCTGTCGACTCAGATCCTCCTCAGATTGAAGTCGGTGTTGAAATGCCTTATGAAACGGTTCATAGCGCGATTCTCGATGGTTGGAGGGTGGTTAGCTTTCCTGCCCAGCGTGGTGGCGAAGATCCTGAGGCCGTGGGAGTGTATGGATACGAGTTTATTCTTGAGCAAATGGTGGAAATTGATGCATAACAATTACCACTCCCACTTGCTGAACGATGACCAGATAACTTCTTTTATCATTAATGGGTATCACATCGTTCATCCAGAACTGCAGACGGGGTTTAATGAAAAAATTTGTGACAGTCTTCGCTCCATGCCAGAGAACCCCGGCGAACATATAGTTGAGGCCCTACCTGCGATCTCAGTAGTGCTGGAGCATCCGGCGGTAGTTGGAGCTCTTACGAGTCTTCTGGGTTCGAAATATGTTAGAGACCCCGGCGGACACATTCATATGAATCCTCCTCGCACTCGTGCACAACCTTGGCATCAGGATGAGAGGTTTGGGCGCGGGCATCAAGATCGAGATATCGACCACGTCAAGCAACTTATGATGATGTACTACCCGCAGGACGTGACCGATGATATGGGCCCTACAGTTTTGTTACCAGGGAGTCAAAGACGAATCGCCGCTCCCGAAACCATGGTTACGCTCGTGAATTTGCGCGGTCAGGTATTTTCGACTCTTGAAGCTGGTTCTGTTCTTTTGACCCATTACGATATCTGGCATGCTGGTACCGGGAATCGAAGTGATCGCGTCAGGTACATGATCAAATTTCCATTTTCAAGAACTGAAGAAAATGTTGAGCCTTCGTGGGATCACGATACCGAAAATATTCCGGAGGTTCGGATGCGCCTAGACAGTGAGCACCCTTCAACGCTTTCACGAAATGAGTATGAAACCGACCACGGTCTTCGTGTTAGGACTTGGAACAATATGGCAGGAAGTGCGGCTATGCCTCTACGCTCGGAGGCTCACTTGGGAGGTCCATGGCCCGAATCTGGTGGTGCTACTACAGCATCGCGTAGACGAAGAGATAACCCATAATTATTTCGGATACCCAAACGGTAGAAATGTAGAGGCAAAGAAGATGTCAGACGAAATAGAGAATCAGGAATATGGATTACCTCGCTCTGGACATGAAACCCGTATTGACGGTCCGGTCGTACTGGGCGAAGGTGAATTTCAATACGAGATATCAGGTGAAAACTGGGGGAGTCTTCCAAAAGGATGGAACTATCGAGAAGCTACAGCGGTTGCTGTAGATGAACAGGACCGAGTTTACGTATTTAATCGAGGCACCTGTCCAATTGTTGTATTCGATCAGAATGGGAACATGGTAGATAGTTGGGGGGAGGGTATTTTCAATAACCCTCATGGAATATCTCTGGATTTGGATGGGAATTTATTTTGCGTGGACAGTGGGGACAGCACGGTCCGGAAATTCACTCCTGAAGGCGAGTTGTTGATGACCATAGGGGAGGCTAACGAACCTTCTCCACCTATGAGTGGCAATCCTTTCAATGCGCCTACCCACGTGGCTACTGACCCTATTTCGGGTGAGATCTACGTTGCAGATGGTTATTCGAATGCGCGAGTACATAAATTTTCGCCTAATGGTGAACTTTTGTTTTCATGGGGTGAGTCCGGGACAGATGAAGGTCAGTTCAATATTGTGCACAATATTGCTACTGATAGTTCTGGACAGGTTTATGTTGCTGATCGTGAGAATCACCGGATTCAGATATTTGGCCCAGATGGTCAATATAGGAATCAGTGGGTTAATTTATCCAGGGCAGCGACGATATACGTTGACACTCGCCATGAACGTGATCTGGTGTACATAGGGGAGTACTTTGGTGGTATTGGGACTAATCACATAGCGACAGATCTTGGGCCACGTGTAACGATAATGGACACCGCCGGCAGGATTGTGGGAAGAGTTGGGACCGAGAGTTACGGTTCCCAGCCAGGACGTTTTTTCTCTCCTCATGGGATTGCAGTGGATTCCGCTGGCAACATCTACGTGGCCGAGGTATCTCATAGCGATTATGGACGGATCTGGGGTGTTTCGGACGAACTGCGTTCAATGCAGAAGATGGTGAGATTGACTTGATCGTGCCAGATGTCTGCCCGGCTTTTGATCAGACTTTTTGAAATATCTTTTTTGGGCTTGTTTACAACCATGAAGATACCGTTTCGTATTGTTCGGTGAGTCTCGATTCATGGCGTCGACGAATCTCATGGTGCTTTTAATCGTTGGGTTTGCAGTCCCAATTATGAAAAGTTGTTTGATTGACGTCGAATCGCTTGCACATCACTTCAAGTGCTTGACGGTTGTTGTCTACTAAAATTACCTTACGTCTCTCGGCCAATGCTGCGATGCCAGTTGTACCGCTCCCTGCGAAATAATCCAGGATGACGTCTCCCGGATTGGAGTGAACTCGAATTATTCGATTGATGATTCCAAGTGGTTTTTGTGTCGGGTAGCCAGTTTTTTCTTTTCCGTTGGGACTGACAATTGTGTGCCACCAAGAATCCGTTGGTGTTTTGCCTTTCGCTGCCTTTTCTGCACCGACTAGACCTGGCGCCATATAGGGGATCCTATCGATATCGTCATAACGATAGGTGAAGTTTTTGGGATCTTTTGCGTACCACAGGATATTGTCATGCTTGGCTGACCATCTGCTTTTGCTTCGTCCGCCGTAGTCATAGGACCAGATAATTTCATTGATGAATGATTCTCGTCCAAATACTTCGTCACACATCACCTTGGCGTAGTGAATTTCTCTGTAATCCAGATGTAGAAAAAAACTGCCGTCTGAGGTTAGAACTCGTTCTGTCTCTTCTATTCGATCTCGCAGAAACCTGATGTAATCATCATAGATATCGAAGAAACTCTGTTCCCCTATGACTTTGGTTTTATATGTGTGACCCTGGAAACCTGTTCGGTCTCCATCTTCAGATCTAACGGTTTCAATTCTCTTCCTGGATTGTATTTTTCCAGTGTTGAACGGCGGGTCAACGTAAACGAGATTTACCGATCCGGATTCGATTTCTTTCAGGACATCCATATTGTCGCCGAAATAGATATTTGCCTGATTAGAGTCCATGGTTCTCCAGGAGATGAGGATTATTACTCATAACACCATCAGAAAGGCTATTGCCCTCTCATTCATATTGAGGTCATCAGCGGGTTAATTTTTCCTGAGTCGCCGTGGTTTGCGATTCATGCCTATGATGGTTAAGTATTAGAGTTCGTGAGATCAACCTCTTTCGCCTTTGTCGTACTCTGCGTATATATATGGGTGTTCGGGGTCATAGTGTGTCAGCGTATCGGGGTTTTCCACATGTCCCGAGGGGCGCACGTTTTTGCCGGCCACACCTTCTGCTTCGTCTCCAATATCTTCACGGCACGCGGCTGCCAGGGCCGAAAGTTCTTCGACTATCTCGGGATGATCATGGTAGACGTTGTTTGTTTCACCGATGTCTGTCTCCAGATTGAATAGTCCAGGGATTGTGCCGGCTGCTTCGTTAATTGCTTTTTCTGTGACCACACCCGTTCTCTGGTCTGGCCTTAACTCTCGGGTGATATGAAGCTTCCATTTGCCTTTTCTTATGGCTTCTAGTCGATTCCCCATGTAGTAAACGAACTGGTCACGTGGTGTAGGTATATCGCCATCAGTGAATATCAGCGGTGACATGTCTACTCCATCGATAATTGTGTTTGGAGGAACTTCGGCACCAGAAATAGCCGCTATGGTTGGGAAGAAATCTATTGCAGATATGATGTCACTTCTAACTGTTCCCGCAGGAATCTTACCCGGCCAACGCATTATGCAGGGCACTCGTTGTCCTCCCTCCCAGGTTGTCCCTTTGATGCCTCTTAAATTTCCGTTGCTACCACCTTGATTTTGCATACGAGACCCGTTATCGCTCGTGAAGATCACGAGTGTGTCCTCGTCGATGCCTTGTTTTTTGAGTTCGTGCATTAGAACCTTGGAAACCCAGTCAACTCCGGCTACACATGCGCCATAGTCGCCATTGTTTGAAGCTTTCACCAGATTTTCCGGTGCATAGAGAGGTAAATGCACATACATGTGTGCGAAATAAAGAAAGAACGGTCCATCTTTGTTTTCTCGTATGAAATTTACCGCTTCCTCGGCGTATCGTTCGGTTAAAGCTCGGAGGTCCGGTTGTTGTTGAATGACTTCATTGTCCCTCAGAAGCGGTAGTGGCGGCCGGTCTTTGAGCTGTTTCATTCGTGCGGGAATTGTTGGATTATCAGCAGGGCCGGGATCCTCAACTTGCCGTCCCATGTCGTTGCTGTACGGTAAACCATAGTAACTATCGAATCCGTGCTTAGTTGGCAGGAATTCTGGTTGATCACCTACATGCCATTTGCCAATGATTTTGGTGCTGTAGCCTACTTTTTTTAGTGCGCTTGCGATCGTGGTTTCTTTCGGGTTTAGTCCTACAGACTGGCCTGGCATTAGAACCCAGTTGCCTTCAAAATCGCCGAAGCTAATCCTTGGGGGGTAACAGCCAGTTAGTAAAGCACCACGTGATGGAGAGCACACCGGGGACGCTGTGTAGAAGTCAGTGAATCGCATGCCTTCCGCTGCCATGGCATCTATCGTTGGCGTTTTATTGACTTTTGAGCCGTAAATACCGAGATCGCCGTATCCGAGATCATCACAGTTGATTAATACGATGTTTGGTCTGTCCATTAGAATTTTCTATATTGGTTTGATGGTTGTCTTGGGAGATCAACAATATGCTTGAGCCTGGAGCCACATTCTAGCCATAGAGGTTGATTTAAACGTGCCAAATCTTTTAGTCAGTGCTCCATATTTGAAAAATTTATATTTATCTTGGTTACCTTGTTTTACATGTGAATCAGGCGATTTTTTAGCGTGATTGTGGTTCAATTAAGGTTTTAGAAGTTTAGATTCTCAAGACGCTAATTTGATTAGAAGTGTACGTAAATACCTGCTCTATTTTTCGGGATTATTTTTTCTTGGTCTTGGTATAGCCGGTTACATACTGCCAGGGCTTCCTGGAACTATATTCCTGATTATTTCCGCTTCGTGCTTTGTAAGATCAAATGACCGAATGTATCGCTGGGTAACAGAGCATCGCATATTCGGGAAATTGATTAAAAATTACCTCGAAACAGGAAGCATGCCATTACGAGCAAAGGTTATATCGGTCTTTTTCATATGGGTTTTCACGGCTGTCTCATTATGGGTTCCCGAATATAATTATTTATTTAAGATTCCCATAGTTTCCCTCGCAATTATTGGCACTTGGTACATATTGTCCCGAACCTCCTCAACAGGTTCTGGCGGTAATGACTAAATTAGTTTTGTCCGATAATTTTTACGGGACATTCACTGAGTAATACCAAGATTTCTCACCTGCAATGGCGCTTTATTTTTTTACAAACGATCGCCCAGACAGTGATTTAAACACTATTGCATCGAGAGTAGTTTCCCAAATGTTTATTTGATCACCTTCATTTGAACGTGCTTTAAAGTCATCATTTGTGAGATAATGTAGACATCAGTCATATGTAATGGATTTTCCGTTGCACAGCATGTCGTTGAGGTCCCCAGGACTAATCAAGTTACTGGGATGTAGCGAAATCGAGAAATATAATGAAAATCACTACTAAATTATTTTTGATTATGGTCGTGCTAATGGTTACCTCTCTTGTAGTTGCGTGTGGGGGAGGAGACGATTCCGATGCCCCTGCTGCTCCCGCTGCACCGGCAGCCAAAGCAGCTCCCACGGCTACGGCGGAGCCAGCGAAACCTGAAAAGGAAGAAGAGGCTCCAGCGACAGTGGTTAAGATTGGTCTTTTGAGTCCCCAGACGGGTCCCATAGCTGTATATGCGCCTGGTTTTGAGGATGCGGCTAACGTCGCTATAACTGCTTTGAACGATTCTCAGAAGAGCCATGAGTTTGAGCTTATAGTTGCGGACTCAGGTTGTGATGGTACGCAGGCTGCGACCTCCGCCCAGTCGCTGATCGACTCGGGTGTTGTGGGTATAGTTGGAGCTGCGTGTTCTGGTGCAACGCTTGGAGCGATTGCAGTTGCTGCTCCGGCCGGTGTGCCTATGGTCTCCTATGCGAGCACTTCGCCTGCTGTGACTACGGCGGATGACGATGGTTATCTTTTCCGTGTTGTTCCAAGTGATGCTCAGCAATCTGTCGCACTGGTAGATGTAGTCAAGTCAGTAGGAAGCAGTAATCCTGGCGTTCTTTACATGACTAATGATTATGGGGCTGGCCTTGCTGAAAACTTCAAAGGTGCCTGGGGAAGCGTGTGTACTGAAGTTGGGTACGACCCGACAGAAGGTTCTTACGATGCATCGACTCTGGCGCAGGCTGTAGTAGATGGTGGATGTGATTCCGTCGTACTAATGTCTTATGCGACTGACGGTGCAGCTATTATGGAAGAGTTGCTCTCGCAGGGCTTTAGTGGTGATCTTTATGGAGCTGATGGTGTTGCAGATGCTGCGTTCGTGGAGTCATTCACTGACACTGCTGCGGTAGATGGCTTGGTTGCTACGAAGCCTCGCCCGGGTAAAGACTCAAGCGCAAAGTCTACTTTTGAAGCTGCTTACGCTGCAGCTGGAGGAAATACAGAAGGTATTTACACTCACGAGACTTACGATGCAGTGAACATTATTGCTCATGCGGGTAAAGCTGACTCTGATGGTGATCTTCGTGATGATCTTGCTAGCATAGGCTCGAGTTACGATGGTGCCAGCGGATCTCATACGTTTGACGATAACGGTGATGTGCCTGGTACGGGCTACGAGATCTGTCGTTTCAGTGGCACTAACTTCTCATGTGAGCAGATATGGACCTCCGAAGGTGGTGTGGAAGGTAAGTAATAATCAAATACCTGCCTTTACGCTCGTTTGCCTGCAGTCGGATACTGATTACATCCGTCTCAGAAAACAAATTAAACATGAGGGGCCGCCGGAATAGTCCGGCGGCCCTTTGATAGTGAGGAGTAAACGGATCTGTACTTCAAATGGATTCTTTTACAGGCTGGATAATTTATTTTGTCTTTAAAAGACCTACGGTTCACCAGACTTGATGTGATAAGCGGGCAGCGCAAGATATTACTTGCATTGCTTCTGATGTTCGATGCATCAATTGGATTGAGCTATGACGCTGGTCTTGTGGTGTGGTCAGGACTTTTCAATGGTGATTTAGTTTGGATGTTGCAATCGCTTGAAATGATGACCGGTGGATTGCTTGGGCTACATCTTCTACTGGGTTCAATGAGGCAACGTTGGGGTTGGGTGGCGGTTGTTGTTTCATTGGTATTGCTCATTGTTCTTATTTTAGGAACGCTTGAGCTACTGCTGTCAGGTTTAGGTAGATCAGCGATGGTGAACTACAACCTTTCTGCTGTTGGATTAAGCGGCTTGTATTGGACTGCAGCGTATCTGTGCGTAGCCGCAGGTTTGACCCTTACATATAAGGTCCAAAGATTCGGGAATTTCGCGCAAGCTAACACAATGCTTGTGGGTTCTTATGTAGCCATTACATTGATGTGGTCTGATCGGTTTTTCCCGATATCTAATGCGCCGAAAGACGACGCTCTGAACTGGAGTCTTCTTATTACCGCAGCCGTGACAGCTTTCTTCGTCACTGGTTTCGTGGGAGTCATCCTAGACAGTTTGGTTTACAGGAGATTCAGAAAAAAGGCGGCATCGCCAGTGGTGATGATGATAGCTTCGTTAGGAATAGCGATGCTTATCAGAGCGGTTCTTTACATGCGATTCTCAGCCGCAACGTTCCGCTTTGTTCCAGATAAGGATTGGCGATTGGCCAGTTCCAAGTTTTCTGTTGCTACAGAACGTCTACAGCTGCACCTCGGTGATCGCACAGATGTTCCTTTGATGGAATGGGCTAGTAATGTCAACCCATATGCGTTCACGTACACCAAATCGATTCTTGTTATCGGTGTGCTTGCTTCGGTCTTTTTACTTTTATTTCTTCTTCATCGAACCAGACTTGGTAGGCGAATGCGGGCAGTGGCAGATAACCCAGAACTCGCTGCATCTAGCGGAATTAATGTAGAAAACGTTCACCTGATGAGTGCATTTCTTTCCTCTGGAATTTCGGGTTTAGGTGGCGCTCTGCTCGCCGGTGTATTACCTATAAACCCTGAGTTGGGTATAGCTCTGCTATTACCGGCATTCGCAATAATTGTTTTAGGAACTATAGGATCAATTCCCGGTGTGATTATTGCATCTATATTTATAGGGTTGGTGCGGGCGGGCTCTGAACCACTTTTGATCGGTGTAGGACAGGCACTAGACCGACCGACTATGACGGGCTTTGCCGAGGTAATGCCCTTCATATTGTTGGTTGCTGTATTACTTGTTATGCCAAAAGGGGTCGGCGACGTCTTGACCCGTTGGCATATTGATCGCATGCGCAAGCGATATGAAAAAGGTTATGCCAGCACAACTCGTTCCGTGTCCGATAGGGTTTTAGAGCGTCCCACTGTCCTTTTGTACAACGCACTGCGGGCACCCATCACCCACGTTCAGGATATTGCGATCTTGATCATTGATACATTGAGGCGAGGGAGTGCAGGCTTAGTAGTTTTAATCCGACCATTACGAACCCTGTTGTTACTCGGCCTGAACCGTACTTTGGGCTTTGTAACTCGTGCCTTGACTGTAATCAGAGAATTCTTATCGACAAATTCCCCGAAGATCTTTTCGAGGCAACGGTCTTATTCTTTGAATCTCGATCGTTATACCGAACGAGGATCCTGGATTGTTTTTTTGATTCTTTTTTTAATAATTTTGTTGATCACATCAGTGTTGCCTAGCGCGAGTGAGCTTACGAAAGTAATGCAAGTTGGGCGTATTTTTGCGTTGCTTGGAATTTTTGGGCTGATGGCATTTTCATTAAATCTTCATACAGGTATAACCGGTATGAACAACTTTGGGGTTATTTTCTTCGTTGGTATTGGAGCCGTGACCGTTGGGCTCCTGTCTGCTCCTGTTGAGACGAATGGGTATGGATGGAATCCGTGGCTTGCGACTTTGGTTGCCGTCTCTGTATCAGGTATAGCTGGGTGGTTGCTGGCGTATCCAACTGCGAGATTGCGAATGGATTACTTTGCCATTGTGACGATTTCCTTAGGAGAAATGCTGCGTATCGCACTTCAATCTGAGCCTTTACTAAGAGCAGGAACGGTGACATCAGCGATTGGTATATCTCAGTATGCTCGACCATTTGAAGGTTGGTGGGACTCGGGAATGTCTGAAACCGTTGGACGCTGGATTGGGTTGGAAGTGGCAGCACCGTACGTCGTTTTACTTGCATTTATGTGTGTTTTGTTTGCATTAGCGATATGGTGGCTGCTTGATACGGTTCTTTCTTCGCCATGGGGTCGCATCCTGAGATCAATCAGAGAAGATCAAGACGTGAGTCAACATCACGGACATGACATTTTGAGACACAAAGCAGCAAGTCTTGCACTTGGAGCTGCAGTTGCTGCGTTGGCGGGTGCTTTGTGGGCCTGGTTGAATACTGGCATATTCCCTGAATTTATGAGCCCTGTTCGGTCTACTTTTTTGGTTTGGGCTGCATTTATAGTCGGCGGTCGCGGGAATAATCGCGGCATGATAGTTGGAGCGTTTTTGATAGTGATCGTTGAGTTCTTTTTCAACGTCATGGTTGTTGCTCGTGGAAGCGAAAGTTTGCCATTGCATGGGATTGTGACTCATCTAGATAATGCCTTCCGATGGGTGGTGGTAGATTTTGGCGGGTACCTGTGGTCTGATCTCTCCATAGAAGAGGTCTTCCTCAGGGGTAAAGTGATCGTGAACCTGTCATATCTCAAGCTTGCCCTAATCGGTTTGGTCATTATTGTTGCACTACAGGTAGCACCAAAGGGCTTAATTCCAGAAATTCCAAGCCGCCCTATACCTTCGGTTGATTTGCGGAGACGCGATAAGGAGGTGGAGTAGTGTTGAAAGTTCCGTTGAAGGTGTCGGGTCTCATCAAGGATTTCAGTGGGCTTCGTGCTGTTGACGGGATATCTTTTGAAATTGGGGCAGGAGAGTTTGTTGGGCTGATTGGTCCAAATGGTTGCGGAAAATCTACGGCGTTTAATTGCATTTCCGGACTTCTTGCGCCAAGTAATGGCCGTATAGAAGTATTTGGTGGTGATGCAACAGATTTACGTCCGGATCAAATCCAGTCAATGGGAGTGACGAGAACCTTTCAGCACACTCGCCTATGGAGAGAGATGACGGTTATTGAAAATTTGCTTGTTCCACCGAGGCAACAGTTCGCGCCAAATCCACTACTCTCAGTTTTAAGGCCGAGATCTCGTCCGGCTGAAAGAGAGCGGGTCGACAAGGCATATGAGATATTGGATTCTCTTGAGGTCTCACACATGGCTCATAATATGTCCAGTGAATTGTCTGGTGGTCAGAGTAAATTAGTCGACATCGGTCGAGCCCTTATGGGAGAGCCTCGGTGTCTCTTATTAGACGAACCAGTTGCAGGTGTTGCAGGGCCGTTGGCAGAAAAAATATTCGTCAACCTAAGGAATCTTGTGTCTGAACGGGGCATGAGTGTGCTTGTTATAGAACATAATATGGACTTCATCCTTCGAACTGGGGTGGACAAAATTATAGTGATGGATCATGGCAAAATTCTTATGCAAGGGACTCCGGGAGAAGTGATGGCGAGTAGTGACGTAACGGAAGCATATCTTGGTGTTTCAGAGGTAGAAGTAGAATGAGCCGGGTTCTTGATGTAAATGGTGTAACGGGTGGTTATGGGTCGGTACAGATTCTAAACGGGGTTGACCTGTATGTTGACGAAGGCGAGTTAGTCACCGTCATAGGTCCCAATGGATGCGGGAAATCCACGTTTATGAAAGTTCTTTTTGGTATCGCCGATCGATATGAAGGTACGTTTATCCATAGGGGTGTTGATGTTTCATCCTGGCGTACTGACAAATTAGTAAAACGCGGTATTGCATATGTCCCACAGGTCGACAACGTATTTCCGTCATTAACCGTTTACGAGAACTTGCAGATGGGAGGGTTGAATATGAGTTCAGGGGTTCTTAAAAAGCGAATTGATCAGGCTTGTGAAATGTTCCCGGAAATGCAATTGCGCATGAGTGATCTGGCTGCTTCACTTTCAGGTGGAGAAAGGCAAATGTTGGCCATTTCGCGGGCTTTGATATCTGATCCGACATTCCTTTTGTTGGATGAGCCCACTGCCGCACTTTCACCAAAATATCAACAGGATATTATTGGGCGTATCAATGAACTGAGGAAACAAGGAATTACGGTATTAATTATTGAGCAAAATGCTAAATTATCGCTGGCTCGATCAGATCGTGGATACATATTTGTGGGTGGTAAAGTGGCTCACGCTGCCCCTGCAACTGATCTTTTGAATGACCCTGATATCGGAGCTTATTTTCTCGGGACGCGCTAATCGTCGAATCGGTTTGCGATCAGTTTATGTTTATAGTTCAATATTAATTTGAATAATCAATATTGAACTATCGGAATATATATTCGGCAAAAATTATTGCTGCAAACACGAACATTAGTAACGCCATTGCTGCGCTGAATTTATTTGATGCTTTACCCAGCTTAGCCGCTCGGTTACCTCCGGTCATGAAGATAGCTACACCCACGTACCAAGAGGCATCTATACAAACCCCCATTAGTGCCATGGCGAGCAGAATCTGCATGCCAAGATCGGCATTAATAAACGGTGCATATATTGCCAACATCCAGGCAAATATTTTCGGGTTCAGCAGTGCTATTAAAAAGCCTTGAGCAAAACTGGAGTGAACAGAAAATTGATTCTTATCGGGATCGCTTGGTTTTATTGAGCCTGATAGTGATTGTTTGGCAAAAATATACCCTAGTACTACAAGCACAATTGCACCTGTCAATCGTAAAATATCAACCGTACCTGAGTGAATAGATATGGCAGTGATCATTCCTGAAGCAGCCAAGAATGAATAGATTCCAAATCCGAGGCCATGCCCAAGTCCGGTCAATACTCCGTGCCTACGTCCATTTACAACGCTATTGCGCAGTACCGTAGCTAAGGATGGGCCCGGGCTCATTGCTCCTAAAATAAACACCCCTGCTAGGGCCAACCAGGCTTCTAAAGGCATTTGTCATTTCTCGTTTCGAGTAAATGCACATAGCCGTCCTCTTTTAAGCAAGATGGTCTTGGCAATTAAGTCACATTTAAATTTGTAATTGACCGTCATTGATGGTTGTGGTCATGAATGACGCATATGACGTTTTCTTATTTGGTCAACCATTTTTCAAGTTCTTTACAGTTGGTTGATGGTTCGAGTGGTTTGCCATCGTCACCTTCGCACATCATCACGAGATTTCCGATGACAGTGTAATCATTGTAAGTGGGCACCCGGACCGGGCATGGCATTTTTTGACTGGGTGGGATATCACCACCTTTTTCAGGCTCTAGATATGACGCTGATACTTTCGAGGAGCCGTTGCTGAGTTCCTGTACCGCAGATTGCCAGCCTGCACTTTGGCATGAAGTCCGGTCCATAGTCCCGTCTCCTGGCGCTTCTCCGAGTTCGTTGTGAAATGTCTGTGCTTCGGCTGCAGCAACGCCGAGGGTTTTAGCATCGTCAGCGCTTGGGTAAATTAGTACTCCTACTTCAGCGGCGTTCAGGAATCCCCACTTAGCAGTTGTAGCTCCTGGATAATCAAGCAAAAAATCCTTTTGCGCTTTCCAGCCGATCGATTTGACATCGTCTTCTGTGAAGTTCGTTGTCGATTCAATCATTCTTATCACTTTTGGGAAATCCGGATTTCCGCCTTCTGTATCAGTTACTACAGATCCATCGCCTCCACAGGAGACAGTGAATAGGGCAATAATCAGGAGTGAAGTAGTAAGTGCGCGTACTCTAAACATAGACAACCATCACTTTACGTATGAAGTTTATTTTGAGGTTTATTTGGTGTGACCATATGACCTGTTATTCATATGCGTCAAGGCATGATTTTTCATGTATGGACTATTTTTGAGAATTTTAATTCGTGCGATTGGGTCGAATTGCGGATCGTTTCAATAATCCATAATTTATCTATCACTTATCAATATTGGATTGTTACTTTCGATGTGAACTCACAACTTTGCTTCAGTGTGAATTTGGATTCGGTCTACCATTCGATTGTGTATACGATCAAACACCAACGTATGAATGGGTAACAATCCGAACCAGTACGCGTAACCTATTAGTCCTCTGGGGTTAAAAGTTACTGTTTGCGTGAGTTCTATATTTTTTTGTGTGTTTGGTGAATTCGAGCACGCGACTTTGAGGTCGAACAAAGCATCTCCTGGCAATCGCATTTCTGCCCGCAGCGTTAGTCGTTTTTCAGATGATCTTTCGACTACCCAGAAATCTACCTTGTCTCCGACTTCCAATTCGCCCGTTGGTCTGCCCATTCGGTAACCGACGCCACCAACCAATCTGTCCAGTGCTCCTCTAACACGCCATAACCATGTCGCCCAAAACCAACCGTACGATCCGCCCACCGATTTAATCGTGCTCGACGCATACTCAATATCACCTTTTATGCTGGTTACACGTTTTTCGATGAATCTAGTGCCTAATTGCCAGTGGCTTCTGTTACTGCGATTGTTATTACGCAACGGTGGATTTGCGTCTATGAATTCGAGTCGTTTTTCTTCGTTGGATAAAGCTGAAGCGACTGCTTCTCTTGTCGACATTACCTTTATGTTGAAAATTTTGGCTGAATCATTTGAAATTACTGATTTATGAAGGGCGCTATCTACGATGCGCCGGCCAATTCTGAAGTGTGCAGGGGTGAAAATTCTTAGCCAATGGCTTGAAAGAGATGGAGAAATGAAAGGTATGTTGATCATGAACCGCTTAAGGCCTCTTGATCTTGCATAAATTTTTATCAAGTCGAGGTAGGTGATCACGTCAGCACCGCCGATTTCGAAAATGCTGCTTTTGCGATCATTGTATGAAGCAGCTGCAATAAGATATTTTGACAAATCTACCGCTGAGATTGGTTGTAAGGGTTGGCGAACCCAGCGCGGTATTATCATCGCTGGAAGTCGTTCAACTAGTGCTCTGACCGCTTCAAATGGCATAGAACCCGTTCCGATCACTATTGATGCTCGGAATTCTGTAACTGGGACTCCAGAATTTCTTAGAATTTCTCCGACCTTCCACCGACTACTCATGTGGGCCGAATTGCTTTTAGAGTTTTGTGCTAAAGCACTCAGATAAATAATTTTTGATAATTGGGCGTTTGATGCAGCGTTGGCGAAATTGGCAGCAGTTTGTGCTTCGATTTCTTCGAAGTCATCAGTTTCTCCTAGAGAATGGACGAAATAATAGGCAATATCAGCGTTTTTAAACGCGCTTGTTATTGCCTTTTTCTTCGACAAGTCTGCCTTTATAGCTACTGCATTTTTTGGCAAATTAGTTAATTTGCTAGGATCTCGTGTGATGCACCTGACTTCTTTGAAAAGTTGGGATAACTGTTTCAAGATCAGATTTCCGACATACCCAGTCGCGCCAGTCAGTATTACCGTTTGCTGATTTATCGGTGGATTCAATACAAGAGATCTCGCAAAGAGTGTTGGCGATATTTAAAGATTTTCTTTAGGTCACGTTTGACGAAAAGCGCATGCGTAAAACGACTAAATGGAACTTTGTAGGTAACGACGTCTTTCACCTGGGTCGAGTCTTTATCGTGTTTCTGTAATAAGTGTTCATGATGCCAATATCGGTATGGTCCGCTTTTTTGTTGGTCAACGAATCGATACGGCGGTTGCCAAATAGGTATTTCAGATACCCATTTCATTGGAAAGCCTCTGATCTTCAGGCGGTACTCGATAGTGGTGCCGACCCCCATTCGAATGGGGGTATCTGAAACGATATTAAAGTGCAGCCACGGAGGGGTGATTTTATTGAGATTTTCTGCCCTTGCAAAGAATTCAAACGTTTCTTCTAAAGAGCGATTCACAATAGTTTGAGTTGTCAGTTGGTAAACGTTGCCGTTGAGACGTTCAATGATAGGTGGTGAAAATGTTGTCATCCGTCTGGGGGCCAAGATCGACGATATCTTCTAATCGTCTATCAGCTCAACTATGTTCACATCAAGCGCGTCTGATAGATTTTTCAAAGTTGCAAAACTGACGTTCTGTTTGCCATGCTCTACTGCACTTACGTAACTACGATCTAACTTGGAGGCCGTGGCAAGTTGCTGTTGGCTGAGGCCTTTCTCTTTCCTGAAATGTTGGATTCTTCCCCCCAGATCGGTGAGCATTGCCTGTATCGTCTTAGCAGAAATACCCAGATCAAATTGTTCGGTTGTCCATTTGAGTGCGGTGACAGGATCTGACGCTACATAATCTGCAGTTTCCAGGGAATTCTGCGAGCCATTATTGTTGATTGCTCCGCCGCCGACAATGATTGTGGTAGAGGGGGCGGCACTTTTCACGATTTTGATGGTTTCCGCAGCTGCAGCAACCTGTTCTGATAGCGTTACCGACAGGCATAGAAGATCTGGTTCGTTTGATTTTACGATCTCGAGAATTGCATCGTTCGGAGTATCTGTTCCAAGGAAATCCACATTCCAACCATCGAAACGTAATAAGTCGGCGAATATGAGCGCCCCTCCCAAATGGGTGTCTCCTGCGACCCCAGATACAATCGCATGTAATCCAGTTTTAGATCCGTCGGGGTAAGAATGCTTGACAAGTGCAAGCAGACGAAACGCAATCTGTGTGGCCCGGTGTTCAGTCGAAATATTCAGCTCACCACGGTGCCATAAAGCACCAATTTCAGCCATTGAGTGAGATACCAAGTCTATGTATATTGTTGTCGGTGCCCATCTCTTGGAAATTGAATCTTCAATTACTTCGCTGGCACGTGTTTGATCTCCTGCTATTAACGCATCGAGAAGTGCTGTTTGATGTTTTCTGAGCTCAGGAGCACGAGGTTTTGTACGAAATTTATGATTCATAGATCGGTCACGCGCCCAAGCACTTACTAATTGAAAGGTTTAACTTAAAAAACATATGTTTCCTAAATGTTGCGAGCAAATGACGTAGTTGTTACACATGTAGGTCGCCCGTGTTGTATATTTCCAACCATCAGAGATTTCTCCACGTTATGCGGTTTAAGTTGTTATCGACCATTCAACCGGATTGCAGCGTGTTATTGATTTAATACTTTACTTTCACGTCTTTTCAGACTCTTCTGAAACAAGTAAATGCTCAAGAGATATCTGTTTTGAAGGTATGATCCTGCGGTATTTGTTTTGCATTCCTACAGTTGGACCTAATTAATCTAAATCTTTAGACCGCTAAACCGTATGTATACAACATTATTGCATAAATGGTGACTTTACACCACAGGGACTGTAAAGTAGGATATATTCAACAAATAATAATAAATGAAACTTTAATTCAAATTTTCAAACTGGGATCTATCCGATTACGTATGTTCGAATCACAGTCAGAATGTTCTCAAAATGAAAACCGATTAGAATTTCTTGTTTTTCATG
>ENA-UPTF01000342-UPTF01000342.1-marine-metagenome-genome-assembly--contig:-NODE-342-length-33780-cov-5.924517_pt1 | contig 33780 bp, 31 predicted proteins | sample MGYA00238166_ERZ767019 | MGnify/ENA primary metagenome ERZ767019 (study PRJEB28930, sample SAMN06266391) | marine metagenome | isolation source: Sea water from 250 m depth | place: Atlantic Ocean | study... | reverse complement strand
TGGATGGGCATATAGAACTTTTGACATTAGAGCAGAGACAGTGGGAGAAATCGGGACACTTTCTGGGTGACCCTGATTGGGCAGCACCAGAGAAGTTCGCAGACCCAACCACTTATGGACCTGAAATAAATCGAAATCTCCGAGAATGGACTGCAGACAAGACCAAGGATTGGCTGTACCACAATGGCCAGGCCGCTGGTGTACCATTTGCTCCGTTTTATACGCCAGGAGAGGTATTCCAGAGTCCTCACCAACGCGAACGAGGGTTTTTTATTTCGGTAGAACATCCTGAGGCGGGCACCTACGATTATGCTGGCCCTCCTTACCGAATGACCCAAACCCCTCCCGTTATTGGTCGCTCTCCGTTATTGGGAGAGCACAACTCAGAATTGCTTGCTCTTCTTGGCTATACGGCTAGAGAAACTGTTTCACTGGCTCACGCGGGGGTGATTTGATGGCTAATGATAAAGGACCTCTATCCGGCATTCGTGTAGCGGATTTTTCGACACATGCGGCCGGACCTTTTGCAGGACTGATGCTAGCGGAGATGGGTGCTCAGGTTATTAAAGTCGAGAGTTCCGCACGGTTGGACATCACGCGCCGCCCACATCCGATGTATGGTAAACCTGCCCCTAGCTTTGAGCAGGTGAATGCTAACAAGATGTCGGCAACCCTGAATCTCAAACAACCTCGTGCTATTGAATTGGCTTTGGAGCTTGCTAAGGTGTCTGACTTAGTTCTTCAAAGTTTTAGACCCGGTGTGTTTGATCGTTTGGGATTTGGCTATGAGGCTCTCCATAATGCAAAACCGGACATAATTCTAGTTTCCTTGTCATCCAATGGTCAGAGCGGGCCGGAGTATAACTATGCTGGCTATGCCCCTTTGTTCGCAGCAATCGGCGGTTTAGGGAACTTAACGGGGTATCCTGACGGCCCTCCTGTGGAGCTTCGGCACGGCATGGATCATACTGGTGGGATGTTGTTGGCATTCTCAGCTGTCGCTGCGCTCTGCGCTAAACGCCGTACAGAATTGGGCCAGCATGTGGATGTCTCTGTTAGAGATTTGGGTTCTTCTTTTATCGGACAAGCTCTTATGGACTTTGCAATGAATGGGCGCGAAACCCAGCGGCAAGGTAACCGTGATGACTCCGCTGCGCCGCAGGGGGTCTACAGATGCTCGGGGAAAGATGAGTGGGTCAGTATTTCAGTGAGGTCACAAGCGGAGTGGGAAGGGCTCGTCGATGCTATGGGAACGCCCGAATGGGCCCAAGGAGATCGGTTTGGAGATGCCTTTCGCAGATGGAAGGAACATGATGCGTTAGATGCATTTATTACAGAATGGACAGGCAAGTATTCTCCAATGGAAGTCACGGAAAGATTGCAATCTAGATGTGTGCCCGCATTTCCGTCTTTATCACCGAGTCAGTTAAAGTCTGACCGTCATCTTGAAGAAAGGGAAGCGTTCCCAACGATAGTGCACGCAGAGAAAGGCGAAATGCGAGCTGTGGTTCCTCCTTGGCGGTTCTCGAAAACACCATCCAGCATCGATACTTGGACTCCTGACTTAGGCGAGCATAACATGAATGTATTCCATGGAATATTGGGTCTCCCAAAGGACGAAGTCGAGAGCCTTCAGGACTCTCAGGTTATCTGGTAGGTCTATTCATCACGCTCAGCAGCCAAGGCACTTAGCTCTTCTCCTAATTATGTTTACGAAGTGAATATGTAGGTAGTAAACGTCCCACGAACATCTGAATGGAGGACGACTATTTAAATGCCAGTCACTAAGATGGAGATCAAATCGAAGGTACCCTTCGCCAATGGGCATGTGTTTGGTGATACCGGAGCCTATGAGCAATTAGATGGGATCGTTCATTTCGCGGTGGATCCTAATCATAGGGCGAACGAGACAATTGCTGATTTGGGGTTGGCTCCTCGCAACCCGGTTGGACTGGTCGAATTTTCCTCAGACTTCAGGATTCTCAGACCCGCAGATCCGGAACTTGGAAACCGCAGAATTCTTCTAGATGTCCCCAATCGAGGTAAGCCACTAGCACTGCGAAATATAAATAGTGCTCCTGAGGTAACACCAGACGCCCCGATGGATCCAGGGAACGGGTTCCTTATGCGACAAGGATATACCGTCGTATGGTGCGCTTGGCAGCATGACGTCCCAGATATCCCTGGTGTGATGCGGATCAATGTGCCAGATGCCGTTTTAGACGACGAGCCTATTTCAGGTAAGGTGGTTGTCACCTTTCAGTTGAACTCTTCGTCTCAGGTTGAATATTTATCCAGTAGGAACCACCAGGCCTACAGAGCGAGCGATGTTAACGAGCATTCGGCCGTCATGACGGTGCAGGAACACGAAGATGCTCCTGAGCAAATCGTACCAAGGGAACAATGGTCATTCTCGAGACTTGAAAGTGGTAATACGGTTCCTGACGACAGCCACGTCTATCTGGAATCGGGGTTCGAACCAGGTAAGGTCTACCAAGTCATTTACACCACCTCCGGTGCCCCAGTGGTAGGCCTTGGAAACCTTGCCACCAGAGACATCACGACCTTTCTGAGGTATTCGTCTTTGGAAGAGGGCAATCCTCTGGCTGGCCGGATAGAAAAAGCTTACAGCTTTGGCGTTTCCCAGAGCGGTAGGTTTCTAAGATTGTTCCTCTACCTTGGATTGAATCGTGACGAAGCAAATCAAATTGCGTTCGATGGGTTTATGCCCCATGTAGCTGGAGGCAAAATGGGCGAATTCAACCATAGATTTGCCCAACCTTCTAGCCAGGCTACTCGGAGCGGGAATAGTCTCTTTCCGTTTTCTGATGAAGCCCAGATAGACCCGGAAACCGGACTGTCTGATGGATTACTTTCTCGTCTCTCGTCACAGGGCGACTTGCCTAAAATAATGTACACACATACTCCTTCTGAATATTGGGCTGGCCACGGTTCACTGATGCACACGAATATGACAGCCGACATTGACGTGGACCCGCCCGAAGAGGTACGGATATATGTCTTTGCAAGCACTCAACATGCTTTGCCGAGCTTCCCGCCTGCAGATAATGACGCGGATGGTTACCATGGCCAATATTCTTTCAACATCGTGGATTACCGAGCTCTCCTTAGGGCAGCTTTAGTCAATATGGATCACTGGGTGACTGACGGGAAATCGGCACCGCCAAGTCAGCATCCTCGCATAGACGATGGCACGGCGGTTACTCCACAGGAGCTTTCTAGTAGCTTCGAGAAAATACCTGGAGGTAAATTGCCGAATCCCATGCGCCGTTTCACACGCTTGGACTTCGGCCCGGATCCTTTCGTTCCAACGAAGATTCCAGTGGAAATTGGTAAAGTGTATCCTAACCTCGTGTCGGCAGTAGACGACGACGCTAATGAAATTGCGGGTATCCAATTGCCTTTTATATCAGTCCCGCTGGGGACCCATATGGGTTGGAATCTCCGTCACCAAGATATAGGAGGAGCCGATCAAGTAATTGGCACTGGTGGTGCTTCGGGCGGCACGCTACGTGGGTCAACGATTCCTTTTGCGGCTACGCAAAAGGACCGTAAAGAAGCGGGCGATCCTAGACTATCAGTTGAAGAGAGATATGCGTCCAAATCTCAATATTTGGAGTTAGTAGAGCAAGCCGCAACGAAGCTAATAACCCAACGTTACATTCTTCAAGAGGACGCTGAGGACATCAAACAGCAGGCGGCTGAGCATTATGATCTGTTCTTAAGGAGAGGGGTGTAGTCACAGACTGTCAGAGACTAGGGTACGGAGTTATAGGTTTAGCGAGTGCTCTTCATAGTTTTTAAGTTTGTTGTAGATCTGAATCCGGTGTCGGTATGATTCAAGGACTACGATCCTATCAGAGCTATCTACGTTTACTGCTACAGGTCTGTGGAAACGCCATTCTGGCTCCATGTCGGCCCTGCGCCGCGCCTTGAGAATCTCAGGATTGGCGTTGATATATGTTTGAGTCCATGGCGAAGGATCTTGGGCATCGCCTATTAATGCCGTGATATACCGGCCTTTTGCGTCGTATATCTGCACGCGGTGGTTGCCCCAGTCCGTCACGTACACATCGCCGTCTGAGTCTACGGCCACACCTGAAGGGCCTTTAAGATCTCCTACTCCACTGCTAGATCTCTCGAATTTCACCAGCAATTCCCCGGTAGAGGAGAATTTCTGCACACGGTTATTCCCCCAGTCCGCGACATAAATATTGTCAAAGTTGTCGATGCATATTCCCCACGGCATCTCGAAATTCCCATCGGAATCCCCTTGCCTACCAAAACCGAATTGGAATTCACCGATAACACTGAAGCTTTGGATCCGGTGGTTCATACTGTCAACAACCCAGACTGAGTTCTGGGAATCGAACGCGATACCAGAAGGGCCATTGAGTTCGCCTTCTTCGCTTCCAGTTCTACCGAAGTGATACCGAAAAGCACCTTCCGCGTCGAAGATAGAGATCCGGTTCAGGTATTCGTCTGAGACGTAAACCCGGCCGTCTTGATCGGTATCGATGGACCGAGGCCACATAAACCGACCGTCTTCACCGCCGAAGGAGCCAAATTGGCCTTGAAATTCGGACTCAAAATTAATTTTACTGACCCGCTGGCCCAGTTGTTCGACGCCTCGGCTAAGCACGTAGAGCCGCCCGTTTCCATCGAGAACGAAGTCTTGAGGGGTCCAGAAACCTTGGCCAGATTGGCTATACATACCAATGCAATGGCTATAGTCGAAGACTCTCCCGGCGGCGACAGTAGTTAGCATGTATGGCTCCAGATTGAGGTATGCGGAATCATACGAAGGACATCTGCTCGAATTTTCCACCGACTATAGGGATTGGATCAAGTCCGAGCCACTTGTCCACCAATGATGCGTAGAAGCCCCTAAAATCATAGTTAGGGGCTAAGTCTCCTTGGGTCAAATCCTCGGTTTTGAGTGAAGGATATTCCCCGTACATCCCTCCGTTTACTCTGTCTCCGATGACGAACGCTGCCCCTGCGGCCCCGTGGTCAGTTCCTGTTCCATTGTCTTTGACCCGACGGCCGAACTCGCTGAATAACATCACGACAACGTTCTCGCTTGCGTTGTGCTCTTTCAAATCAGCGAAGAAACTATCCAAAGCGCCTGATATTTCTATCCACAATTTGGCATGGGATCCGGATTGGTCAAAGTGCGTGTCAAAAGGGCCGTGGGACGTGTAAAACACTTGGGTGCCAAGGTCGGCTAGATGGACTTGTGCGACATCTTTCAGGGACTTAGCGATGGCATTGTTGGCGTATTCAATCGTTGAAGAATAGCGTTCCGGTGCCAGTTTTATAACGTCAGCACCTTTCAAAGCATCTAGGCCAGTTTGGCCTAAGTACTCCATAGTTGGGCCTGTGCCGATAGCCGGGGCGTACATACGAGCGAAGCTATCTAATAACTGGGTTCGTTCGTCTTCGGAAGCGAGGCTACGTACAGATGAGAACACACCATATGTAGCTAGGTTATTTACCGATGTTACGGGCACTCCGCGCATCGCCATAGCCCTTGGTAGCCCTTGGCCAAAATTAACGCCTTTCAGTACGTTCTCTCCATTTGGGTCGAGATCACGGATGACCTTAGCGACCCACCCGTCAATGCCGATGCTTTCGGGTTCACAGGTGTGCCAGATGTCCATGGCTCGGAAGTGGGATCTGGGCGAATTTTGGAATCCCACGCCGTGGATAATGGCCATGTTCCCTTTGTCGTAGATGTCTTTGAACTGTTCTACTTCCGATCGAAACGCTAGTTCGTCATCTATAGGCAGCACTAGATCTTGAGGGATGTTGACCTTAGGACGATTGTCCCAGTAGAGCGAGTTGGTGTATGGCACAATTGTGTTCAGGTAATCGTTTGCCCCAGTGAGCTGCAGTATGACCAAAACCGGGTCCTTCTTAGTTGATGTCAAGTCGATCCTCCCAGTATGCGGATCCTATTGTCTGATTAGGCAAACTGATAGTCCCTTGAAGCGGCGATGAGGGTTAGTATCTTCCCGATCTTTTTTTCAGATCCTGCGACGGCTTCATCAGAGTCCCAGACGAGGTCGCCGGACTTTAGTGCGTGTGTCAACAGTTCTCGTAAAGTCGAGTCGCTGACCGTAAGCGGTCCCATAACGTCGAGACACGCTGCGATTGATTGTTGTGGAGTTATAGCACCTGCTGATCTGACCCAGTTGATCATTGCCCGTACACCTGGCTGTGAGGTGTCTCCTAGAACGCCTGCTGCGAAGTTTACTCGGCGCATGAGCGCACCTGCATCAATCCACGCTGTGCCTGTGTGCCAGCCTTCTACACTGGGTGGGTTAAGCAATTCTTGGCCCTGCCAACCGCACTCCAAGGCCAGGTTGTTGTAGCCAGGTCTAAATCCTTGATGGCTTCCCGCTATCTTTACCGTCCCTACGATCAGTTCTGCTGGGCTCTTGACCCGAGCATATTGGGAGTTCTTGAAGAAGTTGGAATTGAACAATACTCTCAATATAGATCGGATATCGCCTTCCGATTCGTTATAGGCATTGACCAGTAAATCAATCGCCTCTGGGTCGTTGGGAGGCGTAGTGTTCCAACTAGACACTGCGGGTTCGTCTGCCACGAAAAATCGGTAGAGGTGGCGAGCCAGAAACCTAGGGGAGGCCGGTTGGTTGACTATAATTTCCATTATGTCTTCGCCATTAAAGTTGCCGGTGTGGCCCAAGAACGTTTTTTCCTCTTCGTCGTGGTCTTCTGGTTTGTATTCGAATCTCCAATAGAAACGACCCAGCGGGTTACGTGGAATTTTGGGCGCTATCGACCATCCGGTAAATGCCCGAGCAGCATTCTGGACATCGTCTTCCGTATAGTTTCCCTCTCCTAAGGAGAACAGTTCGAGCAATTCCCGGCCCCAGTTCTCATTGGTGGCGCCGTCGTGATTGCCATGATTGTCCAGCCAGAAAATCATGGCAGGAGATTTTGCAAGTTCTACCAATAAGTCGCGATAATTGCCCATCCCAAATTCCCGGAACATAGCTATTTGTCGGGTGAGCTCAGGCGGGTTATCCACCTTGGCGTTGCTGGTCGCGAATAATTGATGCCAGAAAAGGGCCATCTTCTCTTCCAACGGGCGCTTGGTATTCACCATTCGGAATACCCAATCAGCTTGGTTGATAGGAGGAGCCTGAGCACCTTCGTAGCCTGGAAGCATTCGGTACATGAGTTCATCGTTGATCGCCGGTTGGTTTTCCGGGTGCAGCAACTCTTCAACGACGGCTTCATAACCCTGTTCAGCTCTAACGTCCAACTCCCATCTGGGCTCGCCAAATCCGGCGCGGCGCATCAGATGTGACATCAAAGCTATTTCTTGCCGTTCGGGCATCTGCAAGACTCCAAGGGCAACAACGTAACTAGCTTGCCCCATCGTAGAATTGGACACCTGAAGTGTCAATACAAGCAGATGAGAGTCGCCGGCGTTTCAGTCGAGATGTAAGTTAGGAGATGTCCTGAGTGATATCATTCCAGGCATTGTTATCAATTTGAAATACTGATTCAAATCGTGAGGCCGTTATGAACTTTGATTTAGAGCAAACTGATACGTTGCTGAATACTACTCGGGCGGTCCGAAAGCGACTGGATTTGGACCGAGATGTGCCGGACGAGCTGATATTGCGTTGCATAGAGTTGGCTGAGCAAGCTCCGTCGGGCGGAGATATCTCAAGTCGCCGGTGGTTGGTAGTGCGTGACCAGGAGAAAAAGCGTCAGATAGCAGATCTTTACCGTGCCGCAGGGGGAAGTGGCATCATTGAAACTGCAACCCAACGAACTGAATCAAATCATCCTAAACGTCGTGTGTCTGAGTCTGCTGCCCATTTAGCTTCTAACTTAGAGCGCGTACCGGTATTAGTGTTGGCTACTGTTTGGGGAGTTCACGACGGTAGTGGAAAACCAGGGCTTTTTGACTCGGTGATTCAATCAGCATGGAGTTTTTGCTTGGCCCTACGGGCGAGAGGTTTGGGTTCGGCATGGACTACGATGCATCTTGGGAAATCTGAAGAGATCTCTGAGCTATTGGGAATTCCAGACGGTGTGAGTCAGGTGGTCTTGTTGCCAGTGGCATGGACTATAGGTACTGACTTTAAACCGGCAAACCGTCGTCCTCCGTCGGAAATAATATGGTACGACCGATGGGGCTACACGAAAGAGCAAGTAGGAGAAGACAAGGACCTTATTTCATCTGCCCCAGGTGTTACGGTCGAGATAGATATAGCGGCTCAGCCAGAGCGCGTCTGGGAATTGGTTAGCGATATCAACATTTCTGCCCGGTTCAGCAAAGAGTTCCAAGGTGCGGATTGGATAGATTCTGACGGTCCGAAGAAAGGAGCTTCGTTCCAAGGGAGGAACAAACGTACAGACGTAAACCGGGAGTGGGAAACTAAGTCATGGGTAGCGGAGTGCGACCCTCCTAATGTTTTCGCATGGAACGTGAACGACCGTGATGAACCTAGTGCGAAGTGGCGGTTTGAACTGGAAAAAATACCTGGTGGTACCAGGTTGCGCCAACGGTTTATCTTGGGACAGCGACTGTCCGCTACCGGCACCGCAATGGTAAATAACCCCGAACAGGCCGCGGATATTTTAGCTAGTCGCCAAGAACAACACCGGGGCAATATGATGTTGAATCTACAGGGGATAAAAGACATAGCGGAACATGAAAGCTGATTACGGTGTTTTGTACGAAATGCTTCCAGGTGATTTACTTGGATGTTGTCCGTCGGTCTACTTAGAGACTGCCTTGGAATATAGAGCGTGGAACCATTGGCCTATTTGGTGATATAGGTCTAGTGGGTAACTTGGAGTTTTCCCCGTGGCTATTGGACGTCGAGATGACGATTTATTTACCCTGGTGTTTTGACATATCGGGTAAATGTGAATATTGTTTAATGAAAGATTAGTCTTGCGATTAAACGTGCTTGATATTTCTCCGTCTTGAGGCGGAAAAAAGAGAAGGTGGGAAACATGGTAAAGCAGGGTGTCGTGCCCGACGAACTGAGTAAACCTTTTTGGGACGCCGCTAACGAAGGGCGTCTAGAAATGCAGAACTGTAGCGCTTGTGATCGACTTCAAAACCCCCCAGCAGAAACGTGCAGTCAATGTAAGTCTGCCGACAATTTGGAATGGAAAGTTCTCAGTGGTAAAGGCAAAATATACAACTATGGTGTGGTCTACGACTGCCCAGTACGCCTCTTGCAAGAAGACCAGCCGTTTAACCTTGCTGTAATTACTTTAGATGAAGACTCTGGAATTCAGATGTATTCCCATCTACCTGGGACACCAGTTGACGAAGTTCCAGTGGGAGCCAGCGTTGAAGTCATATTTGAAAAGTCCGCTAACGGCCAGATGATTCCGGAATGGCAGGTCGTTTCATAGATAGCCCGAGACTCTAATAATCTATCAATTCTCCTATAGGAGTTACCAATGACTACCGAAAATGCCCCGGCTTCGATGTATCGTGCGACCGAAGGATTGGGTGTCTGGGAACATAAAGGTAAAGTGGCTGCAGTAGGTATCGGTCACTCCCCGACCGTTCGACGTTGGGACGGTAAACCGGAAAATTCGGTGGGGGCGAACAGCATATTAGCGCTTCGCAAAGCGATTGAAGATGCGGGAGTAGACCCTGCCGACATAGACGGTTTGGTTCTCGATCCGGTAACTACCACCGGAGCTCACTGGCCTCCAGGCCAGGAAATCCCCATGGACGTGGTCAACCACTGGAATCCTACCGACGACCCGCTAGATGGCATAGCCAAGCTCAGTGCTGAGTGGATTTTAAATAACATGCCTGAGCTGACCAACGTTAAGTTCACGATGTATGGTCAGGGCTGCATGTCCCACGCTATCGTTGTCGCGGCCCAGGCTGTTGGTGAAGGTCGTACTCACACCTGTCTCGTGCTCAAGAGTTGGCATAACCTAGAGGGCCGTTACAACCAGTCGGGAATTAGCGCCCAGGATGAGGTTCCCGGTTCATTCGCTCTGGCTCCAGGACGAACCCTTTGGGGTGCTCCAGGTTCTTATGGGACGGCTTTGCAGTTCGCCGAGTACTGTCGCAAGTATGGCAAGTCCCATGACATGATGGCTCCATTTATGGCTAATTCCAGGCGCAATGGCCTGTTGTTCCCTGAGGGTTACTGGGCCCAGCACCGACCGGAACAACTGGAGCCTGAGGATTACCTGAACGCCCGTTGGATTGCAAAACCTGCCAACCTATTCGATAACGACATTCCTATCATGGTCTCCGGTGCGTATCTCTTCACGACCTCTGAACGCGCCAAAGACATGAAACAGAAGCCTGTTTATATACTTAATCATGCATCCAGTAGAGGTACTCAAAGGAGCGTTCTTCCTACTCTAGATGAAGTTGAAGCAGAGACAGCGGAAACCGGTAGAAAGATTTATGAAGGGGCTGGCATAACTGCTTCTGATCTCTCTTTCGAAAATATGTACGATGGATTTGCGCTGTTCCATCAGTTCCATATCGAAGGACTACGCTATAGAGGTATGCAGAACGGAGATGCATTGGACTTCTACCAGAAAGATATCAGCATTGAAGGTCCGGATCCTATATTGCCAAGCGGTGGGAATATTGGTAGTGGTCGGAGCCGGTTTTGGATGCATACAGACTGCATCCAACAGATACAAGGCCGGGCAGGGGCCAGGGCGTTAACAGGAGTCAAGCCTGAGATAGGAGTTTCTGGCGGTCCTATGCCGATGGGAGGCAACTTTACCGTTTGGAGTGCGACGCCCGATTAGTAAATTCAGGTTGCCCACAATAGGGCAGACATAAGGAGAGAAAGACCCGATTGGCAATATTGATAAGTTTTGATATAGATGGAACCTTAGAAGTGGGTGATCCACCGGGCGTTCTTACAATGGAGCTTGTGCGAAAGACGCAAGAGGCCGGAATATTGGTTGGCAGTTGCTCTGATCGCCCGTTAAGCAGCCAACGGGCAATTTGGGAACAACATGGTATAGCTTACGATTTTGCAGTTTCCAAACATCAACTTCCGGATGTGAAGGAGCGCTTCGAAGCCGAGATCTACTATCATATCGGAGACCGTGAGGACTTGGATCGCCAATATGCGTTGGCCGCGGGATTCGAGTTTTTCTGGCCTGACGAAGCCCTATCGGAACCTTGGCTCAAATAAGGGTCCCATCCCATATAGTTGAAGCGAGGCCGAAAAAATAATATGCAGTCTGATGGAAGCAGTTCGCCCAAACGCCGCAAAGATCGCCCTCTAGAGGGAGTTCGAGTTGTTGACTTTACTTGGGTTAGGGCTGGGCCATGGGCCGCGCGTTGGCTGGCCACACTTGGAGCAGAAGTAATAAAGGTTGAGTGGCCGGAGAATATGGATATGCTCCGGCAGAATAGGTTTACTGTGCCGCCGGGGGTGGAACCTGGACCTAACTCTACAGGCCAATTTGCTGATACTAATGCTGGAAAACTTGGATTATCGATAAACGTCCGTCATCCGAAAGGCCTGGAAGCAATAAAAAGCTTGATCTCAGTTTCGGATGTTGTAATCGAGAACTTCAGTTCTCGAATAATGACTCGTTGGGGACTTGGATATGAAGAGTTAAAAAAGCTTAGGCCAGACGTGGTCTACGTGTCTATGGCTGGGTTTGGCCAGACCGGGCGTCAACACTATTTCGGAACGATGGGTCCTGCCGCTCAGGCTTTGTCCGGTCTGACTCATCAGTCCGGGCTTCCGGGCCATCAACCAGCTGGCTGGGGGTGGTCTTATTTGGATGATACCGGCGGTATGTATGGTGCGATGTGCACTTTAACCGCACTCAGGCACCGGAACCGAACAGGCCAAGGACAGCACGTCGACCTGTCTCAGATGATCACCGGAATCACTCTTACAGGTTCTGCGTTTTTGGACAAATCCATTAACGGCCGAGAGTCACGGCGGGAAGGTTACCCGCCCGGGAACCGTACAGTGTGGCCTGGCGCGCCTGTGGTGCACAACTATCGTGGTCCCATCACCGCTCCTCACAATGCATACCGGACTAAACAGACTCATGACGGTGGTTACAACGACTGGTGTGTCATCGCCTGCTTATCTGATGACGAATGGGCCAACTTGGTCGATTTAATGGGTGCTCCAGATTGGGCTAAGGGCGCCAAATATGCGACCTTAGATGGACGCATCGAGCATCAGGACGAAATGGATCAAGGTATTGAGCAATGGACTAAGACAATGGGTAAGTATGATCTTGCCCAAAAGTGCCAAGCAGCGGCTGTTAGAGCCATGCCGGTCCAAAGCTCTGAAGACCGGGTTGAAAATGATCCACAATTGAGACACCGCGGCATGTTCACCGAGGTGAAACATCCCATGTTAGGAGACTGGAAATTCCAGGGAGCTCCTTTCCGATTAGACGGCGCTAAAGTGGCTGTGAAAGGCCCGCCTCCTATGATCGGTGAGCATACCACAAAGATAATGGGGGATCTTTTAGGTGTTAGCAGTAAAGAATTATTGACGGGGTACGAAGAAGGGGTGTACTGGCCGGAAACCACGCCCAAGTTCCAGTATGTCCAACAAGCTATTGATGAAGAGGCCAAAAAATGACCTCTCGAATTGAATCAACTGGGCCTCTCGCTGGACTGAGGGTGTTGGAACTCACCAGCGAACATGCTCAATTCTGTGGCAAACTGATGGCTGACCTGGGCGCCGATGTCATTAAAATCGAACCCCCGGGTGGGCAGGAGACGCGGAACGTCGGACCGTTCTTGGACGACGAAATTAACCCGGAGAGAAGTCTATATTTCTGGCATTACAACACATCTAAACGTGGGGTTACTCTCGACCTAAACACTCCAAGCGGCCAAGATATATTCCGAAAGCTATCGGCCACTGCGGGACTCATCTTGGAAAGTTTTCCACCTGGGCACCTCCCGAGCCTGGGATTGGGTTTCGAGTCTCTCTCCAAAGATAATCCGGAACTCATCATGTGCTCCGTCACTCCGTTTGGTCAGGACGGCCCATGGCGCGATTACCAGACATCAGACCTACTGCACTTGGCCGCAGGCGGTCAGATGGCATCTTCTGGATACGATGTGGAAGATATTCCAAACGCACCGCCGATTGCTCCTGGCGGAGGCAATGCCTGGCACATAGTCAGCCATTATTCCTACATCGCGATCCTGGGTGCTTTGTATCATCGTGATTTTACAGGAGAGGGCCAATATATTGATGTCTCCGTTCACGAAGCCTGTTCGTTGACTACCGAAGGTGCAATAGCCATTTATCTGTCCACCGGAGAGGTGGTGCGCAGGCATACCGGTCGGCATGCTTCGGCTGATATGTCACCAGGTATACAACATGCGACCAATGATGGTGGGTATATCAACACTACTCGCTCAGGAAGTAATCTTACGCCCGCCCGCATCAAGGTTTTAGGGGAATGGATGGATGGCTATGGGCTAGCACAAGACTTGTTAGACGAGAAATACCAGGACCCTGCGGTCGTCGAGGTAAGCGGTCAGCATTTTGCAGATGTGCTTAAGAATTTCTTCGCTAATATGCCGTTGGTAGAAGCTTATGAAGGTGGTCAGGAATTAAACTTTCCTTGGGGCGCAATACGTACCATGGAAGAGATAATGGGGGACCCTCATCTCCAAGATAGAGAGTTTTTTGTGCCTGTCAAACATCCAGAATTAGAAAGAGAGTTCACATATCCGGGTCCAGCAGCCATATATAATGAGTCTCCTTGGAAAATATCTCGTCGTGCTCCTTTAATTGGGGAGCATAACCAAGAGATATTGGGTAAGGAATTAGGTTTGTCAGGAAGTGATTTGGAGGCTTTGTCCAAATCTGGGGTCATTTAGCTATTCCTTCCAGAAGCTGAACTAAGCCAGGGACTAGTGATCGGTACAGGGATTGTTTCAAGGGTCCTGAAATCCCAACGCAGTTTAGTAATACATGGCCTAAACGGTGATTTAGTCGATTGCTGGCATTATGGAACGAAAAAACACCTGTAACCCCGGCGCTCTGACCACTGACGAGCTTGTCTTACGTCGGATTATTTTTGTTGGGGCACATTTGTCTAGTGCTTTTGGTACACCTGGAAGCGATGTCGGTTGGTTTCCGTTACGTAAAGGCGGCCTTGCTTGTCCAAGGAAACAGAGACTGGCCCCCAGAAATTAGGTTCTGTCTGGGACGAGATGTGGTAGGGAGTGTTCAAGTGCTCTGGTAACACCGGTCGCAGATTGGATATTTCGCGTTCGGATTTTTCTTCCGGGTTGGAGGACAGGTAATCCTCTCCCCATTTCGACATGGTGGCGGCCCCTTGAAGTAATATTTGAAAGTCTCCGTCTGGACTCAGTACTTGTACTCGCTCGTTCCCCCAGTCGGCTACGTAGATAAAACCTTCAGGATCCACAGCTACGCTAGTGGGGCGCCGGAACTGTCCTTCTCCATCTCCGGGACTCCCGAACGTACCGAGAAAACTTCCATCGGTACTGAATTTCTGGATGCGGTCATTTCGCCAGTCTGCCACGTAGACGTTATCATCTGAGTCAACTGCAATTCCCCAAGGGAGGTTGAATTGTCCTGGAGCATTTCCGAACGAGCCCCAATTTGTGATGAACTTTCCGTCCGGCGTGAATTTTTGAACGCGTGCATTATGCTGGTCGACTACGAACAGATCACCAGAGGAATCGACTGCGATTCCTGCAGGGCCGTTTAGTTCTCCGTCGCTGTCACCTGGGTTGCCCCAATGCGACAAATATTCACCCGATGTAGTGTAGCTGGTAATTCGGTGGCTATGTTCGTCAGTTATGAAGATGCGATTTTGGCTATCCAAGGCCATTGCTACGGGCCACACAAACTGCCCATCTCCGGTACCGTTTCCTTTGCCAAATTCGCCAACGTATTCGTCATCCAGTGTGCATATACCGATCCGGATGGCGGACGCGCGGGCTGGATCACATCGATTGAGGACAAAAATTCGGCCATCGGGATCCACGACTATGTCATATGGGTTGGCAAAACCGCGGCCGTTAAACCCGTTGTTCACGATTCCTATGGTCTTAACGTAGTCTAGTGTGATGTTAGTAGAAGTAGACTGCGTGCTCACGCACGACCTCCCTTTTTGATGGGATAGGCTCCTGGTGAGATCTAGGCCAATTGGTATTCCCTGGTGGCCGCGACCAACCTCAACATATTACCCACCCGCTGCTCGGCTTCGTCTCCCGGTTTATGATCGTTTAGATCCAATGATCCGTGGCGATTGGCGTATTGAACTAGCACTGAGTGCGTTTCGTCTGATACTTCGATAGGACCAAGTAAGTCCAAGCACCGGTCTGCAAGATCCGAAGGCTCGAGTACTCCATGGTCGGCGCCGGCCTGTAGTCTGTCTATAATTGATCGCACACCTGGACTGGTTACATCAGATAGTTCTCTGGCGGCGAAGTTGACGCGCTCTACCAGAGCACCGCTGTCGATCCATTCGGACCCTTCGTGCCAGCCTTCTACAGTAGGTGGCTGCAACAGACCTTGGCCCATGTACAGCATCGTGTCGGAGACTTTTTCGATGCCCAAAGCCGGGTTCTGGTAGTTGCCTGACATTCTGATGGCACCCACTACCATCTCCACTGGGCCCTTTACTCTGGCGAATCTGGCTTCATCTGACTTGAAATAATCAGTGTGGAAGAGCGTCCGCAGCATAGCCCGTATCTGGTAGCCTGAAGAGAAATAAGACGCTATCATCTCTTGGATAGCTTTCTCACCATCCTCTGTGATTTCATCGGCGGCGAAAAACTGGAACAACCTGGTCGCAACAAAGCGTGCCGTAGATTCCTGTTTCGCGATTATGGCTATGATGTCCTCACCGTTGAACTTTCCAGTTTCGCCCAGGAAGGTCTTTTCTCCGGCGTCATGGTCTTCATCACGGTAGTCAAAGTGCCAGGCTATGCGTCCATAGGGCCAAATTGAGTCCTTAGCGGCCCGGACTGCCATATATTCTGCGTTGCCGAGAGTCCAGCCCGTAAATGCGCGAGAGCATTCTTTGATGTCGTCTTCAGTGTAATTTCCGATGCCCATTGAGAAGAGTTCTAGTAGTTCCCGACCGTAGTTCTCGTTGATGGCTGACCCGTGGTTTTCGTTATTGTCGAGCCAGACGATCATGGCAGGGTCTTTGGATAGTTCAACCAGCAGATCTTCGAAACTGCCTAAGCCGGATCTACGGAACATATCCACTTGGTTGAGTAGCGAGCGCGCCTGATTCAGTTTTGCGTAGCCGGTAGCAAAGAGACCGTGCCAGAAAAGCGCAATCTTTTCTTCCATTGGGCAACTCGTACTGATCATCCGGTACATCCAGTAGGCAGCCGAACCGGCTAGGTCTCGGAGTTCGGATTGCTCCACGTGGTATCGACGGATTAAGTCGTCGGGCATATTGCCTGGGTCTGATGGGTTTAGCAAGGCCTCTACGGCTCCGTCATAACCCATCGCGATGTATTCTTCGAGTTCGTTCCGGCTGGCGCCGAAACCCGCCCTGCGGAGTAGATGCGCCATCAATGCGGTGTCGTTATTTCGCATAGTAATCCTCCGTTTGCTGTGGCAAGTTAAGACTGCAGGATTCCTAGTTTCTCGAATTGACCGTTGACTATACTGGGTGCGTCCAATTCTAGCCAATCTTCTAGAATCTCAGTGTATACGGAGCGGAAATCGTTGTTGGCCCTCAGGTCGCCTTCGATTTGTTCGGCTTCTGAAAGGGACGGATATTCACCATACATACCACCATTAACTGCGCCGCCAATCATGAATGCGACACCTCCAGAACCGTGATCGCTGCCAGACCCGTTGTCTTTAATGCGGCGTCCGAACTCGGAGAACACTAAGATAGTGGCGTCTTCCTCAGTGCCGTGTTCTTTCAGGTCGTCCATCAGACAACCGATTGCGCCGGCAACTTCGTCCCAGAGTTTGGCGTGGGTTGCTAGTTCTCCAGAATGTGTGTCGAACGGGCCGTGCTGGGTATAAAGTACTCTGGCGCCTAGATTAGCGTGAAAGACTTGGGAGATGCTTTTGACGTTCTGGGCTAGGGAGTTGGGAGCGTATTCCACTGAGGATGAATACATACCAGGTGCGGTGCGAAGTATGTCGGCTCCTTGCAGAGCGTCCTGGCCTGTGCGCCCCATTAGATCCATGATTGGATCCCGGCCTGCCACGTTGCCGTACATTCTGGAAAAGGCTTCCAAAGTGAACATCCGGAGTTCTTCGTCTTGAACGTCTGGGAAGAGGCCGTAGGTTTCTAGGTCTCCTACCGACGCGACGGAAACTCCAGGACAGGCCAGTGCTCTAGGTAGGCCGCGGCCAAAATTTATACCCGTTAGAACGTTCTCTCCCAAGGGGTCTATATCTCTGATGGCTCGGGCCAGCCATCCTTCTTTACCGATGGCATTGGGTTCGGCCGTATGCCAGATGTCCATTGACCGAAAATGGGAGCGGTTAGGGTTCTCGTATCCGATGCCATTAACTATTGCGACTTTACCTTCATCCCACAGTGACTTTACAGGTCCCATGCTGGGATTGAACCCGAACTGATCATCAATAGGAATGACCCGGTTCTGTGGAATGTTCACTTTTGAACGCGAATCGTAATATTTACCGTCGGCGTACGGGACGACTGTGTTTAGATAGTCGTTGCCGCCGGAAAGTTGTATGACTATCAGGCTCTTGTCTCGTTTGTTACTTGTCATTTGTCACGGCTCCTATGGCTGGTAGAAAAATCTCTGTTAGAAGTCCGATTGTTGGCCAACATTGTACTCTTTGTTGACTTTCATTTCGAGTCACATCAGCTATGCTATTTCGCATAACATAAACGGATTAATGCTACCAAACACTTACTGGAGAATTAACAGTGGTAAAATTCCGTGCCACCAGGGGCGAAATACGGATGTGATATCGCGATCATAGTGCGTATGGTGCGTATGCTCGGGTGTTGATTAGGAGAATCTAGATTAATTTTTCCAGGCGACTCTGAAGAGTCCGATTACTTCAAAGGCCTTTTTGATGAGATTCTTAAAAGTTATCTTAATCAATAGCACGACGGTGGATCTATATGCTTAGAACGGTACATTGGGGAGGGATCGAATGCTAGACCACGCATTGAACGAATCTATCAGTCGAGTGGGACCAGGCACGCCAATGGGTGTTGCTATGCGCCGCTATTGGTTGCCTGCATTGCTCTCTATGGAAATACCTGACCCTGATGGCCCTCCGGTCCGAGTAACTCTTATGGGAGAAAGACTGTTGGCTTTCCGTAGTACAGACGGGAATATCGGTCTAGTTCAAGAGGCTTGTCCACATCGCCGCGCGAGCCTTTACTTTGGCCGAAATGAAGAGTGCGGCATTCGGTGCGTTTATCACGGCTGGAAGTTCGATATCGAAGGCAATTGTGTTGACCAGATGAACGAACCTAAACAGTTCAGCGACCGAGTTAAAATAACTGCCTACCCGACGTTGGAGATGGGCGGCTGTGTATGGGCTTATATGGGCCCGACAGACAAGAAACCAGCCCCTCCTGCATTTGAGTTAACCCAGGTGCCAGAGACTCACCGATACATGACTAAGGTCTGGCAAGAGTGTAATTGGCTTCAGGCCATGGAGGGCGGTATAGATACATCCCATGCGCCTATCCTTCACCGGAAGCTGACGGACGATACTGATGAACCAGGCATATCTCCGAGTTCTCCGTTCTTACAAGGTGCTGCCCCTGATCTGGAGGTAGAAACCACTGATTATGGATTCCGTTACTTCGGAATCCGGCCTCTTGGCGAGGACAAGACGTTTGTTCGGGGATACCACTACGTGATGCCGTTCACGCAGCTCCGACCTAGTCGCTATGGGGAGACTGTAGTCGATGGTCATTTCTGGGTGCCTATGGATGACTACAACGTCATGGTATACAACTGGGGCTACAGTTGGGGGGACGATCCGCTACCTGAAGAAGAAAGTGCTCTTAAGGACTCAGGGAACAATTTCCAAGGTGATGTGGACCCTACCAACAACTTCAGATCGATCCGAAACCGAGACAACAACTATATGCTCGACAGAGATGTCCAGAAGACTCAGACGTTCACTGGGATTCGGGGGATCAATGCCCAAGATCGGGCTATTCAGGAGAGCATGGGCCCGATAGTAGATCGTACACAAGAGTTCTTGGGACCTGCCGACATGGCTATCGTTGCTGCCCGTAAGTTGCTGGAACAGGCCATTGAAACGGTTAAAGATGACGGTGATCCTCTAGGAGTTGCGCCTACCTATTACAACATTAGAGCCGCGGAAGCTACTTACTTTAGAGGCGAAAACTGGAAAGACGAGTTGATCAGCAGAATGCATCCATGATACGAATGACCAGAACTCCTAGGTCGTATTCAAATCCGCTAGGAAGCCGGTTATGCCTTGGAATGCAGGGACTAGCCTATACGCATATGTTATAGAGTGTTAGTTAGGTCCTGATCCAACAATTGCTGGAGATAAATTTATGCGCTTAGAGAGCAAAGTGGCACTTATCAGTGGTGGCGCCCGAGGAATGGGTGCTGTTGAAGCTCGAATGTTTGCTAATGAAGGGGCCAAAGTTGTTATCGCAGATATGCTTGCGGCTGAGGGTCGTCAAGTGGAGGCTGAGATTATCGAGTCTGGTGGCGAGTGCCTTTTTGTTAATCTAAACGTCACTGACGAAAGCGCCTGGCAGAACGCTGTGGAAACCACTGTTTCTCGCTTTGGAAAGTTGGACATCTTAGTAAACAATGCTGGAATCGCTAGAATTAATACCGTAGAAGACACATCCTCAGACGAGTGGGATTTGGTAATGGACATCAACGCTAAAGGAGTTTTTCTAGGAACCAAAGCCGCGATTCCTGAGATGAGGAAGGTTAAGGCCGGGTCCATCGTGAATATTTCATCCATTGCTGGGCTTACAGGCGGCCGCACCTCGTCTTATGCGGCTAGCAAGGGTGCCGTTCGACTTCTTACGAAGTCCACCGCCATTCAATACGCATCCGAAGGGATACGTTGCAATTCGGTGCATCCGGGGGTCATAGAAACCCCGATGACATCGCCGATCATGCTTAACACTAGGGACGGACGCGAATTAAATGAGGCAAGACATCCAATAGGGCGTATTGGACAGCCTGAGGACATAGCCTATGGAGTGTTGTTCCTGGCTTCGGATGAGTCATCATTCATGACTGGTAGTGAACTGGTCATTGATGGTGGGCTCACCGCTCAGTAGAACCTTCGTTTCCATTTAATTTGAACCAAAGGAGAGCGTATGGCCGAGATATTCGTTTTAGGAGGAGGTACTCCTACGCCTACAGCAGATCGGTTTGGTAGCTCTCATGTCCTGAGGATCGGCGAGGAATTGCTGATGTTTGACTGTGGGCCTGCTGCGACCCATAAACTTGTAAAGGCGGGATTGTTTCCCACTCAAGTAGACAACCTGTTTTTCACTCATCATCACTTCGACCACAACATTGACTATCCTTGTTTCTTACTATGCCGTTGGGACCAAGCGGCAGGCAATGGTCAGGAACTGAATGTTTATGGCCCGACGTTGACCGAAGAAATCACACAGGGGATTATCGGGGAAGACGGAGTGTTCTCTCCAGACTGGAAAGCACGTGTGGGCCATCCACTCAGCCAGCAGATTTACGTAAACCGAGGCGGTACCTTGCCGCGGACTCCTCCTAACCCGCATGCTAAGAATGTCGGGCCAGGCGAGGTGGCTTCAGGCAAGGGCTGGCATGTTACATCTGCTCTAGCAGAACATGTTCAACCCTTCTTGGACTCTTTAGCCTACCGTGTTGATACGCCAGACGGCAGCGTAGTATTTACTGGCGACACCCAGCCTTGCCAGTCTGTGATAGACCTTGCTAGGGATGCGGATATGATGCTTTGTATGTGTTGGGATGATCAAGATGTCATGAACAATACTGGTGAGTCGACCGGCCAGTGTGGTACTACTGGTGCAGCGGAAATGGCTCAAGCGGCTGGGGTAAAGAAACTGGTGTTGGTCCATATGGGGCCTAGTCTTTCAGCCCAGGAGCCGTTTTACAACGTCAACCTGGGCATGCAGCGCATCTATCAAGGAGACATAGTCTTTTCCGAGGAACTATTGAAGATAGACTTGTAATAAAGTTATCTGTGCCAGCCCATTCCCTGGTGGTAGCCCCGAAGATACGCTACCTGGCCGCCATGGACGATGTTGTCCCAGACCAATATGCCCAGAGCGTCGTCTACGACCATTGAACCAGGAGGCGTTGTCCACGGAATCTCTCGCTTCATGTCTGCATCTGATAGTGAGCTAATGTATGCGAAGGCTGCCTCATTTGCTTTGTCAAAATAATCCATAAGTATGTCTTTGGAAGGGGCCTGCCAAGCTGAAACCTGTTCATTTGTCCAGCCCATCCCCATGTCGTCTGGTTCGTCTGGCATGTTGAATTTCTTATACCAACTGTCTTCTGACCATATCTGAGGTGTGTTCTTCAACCGTAGGTGTATGAACCGGTCAGTGACTCTTGCCATGTGCCATATCAACCAACTCATGGAGTTGGAATCCTCGTTAGGCCGGACCGATAAGGTGGATTCATCGATATCCGATACTGCGGATTTGACCATGTCCCAATTACGATTTAGTGCTGATAAGGTAGTCCCGTTGCTGGCCATAGTGATCCTCCTAAGTGTGTCTTGAATAAACAGAATCTAGTCCTGAACGTATTCGTTCTGTAGTCCGATGAATTCATCAGTGCGATTCACGGCCTTAAGCAGTTCAATTGGAGCTAACTGGTTAGACAGGTTCTCCATAGGGGTTCCTTCTTTTAAATACTTCAAGGTGTCGTAGATAGATTTTACAGCTGCCGCGAAAGTAGGGTTCCCGAGCATAAGGATGCGGACCCCATTAGCTGCCAAGAAATCTGGATCATTGCGAGCGTCCAACGGCGGATTCAATATGAAGATAGGTAACGAGGTAGCGCTGTGAGCAGCTTCGATTTGCTCTCTACTCTTAACCCCTGTGAGCATAACCCCTTCTGCTCCGGTTTGTGAGTATGTTGTCAGCCGGTCAATCGCTTCGTCTATGGGGCAAAGTCCGAAGGCTGCAGAGCGCGCCACTATAAAAGTGGACGGGTCAGTGCGGGCGGCCACGGCAGCTCGTAATTTACCTTCTTGCTCTTCTTTGGAAACCAGGCCTGGGTCTTGGACATTGAACCGACTCGGAACGAAATTGTCTTCAATCTCGATAGCGGCTACACCTGCTGCCTCCATCTCTCGGACAGTTCTAGTGACATTCACGGCGTTCCCGAACCCGTCTTCTGCGTCCACCATCAGGCTGGTATCAACCATCCGTGTGATCCGCCGGCAATGGTCAACGACATCGGACATATTAGTCATGACGATATCGGGAACGCCTAGATTGGCTACTTTGCCGACGGATCCAGACAATACGCATATCTCGTAGTCCAACATATGAGCGATTCGTGCTGATAGTGGGTCGAATATATTCGCTGCCAGTGTGCAGGTATTTTTTGAAATTGCATCTCGAAACCTTTCTCGTGCGACGGACATGTAGGTTACCTCGTTTCGTTATACGATACTTGCGCGCAGTGATTGTACCCACATTCGCTGCGAAGACCCAGCCAGTTTTCTCTAATTTCTGAGTTACTGAAGTCAGAAAATAATATCGGAGCAAGTAAGAATTTTACATCTCTGAAATTCAGATGCGGACCCCTGGTTCCGTAATCTTGGAGACCGTATGGTAGTGCGACCAGGTCGTGGGATTGGACTTGTGATTGTGTTGGAAACGAAATAGTTGTAATGATGACGGCTCGGCAATTCCTGCCGAGCCGTCATCATTACAAAGCCTATCGGGTTAAGAGTTTAGTCATATGGGTGTAGCTTGATCTCCCGTAGTGCCGGTATGACTTCCTTTCCCAATAATTCTATGGATCGCATGGAATCCTCGTGTTTCATGGGGCCTTCGTTTCCGTAGATCAACAGATACCCGGGATTCAAGGTCTCCGCCACCCACTTAAGTTTTTCGATCACCGTATCAGGAGTGCCGACTATGATTACTCGGGCCTCTTGTTGGTTCTCGTAAGACAGTGCGTCCCCCATGTTACCTGCGAACACGCCTGTGGGGCGGTTACGTTTGACCTCCAGGGCCTGCCGAGACTGATAACCAGGCGGGTCTACATGTTCTCTAGGGCCGCGTTGTCGGTGCCCTTCGGTCCACACAAAGTTGCGGCCGATTTCCTGAGCCTTCTCCTCAGTGTCTGCCACCAATACTTTCAGCAAGTATCCGAAGTGTTCTGGACCTGCCTTGTATCCGGCTTCTTCGGCTGTATCGATGTAAATCTGTTTCAGCCACTCGGTGGTCTCCATGACGGCACCGAGGTTCATGTATGGGTGCCCGTGCTGAGCTGCCCACACCACGCTTTCTGGGCTTCCCGTTCCTGGAAACCAGATATCCGGCATAGGTTTTTGCATCGGCAGGACCCAAGGGTTCACCACTCGGTACTGGTAGTGTTTCCCTTCGTATCGGAATGGGCCCGGCTCTGTCCAGCATTTGACGATCAGATCATGCGCCTCTTCGAACCGTTCTCGGTTCTGAGTAGGGTCAATACCTGCTTGAAGGGTTTCGACGGCCCCGCCGCGGACGAACCCTGAAATTATTCGGCCTCCAGAGTAACAGTCAAGCATGGCAACCTCTTCAGCCATCCTGATTGGATCGTTGACTGCAATCACATTGCCAAGAATTGCTATTTTGGCCTTTTTTGTCACTTTGGTCAGAACAGCGGCATCCAGGTTTACGGCTGGTTTGCCACACCAATACGCGGAATGGTGTTCGTTGGTCATGATGCCGTCAAAACCAACTTCGTCGGCCAACGCATACTGCTCGTGATATTGGTTGTAGAGTTTATGGGCTTTGGCCGGGTCGAAATTGGCGTTAGGGAACGCTAGTCTTCCAGATTCATATTTCTCTAGTTGGTTATCCGAGACATACCCTTGAGCCTGCTCCGAAAACCAATAGACTTCCATCTGGTCTTTGGGCCTGCTTAATTGGTCAACCATATTACTGTCCACTCCTCGTCACGTTTGCTTGGCACACTATAACTGATTGATCATGAGAGTATCCAGATTATTGTTTGTAATCGATTGAATGGCACTCTCCGACATAAAATGCTAGTTTATTTGCATATTCATGACCCAGCGAATCAGGAGTCATTATGACCACCAATGCCGAACACCACAGATGGCTCGACTTGACCGTAGAAGAAGCTCTTGAGCCAGACGTGCCGATCTGCGATCCTCACCACCACTTTTGGGACCGGCCCAATGACCGTTATTTTCTAGACGATCTGTACAATGATTTAGGTGGTGGGCATAACGTGGCTAGCACGGTATTCATCGAATGTCAGGCTATGTACCGGCGGGACGGACCTGAAGAAATGAAGTCCTTAGGACAAACAGAATTTGTGCAAGGTTTAGTAGCCCAGAACAATAGTGGCCAATACGGTGATACAAATGTCGCGGCAGGTATAGTGGGTTTTGCTGACCTGTCCATCGGTTTCGAAGTTGAGCGTGTGTTGGAGGCGCATTTATCTACTACAGACCGCTTCCGTGGTGTTAGACACATCACTGCTTTTGATCCGAGTCCTGACGTTCCTCGTCCTCGACCGTTTCCTGAGGCTTTGCTAAGCGATACAAAATTTCGCGAAGGGTTCTCAGTTTTGGATAAGCTTGACCTCAGCTTTGATGCCTACCTATACCATCCCCAGCTATCTGAGCTTGCCGACTTAGCTAATTCCTTTCCTGGAGTAACTATTATTTTGAACCACGTGGGCGGACCTCTTGGAATAGGACCGTATTCAAATAAGCGTGATCAAATATTTGCAGAGTGGAAGGAGAGTATGTCTGCTGTGGCCGCGTGCCCAAACGTGGTAGTAAAGGTTGGTGGATTGGTCATGCCGGTCTGCGGGTTCGACTGGCACGAAAGGCCGATGCCTACCACTTCTAGAGAACTGGCCCAATCTACAGCGCCATATTACCTATATTGCATAGAGCAGTTTGGCCCGGATCGCTGCATGTTCGAGAGCAATTTCCCCGTAGATAAAATCGCATGCTCTTACACGGTGCTGTGGAATGCCTTCAAGCGTTTGGCACACGACTTCTCACCTAGCGAACAATCAGCTTTGTTCCATGATACTGCGTCTAGGGTTTATCGGCTGGGTTGAAATCCAAGGAGTCTTTGATAATTGGAGGTTGAATTTTCGGAACGGCCAGATTTCTAGCCTACTTTAAGGAGAATGCATGGATTTCTAAACCACCAAGGGCGCTTCTCCTCCAGCAGGAACGTCGACATCAAAGGCGTTCACGTTCAAAGCCAACATCGAATAATAACCCATCATAGTAGTCAGTTCTGTGAGCAGCTGAGGTCCGAAGTGATCTAAAGCAGCTTTGAATGTCTCATCTTTAACCCGGTTGGTACTGAACAGTTCTGTGGCGTAGTCGACTACAATTTGCTCCGCGCCCTGCAGTTTAGGTAATGGCTTTTTGTCTCTGAGTGCGTCCACGAAGTCGTTGCTAATCCCCTGTTCTCTTGCCCTAGCCGCGTGTGCGAACCAGACGTACTGACAGTCTTTGGCCCGAGCTGTCATGATCATCAACAATTCTTGGATATTATGGGGTAGCTCAGACTCTTCTCGGAAGTAAAAGACTAGATGGTTGGCCCGTTTTCGCATCTCAGGGCTGTTAATCATCACTGAGCCTGGACCATTTTCCATGGCGTTTCGACTGATTGCCACTTCGTGGTCAAAGGCCTCGCGGTATTTTTCAGGAACCATGTCTCGAGTAACTGTGGGTGTCCGTGCCATTGCCTTCCTCCTTGACCTAATCTGTGGGTTGAGCCCGTGCCGAATAATAGCTATGAACCCCAAATAGGGCAAGGCTTGGGTTCACTAATCTATCCACCTTTAACTACATAAGTACTAATTAGTGGAACCAGATATGAGTCGCCTTTGAGGTCGGAAAATTCGTTTTGGCCCTGATGTGCCAATCAACCCGGGAAGTCAAGACTGGTCATAGGTTACGAGCAATGCTTCCGCATTTACCTTGGATTGCTTGCAAAGTCCTCAATCTCACCTTTTGGGTAACGCGGGTTATCGATCAGGTTGGTAAGAACCGTTTGGTTTAATTCAGACCGGATAATATGCTGAACCGTATTCTTGCCGCTAGGTATCTCTAGATACAATCCACTTGCTGACGCTACGCTTCTGCCGTGCTTCATGGGATAGAACCTATATTTACCTCTGGTTTGGTATCCATTCTATGTATCGCCTGTGGACTTATTGTCGAGTGGGAGTGAAAATAGAAAGTGGATTTGGCCTGCGAATCAACAAATTACATGGATATTATCTAGAGGTCAGACAATTGAATTTCTCCCATGTTTATTCAAACAATCCGGTCGACCGTGGCGAAACGGTTCGCCGTGACGATGAATGGTTAGCTGATAAAGCCAAGGATTCCACCAGCAAATTTCTTCCTTTACGAGATCTTAACGTTTTGGTTACTGACGCAGGCCAAGAGGGTTTGGGCTGGTTGGGCGCGAATGACTTGGGACGCTTTGGAATAGACTCAGTTCCGTTGTTCCTTGGGTTGCTGGACGGCACGTCTCATTTTGCTGTTGATGTCTCAACTCAGGAAAAAGCAATAAGGGAATTGAGTGAAGGGAACGGCTTTAGGTTTGTAGATGCTAGAACTGTGACAGAGATTCTCAGCCCCGCTGAGTCTGGAATTGTCGCTCAAGCCCGGGCCAATATGAGTTGGCATAATACCCACGGGTTTTGTGGTACTTGCGGTGGCGAAACGATAATCAAACGTGGCGGCCAGGTACGCCAATGCACCAAGTGCGAGAAAGAACACTACCCCCGCACTGACCCAGTTATTATTGTTGTAGTGTCCGACGGCGACCGTTGCTTGCTCGGTCAGTCGCGTCGGGGTCGTTTGAACCGCACCAATACTTATTCAGCCTTGGCCGGATTCGTGGATCAAGGGGAGTCCATCGAAGAGGCAGTGGCGAGAGAAGTAATGGAGGAGGCCGGTATAGAAGTAGGTCAGGTACGATATCATTCGTCTCAGCCCTGGCCGTTCCCTTCATCATTGATGATCGGGTGCCATGCTGATGCGGTCAGCACCGATATCAACTTCGATGAAGAGGAGATGAATGATGTCAGGTGGTTCTCTCGTGATGAAGTGTCATCAGCGCTTCAGGGCGAGAATGACCAACTAAACGTTCCCCAACCAATAGCTATTGCCCACCATTTAATAACGGCCTGGGTAAATAAAGAGCGTTAAACACTTTGACGTAGGTCTGGGCTAACCTTCCTAGCGGATATGTAGGTGATATACCAGTGGTGAGTCTGAAATCTTAGTCTACCAGTCGTTTTTTAGGCGAAGTGCTCATCATTACGAGCTACTCTTGCTGCCCTTATAATAGATCGGAACTGGTGTTACTTTGGTTCTGATTTGCCTCAGAGTAAGCTAACGAATTTTTCGAAAAATCGTCCAAGGAGAACCTTCTATATGACTCAAGCACTTAAGATCGACCGTGATAAGACGGCCGTTGTAATTATGGACTTCCAGCAGAGGATAGTCGCCAATAATGCGAGCGATCCGGATGGAGTTGTGAAGCAAGCTGCTTCAGTGTTGGAGGGATCACGAAAGGCCGGCATACCTGTGATTTATGTCATGCACCGCGGTGGGGCTTTGACGGAGTATGCACCTGATGTTGAATTGCATCCAGGAGTTCCTCCAATAGATGGGGAAAAGATAATCACCAAGGTTCGCCCTGGCCCATTTTCAACCACAGATTTGGATGTAACCCTGCGCGAATTAGGCTGCGACACTATCGTAATCATGGGCGTATCCACGAGTGGATGTGTTCTTTCGTGCACTCGGTGGGCCGTAGATGTGAACTACAAGTTCGTGGTGGTATCGGACGCCTGCTCTGATGGGGATACTGAGGTACACCGTGTATTGACTGAAAAGGTGTATCCCAGATTTGGTACGGTTGTTAGCACACAGGAGTTCTTGAACGCCATCTGATTTCGATGCATAAACGCCCGGAGAACAGTATGAAATACGACGTCATAATCGTCGGCGGAGGCTCCGCTGGATCCGTAGTAGCAGCCAGATTGTCAGAAGACCCAAACACTAATGTCCTGCTTCTTGAAGCGGGTCCGGACTACCCTGATATCACCAATTTGCCCTACGAGATTCAATATGGGCATACACGCGCTGCTGAAGAACGAGGTGCAGTCCATAACTGGTCGCTTCAGGGAACTATCACAGAAGAACAAGGCGAGATACATGTTGCTCAAGGTAAGGTCATCGGTGGTGGAGGTTCTATAAACGGGCAGGTTTACCTGAGGGGTATTCCGCAAGATTTTGATGATTGGGCGGCCTGGGGCAATGACGAGTGGTCATATACCAGAGTGTTGCCATATTTCCGCAAACAAGAGACGGATATGGACATTAGAGATGATTTTCATGGTACCGACGGTCCTTTGCCTATCAGTCGGAAACAAGATGAGACTTGGCCAGTTATCCAGTCGGCTTTTCATACTGCTTGCCTCCAGAACAGGTTCGATATTACTGAAGACATGAATGGCGTGAATCCCACTGGAGTTGGAATGGTTCCTATGAATAATCAGAGCGGTGTAAGGATGAGTACCGCTATTACTCATCTATCTCCGATGCGTCACCGATTGAACCTTACTGTTAGGGGTAACGTATTTGTTCGTAAGGTGGTCATAGAAAACGGAGAGGTTAACGGGGTCGAAGCCGAGAGTGGAGGTGAAATTTTTAGGCTCGAAAGTAAAAAGGTGGTGCTTTCTGCCGGAGCGCTAAAGTCACCACACATACTCATGTTATCGGGAATTGGGCCGAAAGAGCAGCTGGAGGAGTTTGGTGTGCCAGTTTTGCAGGACACGCCTGGTGTAGGAGCCAACCTTCGGAACCACCCTATATCTCCTATTTCGTACCGAGTCAAAGAAGGTATAACACTAGTACCAGACGCGTCAGGCGTTCGTATTGCTCTGCGTTATACCGCCGCTGGATCGCATGAGTCCAACGATATGATGATGACGACTAGCTCGCTATTTAGTCCATTTACTGGCGAAGAATTACCGGATCGAATTGGCCGAATATCGTGTGTGATTGAATTGCCTGCGGGCTCTGGGTTTGTCCGATTGGCATCGTCTGACCCCACAGTTCAACCAAAGTTTGACTATCGTTATTTTAGTCATCCAGAGGACATGAGACGGATGCGAGACGGTATTCGGTTGGCAGTGAAGATATTGGAAACGGACGCATACAAGGACGTCTCCGACGGTATGACGGCCCCTAATGAAGAGATCTTGGGCGACGATGATGCGCTAGATTTATGGATAAGACAAACTGTCGGCTCGGCTCGTCACGTGTCCGGTACCTGCAAGATTGGTCCTGATTCCGACACAATGGCAGTGGTAGACCAACAATGTAAGGTTAAAGGGGTTCAGGGTCTCTGGATAGCGGATTCTTCTGTGATGCCTCAGGTGCCGCGAGCGAACACGAATGCAACAGCGATAATGATTGGAGAAAGGGTGGCTGAATGGGTTGCTTAGCCGTTTTGTGATTTATTTCCTGCCCTGAGCCTGGACGAGTAAACCGAGGCAGCGACTGGACTGTCAGGAGGGACTTTGACACTAGCGGTTGCCTTCGCTTTTCTAGCAGCCTGCGGGTTTGCGAGTGGCAACATCCTGGTTAGGGTAGGCACCCAAAGGGTCCCTGCGCCAACGGCTGCACTACTAACCGTGCTGAGTGGTATGACTCTCGTTCTCGGTTTGGCCTTGATTCTGAGATCTGAAGATATATTCTCTCTCTCCTTAGAGGCTATGGGTTGGATACTGGTCATGGGAATTATGGGTTACCCCATGGCCCGTCTCTTCATAGTTACGGCCATTTCTATGGTAGGAGCGACCCGTGCTGTTCCGATGTCTGGCTTACAGCCAGTCATTGCATTCGCCCTGGGAGTCCTCCTCCTTGGTGAACGCCCTGATTTGTTGGTTACGGTAGGCACCCCTGTCATAGTATTGGGACTGTTTTTCGTAGTGATGCCTAGATCGGGCGGAGCATCCGCTGATGCGGTAACAAATTTCCGGCGGTTAGGTTACCTGTTTGCGATTGGTGCCGCTGTGACCTTCGCAAGCAGGGACGTCATCAGTAGACACGTGGTATCCAGCTTAATCGACCCATTGGTGGCTGTAGGGTTGGCCCTCATGGTGGGTGGGTTAGTCTTATCTATCCTGTTGCATCGGCAGGTGATGTCTAGCTTCCATGAGTCACCCAAAAAATATTTGCTGATCTGTGCTTTAGCTGGAGTGTTCCAAGGGTTCGCTGTCATGTGTTTATTTCAAGCACTGAGCCGGGCGCCGGTTACGGTGGTGAGCCCGATTTATGCGTTGCAGCCGTTGATTACTCTAGGACTGGCTCATGTATTCTTAAGGCGATTGGAGGCTTTGACCTGGACGTTAGCTACTGGGACGATCGTCAGCGTTGCCGGAGGCGTGTTGGTTATCTTAGGTGCGACCAGTTGATTTACATCCAAGAGATAGAGGCATTAGAGATCCTGTGAAAATCGGTACCCACCGCCTCTTGCGATATATGTTATACTCAGCGGCGGTGGTATTAATCTGTGTCTCTCTATAGGCATACTAGATCGGTCTTCGGGTATCCACGGGCGTTTCGCCTAATGGGGTCCTCTTTTAAAGTTCCGCGTCTTTTCGTCTCGGTGACCAGACTTTTGCCAACTCTACAAGAACAGGGAAGTCATCTATGAGCTACCAGGATAGGAATCTTACATGCGTGGAGTGCGGACAGTCGTTCATCTTCTCGGCCGACGATCAGTCGTATCATGCCGAAAAAGGTTATACGAACGAGCCTAAGCGTTGTCCTTCTTGCCGCCAGGCAAGGCGTGCCAACCGTTCTTCCGACGGCTTCGGTTTTGACCGTGGTCCTCGCGAGATGCATACCGTCATCTGCGCAGAGTGCGGAAATGAAGCTACGGTGCCGTTCCGGCCCCGCGGTGACAGGCCCGTCTACTGCAGTGACTGCTTTAGCCGGCAAGGTGGTGGTGCGGGCGGACGCTACTAAGTCCTACGCTTAGTTGATGTGATGCCAAAGATTGGTGTCTATACGCAGTCTGCGTCGGTACAAAACAGAATATAGACACGCCCCAGCGAAACATCGCTGGGGCGTGCTTTTTCTAAGGTTGGGATGTAATCGGAGAGCGGTGATACTTAGGCGAATTCGATCACACAATCGACGATGACTGCTGTGTTTCTGGGTAAAATGGCCATGCCCGGTGCGGATCTGCTGTGTCTTCCTGCTTCACCGAAGAGTTCTACGAATAGGTCGGAAGCTCCGTCTATCACCTTGGCCTGTTCTTCGAAATCTGGCGAACTGTTGACCATTCCAAATACTTTGAGTATTCCGGTGACGCGGTCTAGGTCGCCCAATTCCACTTTCATTCGTGATAATAGGTTAAGGGCGCACCACCTAGCCGCTTCGTAACCTTCCGCCACAGTTAAGTCCTGGCCTAGCTTTCCACTGATGCGTGAACCGTCTGCTCGGCGTGCGCCTACGCCAGCCATCCACATGATATTCCCACTGGTGGAGGCCGAAAGATAGTTGCCGATAGGTTCAGGGGGAGGCGGTAGAGAGTACCCCAATTCAATGAGCCTGGATTCAACCACCGACATCGGTCTACTTAGCCTCGTTTAAGCATTCTATAAGAAGGTCTAAACCACGTTTGGCGAACACCCACATGTTCTTCTCACGGTCAGTGTCACCAGTTTCTAGGGTTATCACCTTTTCCACCGGTCCGCTTACCGCGAAACAAGCGTGTCCAGACGAATCTCCGTAACGATTGCCAGTAGGACCACTTGCACCAGTTTCAGCGAGAGCCCAATCGGTTCCCAATGCTTTGCGGATTGTCTGGGCGTTCAGTAGTGCATACGGTTCGCTACTGGCTCTCATTCCTTCCATCGTTTCGTCAGGTACTAGCAGTAGCCCTTTTTGGGCAATGCGGGTGTAAATCGTGCTACCGCCTACGTAATAATCTGATGCCCCGGGTATCGACACTAATGCCGCTGAGATCAGGCCGCCACAGGATGATTCGGCGACGGCGATGCTCTGGCCGCTTTCTTTTAATAATGTTGCAGCAGGTGTGGCCAAAGAGGTTAGATCTGGCATGAGATGCCTCCAGTGAAAAATTAAAACTGTCCTAGGCTATAACACCGTTATTCTACATTAGGAGGAATGTTAGGCACAGGCTGGCCTAGTGGCTTGGCAACGTGGTGGTATATGTGCGAAGTAATTTTTACTGTTATCGGAACCCCTTGCCATAGAAAAACATTTCGGATTCCCCAAGGATTCGGCAGTGTTGTTGATTATTTAATAGCCAAGATGAAGAGTCGCTTGAACGGAAACATGGTTTTGCCATCGGCTTGATGTGGATAGGCTTTTGCCACTTTTTTGGCATATGAGCTTAAGAACGAAAAGGCCTCTTCTTCACTCAAGTGATCCAAGAGCGGGCGTAGCATGGTGCCTTTAGTCCATTCGACGATAGGGTCATCGCCTTCCAGGACATGCATATATGTGGTCTCCCACATGTCGATGGAACTTGATAAGGGGCTTATGAGATCATAGTAGAAAGATGGCTCGGCAACTGGGTGCTCTCTCTGATATGGAGCCAGGCGCTCGTGCCAAACTCCTTCACGGACCGTATCTGCGATTGAGGTGTGGCTTGGTGCGTTGAAATTCTCAGGCATCTGTATTGCGAGAACTCCGCCCGGTTTAACGGCTCCCATTATCCTCGGGAAAAGCGTATTGTGGTCGTCTAGCCAGTGCAAAGCGGCATTGGAGTAAACGATATCAGTGAGATGCTCGGGCTGCCAATCGTTGAGATCTGCGTGTTGCCAATTCACTCTCGTCTCGACATCAACGGTACGTTCCAGCATGCTTGCGGATGAGTCGACTCCAGTGACGTTTGCATCCGGCCAGCGATCTTTTAGTATTCCAGTGACGGTCCCGGTGCCACAGCCAAGGTCGAACACTGTTTTAGGTAGGTCAACTTGGATTCGTGCCATGAGGTCTAGAGCAGGCCTTAAGCGTTCGCTGTCGTATCGTAGATATTGGGCGGGGTTCCAGTCGGCCACGTTGCAACTCCAATTGAGTGGTGATTTGAGTAATCCAACCGCATATTAAATGTGTCAGACGGTGGTTGTGTGGATAATGATAGCGTAGGTTAATAAAGCTCGCTACTTTGGAGGCTCGCAATAGGTAGGCGTTAAGATTTTTTAATATTCTAACGTCGGATGGACATCGCAATCAGGAAACCTTGATCGCCGTAGCCGTTGGCAGGGAACTGTTAGCTCATTCTCTATAGGGAGTCTCATTATTGAGTCATTAAATCTGTTTCAACCAATCTGTGATCATCAGCAAGGAGTTACTGGTCAACAGATGCTCCTCCCATACGGGTTCGGCGAATAGGAAACCGTTTCGTTGACCCTTTTGAGAAGGCTGTGGGAGAATACAATAAGCAAGGGGACGCGCGGGTTCGACAGGGGCGTTCCGTAGCGGATTGCAAGCCGAGGATGCTATCTCCCTC
>ENA-UPTF01000340-UPTF01000340.1-marine-metagenome-genome-assembly--contig:-NODE-340-length-34033-cov-5.489634_pt1 | contig 34033 bp, 29 predicted proteins | sample MGYA00238166_ERZ767019 | MGnify/ENA primary metagenome ERZ767019 (study PRJEB28930, sample SAMN06266391) | marine metagenome | isolation source: Sea water from 250 m depth | place: Atlantic Ocean | study... | reverse complement strand
CCGATCTTTAAAATTTGGAAAAAGTTTTTTCATTTTAAAATATACTATCTTTGACAAATTTATATTGGTAATTCTATAGCCGGTACCAACATTATAATTATTACCTATTTTTCCTTTTTTCATTATTTTTTCTAGAGCAGAACAATAATCATACACATGTATCCATTCTCTAACATTTTTTCCACTACCATATATAGGAGCGCTCTTCTTTTTTAGTATGCTAATTATTGTTGTGGGAATAAATTTTTCTGGAAATTGATATGGCCCATAATTGTTGGAACAATTTGTGATTAATGTTGGTAATCCATATGTTCGGTGCCAAGCCCTAGCTAAGTGGTCTGACCCCGCTTTCGATGCAGAATAAGGTGAACTCGGATCATAAGCTGTTTGCTCAGTGAACTTTCCATTCTGACCTAATGAACCATAAACTTCATCAGTTGATACATGAATAAATCGAAAATCATCATTTTCCCCATTATATAAAAATCGTCTAGTCTCTTCAAGCAAGACCATCGTACCAACTAAGTTGGTTTCAATAAACTTCTCAGGACCATCAATGGAACGATCTACATGACTTTCTGCAGCAAAATTTATTAATACAGCAGGCTGTTCACTCTCAAAAATATTCCTTAATAATTTCTTATCACAAATATCACCTTTGACAAAACGGTACCGTGTTTTATCAATTCCATTCAAATTATTAGTGTTTCCAGCGTAGGTCAATTTATCTAAGTTAACTACACTATACTGATTCGACTGATCAAGTACATAACGAATGAAATTGGACCCAATGAACCCACAACCGCCCGTAACTAATATTATATTGTTTTCTTTGCTCATTTGTAATTAGGTAAATATTTATGATCTTTCAGAAAAGGCAGTTTTTTATCCTTTGCAGATAAGATTGGTGTTGCAATGCCCCAAGGAATATTAAGGTCTGGATCACTCCAGTTTATTCCAAATTGATCATCAGGAACATATCTATCGGTACACAGATATTCCACTACAGCCAAATCCGATTCTACAATATATCCATGAGCAAACCCTTCAGGTATATAGAGCATTTTATTATTTTTATCGGTCAATTGAGATATTTCATACTGGCCGTATGTTGGTGAATGTTTCCGGATATCCACTGCAACATCTCTTATTCTACCAAATATAGCATGCACCAATTTACCTTGTGGATTTTCCAACTGATAATGTAGTCCTCTTAAAACATTTTTTAGGGATTTAACTTGATTAATCTGGCGAAAAATAGAGGGTAATCCTTCATTATGAAATATTGTATCACGAAAAGATTCGAAAAAGTATCCGCGCTCATCATTAAAAACATCGGGGTAAATCTCAACAACACCAGGTATGGCGGTCTTTTCAACTTTCACCTGGTATTATTCTCCCTACATTGTCAAAAGAAAATCCAAGAGAAACCAACTCATTCATATTTAATACATTTCGAGTATCAAGCAAAACAGGAGCAAGTAACTGTTTTTTCAATAAACTTAAATCCATACTACGAAATTCATTCCATTCAGTCATTATCACAGCACAATCTGCTTGATGAACAGCTTTATCCCATGATGTATAGTATTTAATATCCGGGAAAATTGTTTGCATTGATTGATTCGCAACTGGATCATAAGCCTGTACTATACCATTCCCCTGCAAAATTGCTTGAATCATTTCTATAGCAGGCGATTCGCGAATATCATCGGTATTTGGTTTGAATGACAGGCCTAATACAGCTACAGTTTTATCTAATAGAGATCCATTCATCAGTTTCAAGAGTTTTGAAACCATCCTCTCTTTTTGCGCTACATTAGCAGATATTGCTGCTTTTATAGTAAGAAATTCCTGGCCATTATCTTCTGCTATCATTGTAAGTGCCGGGGCATCCTTGGGAAAACAGGAGCCACCATATCCAGGACCTGGATGGAGAAATTTTGAACTTATTCGCCCATCCTGACCCATAGCCTTGGACACCTGATGGACGTCTGCTCCAACTACTTCGCAAAGGTTCGCTATTTCATTAATATAACTGATTTTTAAAGCGAGAAAAGCATTACTGGCATATTTAATCATTTCTGCAGTGGCCACATTAGTAAGTAAAACTGGTGTATCATTGATATACAATGGCCTGTAAACTTCTTTCATGATAGAAAAGGCCCTATCACTATTGGCACCAATGATTAATCTATCTGGCCAAAGAAAATCCTTTACAGCAGATCCTTCGCGTAAAAACTCAGGATTAGAAACATAATCAAATTCACCATCTTTCGGCATATTACTTTTGATTAATTCACAAATTTGGTTTCCCGTACCTATAGGAACAGTACTTTTAGTACATATCACCTTGTAATCATTCAGATTGTTTCCAATAAATTTTGCAACATTTTCAACAGCCGAAATATCCGCTCTCCCATTTTCACCTTGGGGTGTACCGACCGCAATTAAAATAACATCTGCAACTCTTATAGCCTTTTCTATATTAGTTGAAAAAGATAGTCTACCGGAAACCCGGTTTCGTTTGACAAGTTCTTTCAATCCTGGCTCAAAAATCGGTATTTCTCCATCCTGGAGAGTACTGATTTTTTCGTGATCTATATCTGCACATATGACATTATGTCCAAAATCAGAGATTCCCGCCCCATTAACTAAACCTACATAGCCGGCTCCTATTACTGTAATTTTTTTCACTTTATTTTTTTTTCTTTAGAATTAATGAACCTTAATTGTAAAAAGAAGTTCCAAATATCTCACATCAATCCAACTCTTCTTCTGAGAATCCATTCTGATGTTAATAAAATGAGAATAGATACCATTATCCAAATATTTTCATGCAAAACGGCTCGTTGTACATATGATTCGGATTTTGTTTTTGGACTAATTAGATCCACCAAAGAATCACGATTCTCCCAGTATCTAAACTCACCATCTGTTTTCTGGCTTATTATTTTTAATGGAGAGTCATTTAAAAAAACATGATTTAACTCTATTTGGCTTTCTTCAACATCAAATGATCCCCTGCCAATTACATAGGACTCTTTACTTTGATTAATTTCAACCGTGTATTCAATCTGGCCTGATTGGGATACCCAAAAACGGCTTTTATATTCCTTGCTCTCTAAATCGAACGATAATGGTTTTACACTAATCTTATTTCCGTCAGAAAATAAATTCACTATTCCATCGTTCATAACTTTCGTTGTAGATAATGTGGGTTTTCCCGTCAATAATATAGCTTCACCTTGTTGATAAGAATTTTTATCGGTCCGGAAAAAGAATTCTTTGTTTCCGCCCGTTTTCATTAACCAACCAAACATTATATTCCACATGTCTCCCAGTAATTTGGATTGGTTTGATCCTTGTAGTTTATAATGTAGTGAAAACATATCCGGGGAGCTCCAAAAAATATATCTCATTGATTTTTTCTCACCAGCAACAAGTAAAGGAACGTTCACTCCTGAAACATTATATTCGGCTAATATAAATTGTTCTGAAGTTGTAGCCTCTATGCCAGACAATAAAGGAGGAAGATTAATATTTTCTTCCAAAGCCCATTCAATTCCCTGAAAAGCAAAAAGATTTACCCATTCTTTTGTAAAATTCCATTCTGTTTGAATACCAGGCATTAATATTGGTTTTTTTAACTCCAAATTCATCAGGTTTAAATAGCTGGCAATGGTAGCTGGTAATGATTCCGGTCCAGAAATAATTGTGAAACCTGATTGATGTGAAATGAGTTTCTTAGCAAAAATTCTATTGAAAGACTTCCAATCGTGTTCATTTTGAGTTACAGGATGGTTATCAAAAATAATCAATTGATATTTTTTTTCCCAAAAAGATTTTATATCCGGTGAAAAACCATCTTTTCCATAAACAAAATGATCAAGTTCATATTTCTGATTTTCACCAATATAGTGCTTTAATATTGAAGTATTATAATTTGGCGCACCTGTGAGCATGGCAATGCGGTATTTATCTTTCAAAATGTGTATTCTTACAACCTGTCGATTATTTTGAATATTTATTTCATCGGCCAGGGCACTGACCTGTACGCGATACGATGTTTCGCCTACTGTTGCAGGTTCCACTCGGAAACGTACCTGATCCCTACCACCATGACCACTTACATTAATCACTTTAGAACCAATTAATCTGTCACCATGAAAAAGAGTTACATTAATACGTTCACTTATATTACCTAAACTTGAAATCAATACATCAAGGTCTATTTTTTCTCCCTTTACTACAACAGGAGGTGCATCAATGGATTGCACGGCTAAATCTATCATTGGGATAGTATCACCAACCCCAATAATATGAATGGGGAAAGTTGGTTTAAGATCGAAGGAAGAAGGTAAGGACCCTTGATTAATTTGACCATCTGTAAATATAACAGCTCCTGCTATTCTTTTTCGTTTATTATCATCCATTTTTCTAAATACATGTCCTAAATTTGTCGACCCAGAATTCAATCCAAGATCACTTACCTTCTCTACAGTATCCAGCTGCGAACCAAAAGAATAAACATCCATTTGAACATCAGATTGTTTTAATTGATCTAAAAAAGATATTATACCTGATAAATATGCAGATGATGAAGGCTGTTTGTAGTATCTCATACTGAGTGATTTATCAATAAATATTTGCCAAACCAATGATTTGGATTCTTTTCTTTTAATATCAATTTTTGGATTTAAAAATAATAGCAATACCAGAATTAGCGCAGTCCCTCGAAGAAATATTATTATTTTAAATCCGGAATAACTAAAAAACCGAATAAATGATAAAATGAATACAATCACAGAAAATAATAGCACAAACCAAAACAGAAGGTCTGGGGAGGTAAATGATATCATCAAGGTCAGGTCAGTTTTAAATTAGGAGAAACATTAAATATCAGGTTTGACTTATAACCCGATTTTAATTTTATTTCACCCAAAAAACTGACCATTGCAGCATTATCAGTGCAATATTCTAAATCAGGATATAATATTTGTGCATTTCTTATTCTTTTATTTAATTCCGCACGTAAACAAGAGTTTGCTGCAACACCACCAGCAATAACACAATTTGTTATCCCAGTTTTCATTATTGCTCGGGCCAACTTTTCCGATAAACAATCTACAATGGCTTGTTGGTAGCTCGCGGCGACATCAGCTAATCTGCATTCCTTTGATTCCTGAAAGTTATCCATGAAATATAATAACGATGTCTTGAGACCACTAAAGCTGAATTCCAGATTATCAGACCCCATTAAACTACGAGGAAAAATTATTTTTGTCGGATCCCCATTTTTTGAAATTTTTTCTATTTGAGGACCACCAGGATAACCTAAACCCAATATTCGAGACCCTTTATCAAATGCTTCTCCGGCGGCATCATCTCTCGTTTCTCCAAGTAAAACATAAATCCCCATGTTTTTTACCAACCATAATTGTGTATGCCCGCCTGATATTAAAAGACATATAAATGGATAATTTAAATTTGGATCGGCAAGAAAGTTCGCGAAAATATGTGCTTCAAGATGATTGATAGGAATAAGAGAAATATTAAGCCCTATAGATAAACCCTTTGCAAAACTAGCGCCGGTCAAAAGTGCTCCCGCAAGACCTGGTCCTTGGGTAACAGCTATTGCATCTAAATCACCAAGCGAAAGGTTTGCCTCTGATATGGCATCATTTACAATAGAATTAAGCATTAGTTCATGTTCTCGGGACGCAATTTCTGGTACAACACCACCAAAGGAAGAATGGACGACCTGTGAACTAATTATATTGGATAGTATCCTTCCATCATGACAAATCGATGCTGCAGTTTCATCACAAGATGTTTCAATTCCAAGTACGGTCATCCAGCTTCTCGGGCAACACCAAGCTCGATGGTACGTGGTGAAAGGTCTCGCCAATCTAATACAGTAGATGGGATTTCTACATTAGGCTCATAAAATTGTTTTTGAAGAATCCAATTATTGAAGTCTACTGTAACATTAATTTCATCTGAATTTAAATTAGCAATTTGTTTCATACCTCCAACTACAGTTAAAGATACCGTTTGGGGAGATGGAAATACACGGAATTTGTTTCGCTTGTTAATTACTAATACAGGAATATCTACAATAATTCTTTCACTTATTTGCTGTATATCGATACTAAATTCAATCTCATTTTGTGAGAATTCTATTAATCGACCGATAGACTGAATATCAATCCATCCACTTAATGGTTCTCTCGCTTGTAGAAATGTGTCAGGATATGTTAATACTTGCGTAACTGATACAAGATCTTCTTTTGGACCTGTTATTTCTATTTCCTGAGGATATAGATTAATTGATCCTATATTGATATAGCCATCATCCAATTCAACTTTTATCATTGGCTTCACTGGAACAGTCTTTACAAGAATTTCGTCCAAACTTATCTTGATACGACTAGGATATATAACTTCAATAAATTTTAACTTATAAGCTGAAGGGAGAACCACCTTTTGGGGATATTGATCAAAATATTCATTTAAAACAAACTCGTACTCTTGAGAGATACCTTCTAAATCCAAAACAAGTTTAAATCCCGCAAACCTGCGAACCAAATATGCTTTAAACAAATCCCGACCTGTACCTTGAAGAAGGACAGACGCAAATTCTGGTACCTCTTTACGGTGTGCTTTTTGAGCATTTAAATTTCTTGCTTCGATTGGCAATTGCATTACAGTTGAATACGTATTACCACTAACAACAAATATCCATAGTAAAAAAGCTAGACCGAAAGCTCCTATGGGTAATACAAATTTCTGTGCAAGCAAACGATTCATGGGACTCCTATTATCCATCCCACCGAATTTAAACTATTTTTTAGATTCTGAATCGGGTTCGGTTCCAGGTGGGTTTTCTTCTTTTTCAGCTTCCTTAGCAGCTGCAAAAAGTTCTTGAGGTAAATTTAATTTTTCATTCGTACTCGTATCCTGGTTCTTTAGGTACTCCTTTACCTCGTCTGTAGCGGATTTTGTCCGGCCTATTCCTGCTAATTCTTCTTTATATAAGACAACCTTTTTATCATCGGGAGCAACCTTCATTACTATTCCAGAAAGGTTCGCGCCAACTTCATATTGGTTTGCCAGTGCACGTCTATCTTTCTTTGACATTTTTCCAAAAGGTATGATTCCTTCAACATCCATATCCAATTGAATAATAATACCTTTATCCAGTACACGTATTATTTCACCGCTAACTTCTTTCCCTGCTTCGTAATAATCGGTAATCGCTGGCCAAGGATCGTCCTGAACTTGTTTATAACCAAGTGATATTCTACGATTTTCCCTCGAGACTTCTATCACACGAGTTTCTATTTTCTGCTCTTTTTCCAGAATTTCTCTCGAATGGTGGATAACTTTGGTCCAAGATAAATCAGATATATGTATAAGACCATCTATACCTTCTTTAAGCTCTATAAACGCACCAAAACGTGTTAGGTTTCTAACTTTTCCTTTATGTATCGTACCAACCATAAATTTTTCTTCTATTTCATCCCAAGGGTCAGGTGAAAGCTGTTTAACTCCCAGACTAATTTTTCGCTCATCAGTATGAATTGATAAAACTTGAGCATCAACTTCATCGCCCAAAGAATATTCTTCTGATGGATTTTTGATATGTCGCGTCCAAGATATTTCTGATACATGAATCAAACCTTCAACACCTGGCTCTATTTCTATAAATGCACCGTAATTGGTTAAACTAACAATTTTTCCAGTTACAAGATTTCCAACTGGATATTTTATTTCCACTTCATCCCATGGATGTGGTGTTAATTGTTTTAAGCCTAATGATATTCTCTTACGTTCTTCATCATATTCAATTACTTTAACCGTAATATCATCATTAAGACTCACTATTTCTGATGGATGATTAATCCGCCCCCAGGATAAATCTGTGATATGGAGCAATCCATCAATTCCACCCAAATCAACAAAAACACCAAAATCAGTAATATTCTTTACACGACCTTCTAGAATTGAGCCAATTTCTAATTCTTTAAATAATGTTTCCCGCTGCACCTGCAAACTATCCTCAAGAATCACCTTATGAGAAACAACAATATTTTTTCGAGATTCATTAAATTTTACAATTTTAAGCTCTATCATTTTATTTAAGTAAATATCAAAATCTTGTATTGGTCTCACATCTATTTGGGACCCCGGCAAAAAAGCTTGAACTACCTCTAGGTCAACAACCATTCCTCCCTTAATCCGGCGAATAATCTTTCCACTGATTGTTGTTTGATTCTCAAATGCTTCACGTAAATCACGCCAACGTTTCAAAAAATCTGCTTTTTCTTTAGAAAGGATTGTATTCCCGCCTGCATCCTCAAGAAATTCTAAATACACTTCAACTTGATCTCCAATCATAGGCAATTCATCTTCAGAAAATTCATTTCTATCAATAATTCCTTCTGATTTAAAACCAATATCAATCAAGACATCCCGTTCGTTTAATCCCACCACACGTCCTTTTATTAGCTGATGCTCAGAAATATCAACTAGGGTAGCTAAGTAAGCCTGGTCTATTTCATCAGAAATTTTTTCATTTTCAGTACTTGCTTCTATTTCTTGGTAGGTTACCACCCGGACATCATCGAACAAGTTCGGATTTAAATAATCTTTCACTTCAATAACATTTGATAGAGTATCGTCTTTGCTTTCAACAATAACCTCTGCCGTTTCTAAGATACCTTCACCTACTGGTTCAGTAATTTTACTTTTATTCACTGATTAGATTTTCCTTTACTGTTTGATTATACTAACGATTTTATCAATCTGCTCACCAATAGTTAATAATCCTGTATCTATCTCTATCGCATCTTTTGCTTTTAACAGGGGTGAATTATCGCGATTGGTATCCAATTCATCTCGTAGCCTAATATCTGTTTTAATTTCGTCGATAGTTTTTTTTTCACCTATCTTATTTAAATCTTTTTGGCGTCGGAGAGCACGTATTTTTAAACCCGCAACCAAAAAAAATTTAAAATCCGCATTAGGGAAAACCACTGTCCCGATATCTCGACCTTCAAGAACGCAATCTATATTATCAGCAATTTCCCTCTGAATCTGGACCATAGAATCACGCACCACATTAATGGCACTAACCTCGCTAACTTTTTCAGTTACAGTACTGGACCGTATCTGATTAGTAATGCTCTTATCATTTAGAAAAATGTTATTGCCAGAATTAGAACCTCCAAAATAAATATTTACCGTATCAAGGAATTCTGTAATAGCACTTAGGTCTTTGAATGATACCCCATGTTCCATCAATCCCAGGGTGATTGCCCGGTACATAGCTCCAGTATCCAGATAGGTGATACCCATTCGGGTAGCAACGCCTCGAGAAGTTGTACTTTTTCCTGAAGCAGCCGGTCCATCAATAGCGATAATCATGGTAATTAACTCTCAATAAGCCGGCGAACTTACCCGAATTAATGGAGATTGGCAAAAACGAATAGAAATTCGCCTAAGGATTGAAATACCAAACATGAAAAATGAATCTTATTGTTTCAATTCTATTATTTCATGTGGGAGTAATTCCCTATACTCACCTTCCTTTAATCTGCCTAGTTCAAGGGTTGAAAATCGAAAACGATGCAATGAAAACAGTGTAATCTTCAACCGTTGAAATATACGGCGTATTTCACGCTTTTTACCTTGCCGAAGGCGTAACACTGTAAAAGTTCTTCCCTTCTTTTTTTTTTGACTTAAAACCTGTGCTTTCCCATATTGCCCCAAACCAATACTAAGCCCTATTTTTATTTTTTTTACCTCTTGAGATGATAATCGTCTTTCAATAATAACTTGATAATCACGTTCAATATGGTTCTTAGGATGGGTCAGATAATGATGTAAATCACCATCATTGGTTAGTAATAGCAGACCAGTTGAATCTTTGTCCAGCCTACCAATTGGTACCAGTCGATATTTCGATGAGATATAGTTCATAACCGTCTCCCGACCATGGTTATCCCGCGAGCTTGTAATAACACCTTTAGGTTTATTGAGCATTAGCACAACGGATTCTATATTTGGATAAATCACTTTCCCATCATATCTAACCTCATCATCCTTTACTACATTATAAGCAGGGTCCAATACCATATTACCATTTACCGTCGTAGTAGCCATACGAATAAGGTTATCGGCTTTTCGCCGGGATGCAATCCCGGCTTTAGCAAGGTACTTGTTCAACCGCATGAAATACTATGTAGATGTATCTACGAAGGGAGAATCAGTTTCCGATTCTTGGAAGACTGTAATTTGTTCTCCTAAGGTTGAATCTGCATCAAGAAGCTCTGTGACTTCCTTAAGTTTTGGCATATCCGATAAACGGTTTAGTCCAAAGTGTTCCAAAAATTTATTTGTCGTCTTATATAATAGTGGACGTCCGGGTCCGGTATCTCTTCCTTTAATCTTGATAATATTACGGTTTAACAATGTTTTTAATACTCCAGACGAATCAACACCTCGTATCGCCTCAATCTCATAACGATTGATTGGCTGTTTATAAGCAATAATGGCCAAGGTATCCAATGCCGCTGAGGAAAACTTTAACCTACCTTTTTTGTTTAGTAAACGGCGAATCCATACCTCATACTCGCTGCGTGTAACTAACTGAAAACCGCCTGCAACAGATCTTATTTCACAAGCCATATAATGCTTCTTGTAAAAATTATTTAATTGCTCTACTGCATTTTTCAAACTGGGTGCGTCATTATCAAAGACAGTGTTAATTCGTGCCTGAGTTAGTGGATCAGAATCGGCAATTAATAGTGCTTCAACAATACGAATTTGTTCCTCTTTGTTCATCAGGCTTCCACTCCCATATGAAATAGTTCTAAATCGCCGAATAGTTCACATTGGCTAAAAGTGCATACACCCTCTCTCACAAGGTCTAATATCGCCAGGAAGGTAACAACAATTTCTATTCGAGAATGTAGTTTGGATAATAACGTAGAAAATTTTACTCGACCATCGCCATCGAAATACCGGAAAATAAATTTTTTTTGTTCTTCAAGTTTTACAGGTTCACTTTGAAGTTCAAATTGGCTAACAATAGGATGATTTTCCATCGCGTTTTTAAAAATACGTGCAATATCGAACAGGGATGTATCCTGAAGCAAATTTTCGATAACCTCCCCTTTATCTGATTTAATAATTTGTTTAGATTGTATAGGAAAATTATGGCTTCTATTATCCGCAAGCGAGCTCAACATTGCTGCCGCATCCTTAAAACGCTTGTATTCTATAAGCTGTTGCATTAATTCCGTTCTTGGATCTATAATTATACCTCCTTCATCCAGTTCAGGACGCGGTAATAGCATTTTTGCCTTAATACGCATGAGACTGGATGCCATGACAATGAATTCTCCAGCAACATACATCTTTAATTGTGTCCAAGCTTCAATTGTATCGATAAATTCTTTTGTAATTGTTGAAATAGGTATATCATAAATATCTATCTCATCCCGTCGAATGAAATAAAGTAATAGATCCATTGGACCTTCAAAATTATCTAATCTCACTTTATACATTTACGTAATTCAATCCCATAGCTTCTCTAACATGAAAAAGATAACGATCTGCAATTTTCGTGGCTTTTTTTGCTCCTGTTTCAAGAATCTGATGTACATCATCTGGATGATCTAGAAGATAATTTCGTTTTTCCCTATAAGGGTCAAAATGCGCTTTTATTCTTTCAATCAATTCTTTTTTTACATCACCATAACGTAGACCTGGAGAATCATAACGTTCTATAAGTTCTTGTTTTTCATTTTTGTTTAAAAAAAGACTGTATAAATTGAACAGTGGAGTATTTTTATCTTTAGGTTCATTAACAGGTGCTGAGTCAGTCACTATCGACATGATACACTTTTCTAGATCTCTTTCATCAATAAAAATTGGAATAGTATTACCGTACGACTTGCTCATCTTCTGACCATCTATTCCAGGAACTAACATAGAGTCTTCTTCAATATCTGGTTCTGGGATAACAAATACATTGCCGTAAGTATGATTAAACTTCAAAGCAATATCTCGTGTTATTTCTAAATGTTGTTTCTGATCTTTTCCTACAGGAACAATATCGCTCCCAAAAAGTAAGATGTCCGCTGCCATCAGCACTGGGTAAGAAAATAAACCCATACTTGGTATAATCCCCTTAGCAATTTTATCTTTATACGATGTTGATCTTTCCATTAGTCCCAGACTAGTAACATTGGAAAGTAGCCATGTTAATTCAGCAACTTGTGGTAAATCTCCCTGGATCCAAAAAGTAGATTTCTCTGGATCAATTCCTAAAGCCAAAAAATCGACTGCAGAATAAAAAGTATTTTTTTTTAGTAATTCTTTTTCCTGAGTAGTCGTCAATGCATGATAATTAACAATAAAACAAAAAAGGTCGTTTTCTTTTTGATAGTGAATCATCCGTGACATCATACCAAAATAATTTCCCAAATGTAGATGGCCTGATGGCTGAATTCCGCTTAAAACACGTAAATGCTTCTTTTTTATTATATTATTTGATGATGTCAATGGTCTTAAAATAATTTGTATGTGGATTATTCAACATATTATATGAGGGGTTCCATGAACAAATAAGGACGCCAATCGACCTGAAGATCCTTCACAAATCGCTGAAAATAATGAATGCGGTTTGGTCGTTTGGGTTGACGATCAAGGGGCATATTTGCTTCATCTGGCGTGCGGTTACCCTTTTTCTGGTTGCAAGGTTTACAAGCTGTTACAAGATTCTCCCAAATATCTTTTCCACCCCGAAACCTTGGTAAAACATGGTCAACGGTAAGATGACTGGTCATTTTCGTTCCGCAATATTGGCAAGAATGGTCATCTCTTATTAGGATATTTTTACGACTGATTTCGACTGCCATGTCATTATATCTTATATAATCCCGAATTTTTATAACACTCGGTAAATTTAAAGAAATAGATGGGCTATGTATTTTTTCATCGTATTTCGCTATAACATCAATTTTTTCCAAAACCTGTAAACAAATCGCCCGTTTTGCAGTACAGACAGTCATTGGTGCATAATTAGAATTCAGAACTAAAACAGCTCTATTAAGTAAATATCCATTTACTGCTTTAGATTGCGGTGAAATCATTAGCTGAAATTAAAACGAATCGAGTGAGTTGAAATGTAGATATCTGAAAGTTTTTCATTTGAATAAGAAAGCCCCCTTTCAAGTGTTTCTTCTTTCACGATACCCTGGCAATGGATAATACCCAATCCTCCTGTAGAAAATCCAACATGGGTCACTCTTTCATTTTTTCCAAAAAAATGTAAATCCCCTGGTTTAGCAGTTTTTCCATCTATTATATGATTATTTACAGCCATATGCTGCTGCCAAGAATCGCGGGGCATCTTAATTCCTGCCACAAAGCAAACCATCTGTACAAATCCAGAACAATCAAACCCAAATGATGTCCTGCCACCCCAACGATAAGGACACCCTATCAAACTTTGAGATATCTCAAGTATTCTATCTGGATCTGATTTTTGAACCAATGGTTGCAGTTCTTGATCCAATGGATAAACTTGACCGTCTGCTGAAATTATTTTTTCATTTTTTAATCTTACTCTCATACCAAAGGGGAATTTTCCTCTATGGATAGTTATATGTGTTGCTGGAAATGGCTTATCAGCAAAACGACCAAAAAAATTCCTTATCCAACTTTTATAACCATCATCCTGCTCAACCTGTACCCACTCTCTATTTTGCGCCAGTACCTGAATTGATTCCCCCGATATTGCTTCGGTCACTTTTGCAGAATTGAAATTAGGCTCAGAATAGCATGTAGCTATGGGTGTAACCACTATAAACCAAGGTTTCTGTATTTTTGACATAAGTAGAAAATTATTTATCCTTTATTGAATATAAAATGATATTCATATTTGTATTATAATTATTAAAATGTTTAACCTCGGTAGCTTTTTGACATTCCTTTGCAGCAGGGAAACCCGTGGGATTCGGGTACAGTTCCCGCTACTGTGATTGCTAAGTGATTCTTTTAAACCATCTTCGGTTTCATAAACTGGGGAGAAGGGAAAGAATTTTAGAGCGTAAGTCAGGAGACCTGGGCAAAGAAATGTATCCACTGGCTTTCGGGTTAAAGGTTATGATACGTGGTGTTAATTCCCCATTTATTCATAACCCCTTTAAAAAGGGGTTTTTTATGAAAAAATTGAAGGAAATCGGACTTTTCATTTTACCAATCCATCTGATTTTTGCTTTCCAAAATATTTCAGGATTTATTATTGATAATAACGCTAGCCCAATAGAATATTGTACCATAATACATCTTAAAAACGGATCTTGGACCATAACTGATGAAAATGGTTTCTTTCTTCTACAATCAACAATCTTCGAAGGCGATACATTGGAGATATCACGTATTGGTTTTAACAAAAAACATTGTATTATAAAAAATTCAGCGAGTATTCAAGTTTCATTAAGTAAAAATGTAATTGGTATGGCACCTGTATCAGTTGAAGGTAAATCACCCCAGTTTCATGAAAAACTATCTAAAGAAGAATTCGCAGCGATTGATAAATACTCTAAGTATACTTCTCTACAGAGAATACCAGGATCATTCATCAAATCTTATGGGGGTATGGCTGGTATTGTAAATCTGAGCATGGATGGCGGTCAGCCGGTTCATACAAAAATTGTTCTCGATGGTATTGACCTAACGAACCCCCAAAATGGACAGACAGATCTTTCCAATATCCCCGTTGAAATAATGCAGCAATTATACTTGGGTCGTTCACCAAATTTATTTTATGGATCTGGGTCTTTTGATGGAGTTGTTCATATCCAACCAATAATAAATCGTTCTTCAATTAAACTATGCGCGGGTTCTTATGGATACATCAGCCGCTCAGCGGGTTATAACTGGTTTTACCCTCGAATTAAACTAAATGTCCAATATGGAAATAATTTTTCAGCAGGTAATTATCCAATAACGCGAAATGATTCAACTATGAACCGTCAAAATAATAATTTCAGTGAAGGTTTCTTTTCAAGTTTATTCCATTTTCAAAAGAATCAACAGCAACTATTCAAAGGATTCTTCTTTTCCACTGATCAAGATCGCGGGATCCCTGGAAGTTTATCCTGGCCAAGCCCTAAAGCAAATCGCAAAAACAATATTGATCTAATTGGGCTTCAGTATGTTTACTTAATGAAAGATGGACATCTTAGACTACATAGTTATCAAAGATCGAGTGACGAATACTTTAATGACCCAGATCTGAGCATAAATAGCCACCACCGGGTAAAGGTATCGGGAATAAAGTTTAATGGTCATCAAAAGCTCAATGATCATATTGAGTTTAATGGAGTGATTGATTTAAAAAAGGAATCTATTAGAAGTTCAGATGTTGGAGATCGAAACCGCAAGACAATTGCTACCGGCATACAAGCCACTTTTAAGTTCGTTGATCGGTTAAATATCCAACCTGGATACCGCACTGATATATTGGATGATTTTATAGAAAATACATATGATCTGACATCATCTTTGAATCTATCAACATTGGGTAATCTGACAATGTCATTTGGTACTGGATTTCATGCTCCAACATTCAATGATCTCTATTGGGTTGCCGATTCTTATAGTGAAGGAAATCCCGATCTTAAAATTGAGCACAATCAATACCGAATAGTGCGTTGGACAAATAATTTGAAATCAATGACCAATGTCTCACTTGAATACCGAAGACGGTATAGTGACAATTTGATCACCTGGTCCTCAAATGAAAATTATATCTGGAAGCCTAAGAATATAGATAAGTCCGAGCGAAAAAATATAATCATGTCTGTATCCATCCCGATGATTTCTCCAAGTTTATTTATTTCTGGACACGTGACCCGTACTGTGGCGATTGATATCAATACCCAAAAAACATTACAACATGTGCCTAAATCTTCAGCAAATATTTTCATCAATTATAAGAAGAGAAATCTTTCCATAGAATTCCAGGGTCATTACACAGGCGAACGACTCTACCAAGAATTGGATGACAATTGGGAACCAGTCGAGATTACCCTCAATGGGTTCTTTGACATAGGCATTGGATTACACCATCTTTTCCCAATACAGACCCATCAGCTAACGCTGGATCTCATTATTCAGAACATCCTGGATCAGAATACAGACTTCTTTCCAGATTACCCGGGACCAAAACGCAGAATCAAATTAGGGATTGAACTGATCCTTTAATAATCTAATCTATAAAATGCCATTCTATAGAAAGAGATGCCAATCGTCCATTTGGCGGAAAAAAAGGATTAAGGTCCAACGTAAAATCAGAATCACCAAAATCAATAAAACTTGTCATAATTTGTGCAACATTGTGTAGTTCATATTTCAATATAAATGATCTGACCTGACCTATTATAGAAAGATTAACGAACCATTTATCCTTCAAACTACTATCACTGGTCCAAGCAATCGGGTAAAATTCAGTTGGATGTATAGCAGAACTGTATTCCCGATTCAGCCAGCCATGTACTGATAAAGATGTTGCAAGATCCAGTTTACCTGCAAACAATTTATTTTTACCCAGCAACCTAATATTAATTCTATCACCAATCCCATCGGATATGAAACCCTCTGACTCCTGGTGTCCATAATATACAGAGAATAACCATGTGTCCCTTAGTTTGGTTGCTAATTCCCCAGCTATCCAAGTATTTGATACAATTGTTGGGATATTATTATTGCCAAAGCTTAAATGAGGAGAGTTATGATATTGATTATTATAAATCCATACGTTCATAGATAATTTTTGGATGCTCCATTTACCAGAAATTTCGATTAAATCTCTGGTTTCTAATGTTAGGGAGTCAGATATAAAGGCATGCACTGGAATAACATCACGTTTTAACCTAGTGTCCACTGAATAATTTTTCCATTGGAATTTTGTTGATCCATTCGCCACCCATTGAATATTATTTCCAATGTTAACTATACCAGTTTTAAGGGAAATAAAAGAATAATTACCCAATATGGATAGTTCATTCCAAGATATTTTATTAAATGAATTTCCCCTTAGTGTCCGATCATTAGTAGTAACAAAAAAGGATAAACTACTATTCTCATCTTTTTTCCATTGAAAAATACCTTGATATCTTGCCCTGGTCAGATAACGCACACGTGATGTTAATGCCATTGAGTGATCCGTATCATAACGATGAAGAAAATTGTTTCCTTCTAATATGTAGAAAAATTGTTCTTTACTATGTTTCCAATATATGCTTGTAGTTGTAACCCTTGAATCGATCAAACTTATTCCTATCGTGTCTGGCAAACCGGAGTTTGTATTGAAATGCCCTATGGCAACACTGGCTTCATCCTGGTCTTTGTTTGATACATAGTGTGCGGTATAGGTCTGTTGAATTGGCCTTATCGTGGTGTTTGGTGGAGTATATTGACTGTATGCACCGGCAAAAGTGCGTTTAAAACCATGGAGATGAAAATAGCGACCGTTTCTGATGTACTCCGTAGCAATAGCTAATTTATCCAAAAAATAATCCCCTTGAACGTAATCAAAATATGATGTGACCGTATTGGTATCCAGTAACAGAGAGTCTGAGCTTGTGCCCATGAAACCTGATAAGATCTCGGGACCGAAAAGAGAAGGGTAATTAGTATAGGTTCCATCAAAAAAGAAAGGTCCGGATGTCCAATCTTGATTCCACATGTATCTTCCATTAATAATTACATAACCCTGATGACCAGACCAATCATAAGGCATAATCATCCTTTCCTGACTATATAACAGACCAACTATTAACCAAAAAAATATTCGAAACATTCTATTGATCTAATTTTTTTAAATACTGGGGGACCACAATTCCAAAAATTGCGATATTCGAAACCATGTGCACAATCGTGAATAGTAACCCAGAAATAGCATATGCAATCGTTTCTTTCCAAGAATATCCAGCGCTGATGGGATAAACAAAAGTGGTAATACTGTCATATAATACTGAAGAAATGAATCCACATAATCCGGTTAATCCAATCAAGATCTTTGTAAATGGGAAACTTATTCGTAATAGGTTTGCCATGATAGAACCCAATATCCCTACTGCTGACATAGCAATGATCTGTCCTATTAGTAATGGGAAATATATAAGTCCCGACCCCAAGGGATTCATTGTAGAAAAAATTAGCATGGTTGTACTACCAACGAGTGCTCCCATGATTCCTCCCAGGGTCAACCCTGCTAAAAATACCGTTACAGAAATGAACTCTATATTTGGAATCATCATGAACATGAAACCTAATCCAATAGATACAGCAGAAAATATCGCAGCCGAAACCAAATCATTCAATTTCATAGTTCTTCAAAAGATTTGATCTGAAACATTATTAGGATCTCGTAATCAGTTAAAATGGTTTCACCGGTTATAGAATATCAGCCGAATCATTTTAAAACATAGTTCACAAAAACGAACCAGCAAAATCATTATATATAAAATACGGGTATAATGAATCCAGAACTAAAGAGATAGGATCATTGAAAATGGAAAAAACACAATTCAAAGGCACCTAATATTATAAACTGACATTAGTAGTTCACTTACACATCTGAAAACTGATATATAATCAGCTAAATCCCAGCAACAACCCACCTTGATAAACGATTAACGATGCAAAATAGGCTAACCCGGTCATATAAACTATCATAACCATGGGCCATTTCCAGGAATTCGTTTCCCGTCGCACAACAGCAAACGTGGCCATGCATTGAGCTGCATATACATAGAACACCATCAGTGACAGAGCCACCAGTGGTGTGTAAACATGTTTTCCGCTTACTGGATCAACATCATTTTTCAAGGCATCAGTAAGTGATATAACTTTGTCGCTTTCGTTTTCAACATTATAGATCGTTGCCATGGTGCTCACCATGACTTCCCGGGCAGCAAATGACGTAACCAAACCAATACCAATTTTCCAATCAAACCCCAAAGGTTGTATAACTGGTTCGATCATATGGCCAATTTTGGAAGCATAGCTGTATGTTAAATTCGGGTTTATTCGGCTATCTGTTTCATTTCGAGGAAAGGAGGCTAAAAACCATAAACAAATGGAAATCGCCATAATAATCTTACCGGCATCGGTAATAAATAACTTCCCACGAGTATAGACCTGCCTTAGAATAGATTTCATCATGGGCGCCCGATAAGGTGGTAATTCCATAATAAATGACCTATTGTGTTCAGCTTTGATCCATCGGCTAAAAAAAATAGATAGAATCAGCGCAGTTGCCGTACCTAAAAAATACATCAGGACAAGGGTTAAGCCCTGTAAACCAAAAAAGCCCCAGACTTGTTTCTCCGGTACAAAGGCACCTATCATAAGCGCGTAGACAGGTAAGCGAGCACTGCAACTCATAAGCGGTGTAACCAATATGGTAACTAGTCGTTCCCGCCAACTGTTAATCGTCCTGGTGGACATAATGCCTGGAATAGCACAGGCATAGCCGATCATCAAAGGTAAAACGGAGCGACCATGAAGACCAACCATGGTCATTGCTTTATCCATCATAACAGCAAGCCGAGCCATATAGCCAGTATCTTCCAGAAGAGCGAGAAAAAAAATAAGGATTAGGATCTGTGGTAAAAAAACCAGTATTGCCCCGGCACCACCAATGATGCCCTCCACAGTTAAATCTCTTAGAATACCTGCTGGGAGCAACCCGGATATACCATCTCCAAACATGCTGATACCATTATTGATCCAGTCCATGGGAATTGTGGCCCATGTAAAAACCGATTGAAAAATAAAAGCTAATATCCCAATGAATATGAAGGGCCCGAGAACAGGATGGGTCAATATATTATCCATACGTTCACTTTGAGTTTTAGTTTTTATGTTCATGTCCATCGGTGGCACAATCTGATCTAACCAATGATAACGAATGGTAGCCTCAAGGGTAGAATGTGGAAATCCCAAATCATTTACTTTTTCACGTGCTGTTTTTATGAGCGTTGATAAACCATCTGTCTCAAATTGCCAGTTATTGTTCGATGACACAGCACGAAGTGCCTGAGCCTGGGCCATACGTAAATGAATGGGTTTTTGTTTCATTAACCAGTCACTTACTGGCTCTATGGCATCCCGAATCGGTTCTGGTAATGGTACCATTTTATTATGTTTATTAGGAACCTTTTCGTCAAGAATACTTTTGACTGCATTCTTCAAATCATCAATACCCTCTTCCAATCGCGCTGCAACCGAGACAACCCCAGCACATCCTAACTTCTTCTGTAGTTCAGATGTATCAATTCTCAAAGATTTTTTTCGTGCCAAGTCCGTCATATTCAACGCAACCAGGACAGGTATACCCAAATCTAAAAGTTGACTGGTCAAGTAGAGATTACGGTTCAGGTTTGTAGAATCAACAACCGAAATAATACATACCGGTCTCTCAATCATCTGATTCCACTGGTTAACCTCATCCACCACAATTGCTTCATCCTGAGATTCGGGAATAAGGCTATAGGTACCTGGTAAATCCAAAATATTCACCATGACACTTTCAATTTGGACTTTTCCAACTTTTCGTTCAACGGTGACTCCAGGGTAATTAGATACCTTATGATTTAATCCAGTTAAAGCATTAAACAGTGCTGTTTTCCCAGCATTAGGATTACCGATGAGAGCAACAAGTGGAATATGTTTATTCATTTAGTTCAATATGGATACAGGCAGCATCTTCATAACGCAGGGAAATTATGCAGTCTCTAATGCGCACCTGAATTGGACCATTAAAAGCCATTTTACGAATCAAACGAACTTTTTGCTCTGGTTTAAACCCCATTTCAGTCAACCTGAACTGAAATTCATCACTACCCTTAAAACAGACAATTCTCCCGATTTGGGATGGTTCTAGATCCGTAAGGAACATCGTTCTATTTTTTTAACGGACGAACGAATAATTGATGAACATGGCGAACCAATTCGTAGCCGTGCTCTATAACAATTTTTTCTTGCAGCTGTTCCAAATCCTCATTATAAAACTCAGTAATGGTACCCGTGTCCAGACAAATCATGTGGTCATGGTGCTCATTTCCAATTCTTGCCTCATACAACGCTCGACCATCTCCTATTTCCATTTTCCGGACCAGATCATTCTTAACTAAAATATCGATGGTTCGGTAAACCGTCGCCCTGGATATTCGAATTCTTTTCCGCCGCAGGTGAAGATAAATGTCCTCGGCATCTCGGTGATCTACAGAAGATTCTAATTCATTCCAAACCTCTTGGCGCTGGGATGTATACCTTAGATTCTCCTTTCGAAGAATGTTTTTCAATAGTGATTTTGAATCCGTCATAACTACATATATTGAGAATGAGTCTCATTAAAAAATAATATAAATAACCAGTATTTGTACAGGACAAATATAAGGTTAATATTAATCAGTTATTTTTTTCAGATTCGCATATTTGACAATCAGCTTTTTCCGGGTACCATCCTTAAAAACAACACCCACTCGTTGATTTTCGCCACCACCACTAAGGGCCATAATCTTACCTACTCCAAAAATTGAATGTTCCACCATATCACCTACCACAAAATCATCAAAGGTGGTCACCGTTCGAATCATTTCTGTACGTGTATCCTTCTCACGTTTTCCACTAACAAATTTTCGGGTAACCGCTGATGAAAAATGGATTCGTTCCAAGTAATCTTCTGGTATCTCACTGATAAACCTACTAGGAATTCCAGAAACATTTTCAGATCCCATCCGCCTTCTGTTAGTGGAATAAAGAAGGAATACTCGGTCTTCGGCTCTAGTCATGGCAACGTAAAATAAGCGACGCTCTTCTTCAAGTTCGTCCTTAGAATCCAAAGAACCATAGATTGGAAATAACCCGTCATCCATTCCGGCTAAAAATACCACTGGAAACTCTAAACCTTTAGCAGAGTGGACCGTCATGAACGTGACCCTGTTATCAGAATCATTCCAATGATCAATATCAGAAAGTAAAGATACATCTTCAAGAAAACGACTTAAGGTCGCGTCAGATTCACGAATGCAAAATTCTTCGATACTGGTTAGCAGCTCCTCAACATTATCGAGTCGCTCGCGAGCTTCAGGGTCGGTCGATTCCTTGAAAAATTTTAGGATACCCGCTTCTTCTACCAGGCTATGTGCTAACTCACTGGCACTGAGTTTTTCCCGCAGACTATGGTATTTTTTTATCAATTCATAAAATACTGAGAGTGCTTCTGATTGTTTACCGCGAATTTCCATCTTGTTCGGTTTCTTCAGTACATCAAATAATTCAATATTATCTTTTTCCGATTGCTCAACACATTTATCTAATGTCTTTGCGCCGATACCACGCGCTGGAAAATTCACCACTCTTCGAAGGGAAATCGTATCTTTAAGATTTACGACCAAGCGAAGGTATGCCAGAACTATTTTAACCTCTTTACGGTCATAAAATCTGATTCCCCCAACAATATTATACGGAATACCCATTCTACGAAAGCTATCTTCCAAGGCTCTCGATTGGGCATTCGTTCGGTATAACACCGCAAATTCACTGAATGTCCGCTTTTTTAACTTGATCTCTTTTTCTAAAGCAGATACAATAGCACTAGCTTCTTCCTGTTCATCCACTGTTTCCATAACACCAATCGAATCGCCGGATCCGTTGGCAGCCACAAGATTCTTTTCTGATCGACGATCATTATTCATCACGACCGATGTAGCTGCATCTAGAATCTGCTGTGTTGAACGATAATTTTTCTCTAATGTAAATACACGACAACTGGAAAAGAATTTTTCAAAATCTAGAATATTAGAAATCTCAGCACCTCGCCATCCATAAATGGATTGATCATCATCACCAACCACACAAATATTTTGATGTTTTTCAGCCAACTGGGTTAAAAAGTGAAACTGAGGACGATTGGTATCCTGATATTCATCAACTAAAATGTATTTCCATTTTTTCTGATATTTTTTAAGGATAGTTGGTTTCTTTTTAAAAATATTAAGAGGATAAAGTAACAGGTCATCAAAGTCTAAAGCATCATTCACTTTAAGTGCTTTTTGGTAGGCGGAATAGATCCTCACAATATTCTTTTCCATGATCGTACGAGCCTTGCGAGCCTGCATATCAGATGTGATCATTTTATTCTTTAAAAAACTAATCTGATTACGAACCTGGTTAGGGGTCAATATATTTTTCGATATGTCAAGCTCATTGATCAGTACCTTGATAAGTGCCAATTGATCCTGTACATCATAAATTGCAAAATTCTGGCTGAAGCCTATCGTTGTGATATCTTCTCTCAAAATACGAGCACAGATACTGTGGAAGGTTCCAATCGACAATGATAATCTTTTCCGGTTCAGGAGTTTCATCACCCGGTTTTTCATTTCCTCCGCAGCCTTATTGGTAAAAGTGACTGCCAAGATATCTTCCGGTTCAAAAAGACCTTCCTGAACTAAATAATACAACTTATGAGTTAGGACACGAGTTTTACCACTACCTGCACCGGCAAAGATCAACACTGGACCATCGACAGCTTCCACAGCTGCTCTCTGTACGGAGTTAAGGGATCTCAGACTCATCAGTTACTTTGTCCCTTACGAACTTTCCGACGTATTTTCTGAAAAGCTCTTTTAGCTCGCTTATGCTCCCTCTCTGTATTTGAAAAGGTGTGATACCCGTCCCCTTTAGCCACAAAATATAAATAACGATTGTCTGCTGGATATAGTGCAGCATAAAGAGATTTAGATCCAGGAGAATTAATTGGCCCAGGTGGTAGCCCTTTATAGAGATAAGTATTGTACGGTGAATCTATCTCCAGATCCTTATTGAGCAATCTGCGTGGACCATCATCAATAATGTATTGAACAGTTGGATCAGCCTGAAGCTTCATATCCTTTTTCAAACGGTTATGATAAACAGCAGAAATGACCGATCTTTCTGCATCGTAAACAGCCTCTCCCTCAATAATGGAAGCCAAGGTAACCACATCTTGTTCAGACATCTGCATTGCTCGAGCCTGAGAATACATTTCATCCGTCCAGAATTTCTTGTATTCCTTGACCAATCTGGTCAAAACTGACCTTGGTGTGTCACCCTCAAAAAAATAATATGTATCAGGATATAAATAACCTTCCAAGTTGTTACTGGGGACTCCAAGTAGATCTATGAATGCATTATCCTGCGACAATCCAATTATCTCATTAATCCCAAAACCCATTTCTACAGTCAAATATTCAGCAAGCTGGTTAAGAGACCAACCCTCTATAATAGTTACTTTTTTCAGATCAGGAGCACTATTTACCAATTGCCAAATTATTGTACTATTATTTTTCGCATCTTTAAGACGAAAAGTACCAGCTGGAATGTTGGTCTCCAGTCCCTTGACCTTAACTGCCCATTGAAATGTGCGCCGGTTTGATATAACACCTACATTTGCGAGATGCTGAGAGATCGCAGACAATGTTTCTCCTTGTTTGATAGTGACCTTGACCGTGCCAGATGAATTATTCTGAGGCCAGTACAGTATTAAAACAACGAGCGCAACAATACTGGTAATAATGGCCCCGGATCCATAAATGATAAACGGCCTTACGGTCAACTTTATTCTCATTTTCGGGGGGCGAATTTAGACTTCGTATAAAAACTAAGTCAATTTGCTTTAATGAATTCTTTTCCATAATAAAATGTTTTTAGATGGCACGTGGTAAACCGTAATTTTTTTATCTATATGAGCAAGCTGTTTCATAATAACAATGATGGTCCTGCAGGAAAACTGTTTGAGGCATGGTCCTTTTCTCAGACCAATTACATACTTTTTGGTGCGGGGCTATTGATCATTATTATAGGATATATTGTAATGGCAACTGGTGACACTTACAGCCGTCAGAGCCTAACGGTCGCACCGATAATGCTTTTTATCGGGTATATAATTTTAATTCCAGCATCACTGATCTATAAAAAAGATAAACCAAGATCAGATCAAGGAACGGGATCGTAGTTCAGTTGGTTAGAACGCCGGCCTGTCAAGCCGGAGGTCGCGAGTTCGAGTCTCGTCGGTCCCGCTAAATATCAGTCTTAGAAAACTTCTTCTGAAAGCTTGTTATTTTATTCTATTTGAATGGCAATTTTTAACTGCTGCTAAAAATCTTATTTAACAAATATTAAACGAGTTTACTCAATATACCTATAAGGTCTACTACCCTGTTGGAATAACCCCATTCATTATCATACCAGTTCAGCGTTTTTACGAAATTTCCGCCGATTACCCGAGTAAATGGGGCATCATAAATAGATGAATGTTTGTTACCAATAATATCCGTGGACACCACAGGTAGAGTTGAATATTCAAGTACTTTTGCAAGAGGCCCTCTTTCTGCTGCTGCATGAACAGCATCATTGATCTTTTCAAGGGTTACATCCTGTTCTAAGCGTACATTAAAATCAACAACTGAACCATCCGGAACAGGCACCCGCATAGCAATACCATCCAGTTTACCATTCAATTCTGGTAACACTTTTCCAACAGCTCGCGCTGCGCCTGTAGTGGTTGGAATAACATTTTCGGCTGCTGCACGGCTTCTACGCCAATCTGAATGCGGAACATCCGCTAACCGTTGATCATTGGTATAAGCGTGGATGGTGTTAATGACACCAAGCTCAATTCCGAATGCTTCGTGCAGCACCTTGGCCATCGGGGCCAAACAATTTGTCGTACAGCTGGCATTAGAAATAATATCGTGATCTGTTGTTAACCCATCATCATTCACCCCTAGTACTACCATATAATCGATTTCGTCCTTTGGTGGTACCGTTAAAATGACCTTTTTTGCACCAGCCGTTAGATGCTTTTCTAGTTGGGCTTTTTGCCTGAATATGCCAGTGGACTCTACAACAACATCTATGTTTAGTTCACCCCAGGGCAATTGTTCGGGTACTCTTTCCGATAATAATTTGACTTGTTGATGACCGGCATTGAGTACGTCCCCATCAAGAGAAACTTTACCAGGAAAACGACCCATAACAGTATCATATTTTAAAAGGTAGACAAGGGCATCTTTATCAAAGATATCATTAACAGCAACAAGATCTATTTCTTTATGATAATCCAAGACCCGAAATACAGACCTTCCAATTCTGCCAAATCCATTAATTGCAACTCGCATTAGGAAGCATCCTCATTTTCGTAAAGCAATATTGTATCAAGAATTCTTTTTGCAAACCCCCAACCATTATCATACCAGCAGATCGTCTTCAGCAATTTTTCTGCTGTGATCATTGTTGCTTTGGCATCAAATATCAATGTTTCTTTCCGGCCACTGACATCACTGGATACAATAGGATCATTCGTATATCCGACTAAATCTAAGTATCTATTTTCTGCTTCGTGTTTCATGACTTGATTAATTTCTTCCACCACTGGCACGGTCTCTAATTCAGTAGTAAGGTCAACACAGGAACCGTTTGGAACAGGCACATTGAATGCAATACCATCTAGTTTACCCGCAAATTCAGGCATTAATTGCTCAATGATCTCTGGTGCGCCAGTTGTATTAGGAATAATATTTTCAACTGCCGAGCGGCTGCGCCGTAGATCTAAACCAATGGCATCTGCAAGTGGTTGATCCGCTGTATAGGCATGGATGGTGGTCATCATGGCCCTTTTGACAGAATAGTGCTTATCCAATATTTTTAGCATCAAGGCTAATACTTGTGTTGTAGATGAAGTAGCAGAAATGATTTGATCAGATTCCTTGATCAAATCCTCGTTAATCCCGGGGATTACAATACGGTCGATTTCATCTTCTGGCGTTCGGGTTACAAAGACTCGTTTGGCACCTGATTCCAGGTGCTGTTCCAGTTCATCACGTTTTAGGTAATGGCCAGTTGCATCAATAACCACATCCACACCAAATGTATCCCAGGGAATTGTACCGGGCTGGCCACCGGAGAGGACACGCACATGCTGACCTTCAGTGGTAAAATAATTGCCATCCAGCTTGACTTCATCTTTCAGAGTGCCGTGTACCGAATCCCGCATTAAAAGATAGTGAAGAGCATCAGCATGTCCTAAATCACTTATCGCAACAAAATTTAGTTGTGGATTGGTATAGCCCAGTCGGAAAATGTTACGGCCTATGCGGCCGAATCCAAATAAGGCGATATTAATAGGTTTAATAATTGTATTCTCTTTGTTGGAAAGTCGATTGGTTCATAATTAATAACAGCATCCTTGAGTATTACATATCCTATTTTTTCGAAGTAGTTTTTTGCATACTTCTAGATTTTAATAGCTTATAATTTAGACTGTCACTCAATGCCTGCCAACTGGCTTCGATAATATTTTCTGAAACACCAACTGTAGACCAAGAAGACGTTCCATCAGAACTTTCGATAAGTACTCTTACTTTAGCACACGTCCCATCCTGTTCATTTAAGACTCGGACTTTATAATCGGTTAACCTGACAACGCTTAGTTCCGGGAAAAACCGCAACAATGCTTTACGCAATGCTTTATTTAATGCATCCACGGGACCTACTCCATCTGCTGCGGTATGCTCAATCTCATTATCAACAATTACTTTTAGCATTGCATCCGCTCTACTTTGGCCGGACTTATCATAATTCACATTTACTCTTGAATCCACCACATCAAAGAATGGAGTGAAGGTGCCCTGCCTTTGTCGGAGTAGAAGTTCAAATGATGCTTCTGCTCCTTCAAATTGGTATCCTTCATGCTCCAGTGATTTTATATGGTTTACCAATTGCTTCGTCAATTTTTTGTTTCCGTTTAAGGCCACATTGAGTTCATTTGCTTTAAAGCGGATATTGCTTTGACCAGAAAGGTCAGAAACGAGCACGCGTTGGCGACTACCCACTTTTTTGGGGTCAATGTGTTCATACATTTGGCTGTCTTTCATGACTGCGCTTACATGAATACCTCCCTTGTGCGCAAAGGCTGATTTTCCTACATATGGGGCTTGGTCATCGGGATGAAGATTCATGATTCCATATACGAAATGGTTCAGGGCTGCCAGGTTTTGTAATTCGATTTGAGTCATAGTTTCGCAGTTCATTTTCAGTAACAAGTTGGGAATGATCGTCCCCAGATTGGCATTGCCGCAGCGTTCACCGACGCCATTGATGGTGCCTTGGACATGACTAACGCCAGCGACCACGGATATGAGTGTATTGGCTGCCGCTAGACCACTGTCATTGTGGGCATGTATCCCGATTTTTTGATCGAATTTTCTGACAACATCTTCCGTTGCTTGACTGATAAATTCTGGAAGGGATCCCCCATTTGTATCGCAAAGCACCAATGTGTCCGCACCGCCTTTTTGCGCAGCTTCCAGCATATTCAAAGCAAAAGATGAAGATTTTTTATAGCCGTCAAAAAAATGTTCTGCATCAAAAATGACCCGTTTCCCATCCCTGACCAAATAGGCGACCGAACGTTCAATCAACTCTGCATTTTCATCTGCATCCAAGCCGAGTCCTTTTTCAGAATGAAGTTGCCAGGTTTTCCCAAAAAGTGTGACCACCGGTGTTTCAGCCTCGAGCAGGGCATTCAGATTGGGGTCCGATTCAATTTTATCCGGCCATCGTGCTGTTGAACCAAAGGCACATATTTGTGCCTGTTGCAAATTCAATTCCTTTGAGCGCAGAAAGAATTCCTGGTCTCGCGGGTTGCTCCCGGGCCAGCCCCCTTCAATGATATTTATGCCGAATTCATCCAGTTTTGTTGCGATCCGTAATTTGTCTTCTACGGACAGGTTCACACCTTCCCCCTGAGTTCCATCCCTGAGGGTAGTGTCAAATAATTCGATCTTTTTTAAGTATTTTTTCATTATTCTGTAAAAAGCCAAGGCTGTGATTTTTGATGATTTTCTTCAAATGCTTTTATATCTTTTTCAAAGGATAGAGTCAATTCAATTTCGTCCAATCCTTTCAATAAGGCATCCTTTCTAAACCCCTCCAATTCAAAATTGAACGTATTGCCTGATGGGTCAGTTAAGGACTGTTTATCCAATTTCACATTTAAAGAGAATCCTGGTTTAGATTCAGAATTCTCAAAAAGAGCTTGGATATCCTTTTTGTTCAATGTGATTGGTAGGATACCATTCTTGAAACAGTTGTTATAAAATATGTCTGCAAAACTTTCCGCAATGATAGCCTTGAACCCAAAATCTGCCAAAGCCCACGGAGCATGCTCACGGCTGGATCCACAGCCAAAATTTTCTCCGGTTAATAAAATGGAAGCTCCTTTATAACGATCCTGATTTAAAACAAAATCTTGATTTAGGGTGCGGTTGCTACAATCCTGACCAGGTTCACCATGATCCAAATAGCGCCATTCATCAAAAAGATTGGAGCCAAAACCAGTCCGATGAATAGATTTTAAAAACTGTTTTGGTATAATCGCATCAGTATCAATATTGGCACGATTTAATGGCGCTACAACACCAGTAAATGTTTGAAATTTTTCCATCTTAATTATTCCAATTGGTTGTCACATTAACAAAATGACCTTTAATTGCAGCAGCAGCGGCCATGGCAGGGCTCACCAAATGTGTCCGTCCGCCAGATCCCTGGCGTCCTTCAAAATTTCGGTTTGATGTTGATGCGCAGCGTTCACCTGATTCTAAACGATCCGCATTCATAGCCAAACACATAGAACAGCCTGGATCCCGCCATTCAAACCCTGCATTCAGGAATATTTTATCCAACCCTTCCTTTTCAGCTTGTTCTTTTACAGGGCCAGACCCAGGAACAACCATAGCCAATTTGATAGAATCAGCAATTATTTTACCTTCAACTACTTTTGCTGCTTCCCTTAAATCTTCAATTCTGGAATTTGTACAAGACCCAATAAATATTTTATCCAACAAAATATCTTTTATAGGCTCTCCCATTTCTAATCCCATGTAATCCAATGTGGGTTGAAATTCTCCATTAGTTGAAAAAGGAATTTTTCCTTCAACATCCACAACTAATTCAGGTGATGTTCCCCAAGTAACCATAGGATTTATATCATTTGCATTTATTTCAATTGTTTTATCAAATACGGCATCTTCATCACTTTGTAAAGTTGTCCAATATTCACTAGCTAGCTCCCATAATTCACCTTTAGGAGAAAATGGTTTCCCATTTATATAGTCCAAAGTTGTTTGATCCACAGCGATTAAACCGGCGCGCGCGCCAGCTTCAATGGTCATATTGCAAACTGTCATTCGGCCTTCCATGGATAATGCTTTTATCGCATTGCCACCAAATTCAATTGCATAGCCTGTCCCACCAGCTGTACCAATTTTGCCGATAATAAATAAAATTAAATCTTTCGCAGTGATGCCTTGTTTTAATTTCCCATCTACTTTAATGAGCATATTTTTTGATTTTTGCTGAATCAAACATTGAGTTGCCAATACATGTTCAACTTCTGATGTACCAATTCCAAATGCCAAAGCACCCAAAGCACCGTGAGTTGATGTGTGAGAATCCCCACAAACGATAGTCATACCGGGAAGTGTCAAACCCTGCTCGGGACCTATGACATGAACAATACCCTGATTCGGATCCGATATTTTAAATTCTTTGATTTGAAAGGAATCACAATTCTTGTCCAGTGTATCCACTTGTAATTTTGAAATGGGATCTTGAATCCCTTTATCTCGATCTTTGGTTGGAATATTATGATCAGGAACGGCCACATTTGATTCGGTTCGCCACAAAGAACGATTTGCTAAACGCATCCCATCAAATGCTTGGGGAGATGTCACTTCATGAATAAGTTGCCGATCAATATACAACAGACTGGTCCCATCCTCATTTTCACGGACAAGGTGACTCTCCCATAATTTGTCAAATAATGTTTTTCCGTTCATTCTTTAAACGGTTTCAGTGATTTCTTCAAATACATTTTCCATATTTTTCAAGGATTCATAATGATTGAGCGCTTGTAAATATGCTTTTGCGCTGGCACGAATTGTATCAGTTGAAACACCTTTTCCAGAATAAGCGCTATCTTGAATTTTTATTCGTACAGTTACTTCACCTTGGGCGCCCTTTCCAGCTGTGACAGATCTAACTTGGTAATGCTCCAATTTTGCTATTTCTTGAAAATTTATGGCACGATTAATAGCACGGAAAGAGGCATCAACCGGGCCATCACCTGTTGCTGATTCCTCATACATCTTTTCATCTGTTTTAATACGAACCGTTGCAGTGGCAATAGTTGTGGTTCCTAAATTAACATGAATATAATCCAAAGTATAAAATCCAATTTCACTATTGGCTTCATCTCCCATTAAAACTCTTAAATCTTCATCAAATATTTCTTTTTTCTTATCAGCCAAGAGGACAAAGCGTTCGTAGATATTTCCCATTTTTTCATCGCTAATTTCATAACCTAATGCTTTCAATCTAGATGATAATCCATGGCGACCGGAATGACGCCCCAAAACGATTTTATTATTCATTATTCCAACAGATTCCGGTGTCATAATTTCATAAGTATCTCTATTCTTTAACATGCCATCTTGATGGATTCCGGATTCATGAGCAAATGCATTATCTCCTACTATAGCTTTATTTGGCTGAACCAGCATTCCTGTAAAACCAGAAACCATTCTGCTAGCATTATAAATTTCTTCTGTATTGATATCTGTATGAAAATTCCAAAAGTTGGAACGGACATTCAATGACATGACAAACTCTTCCATACTAGCATTACCAGCACGTTCACCAATTCCATTGATGGTACATTCAACCTGTCGGGCACCATTAGCAATAGCAAAAAGTGAGTTCGCCACAGCTAACCCAAGATCATTATGACAGTGAACACTAATCACCGCTTGGTCTATATTGTTTACGCGAGATTTTAATTCTGCGATCTTTGCGCCGAATTCTTGAGGCATTGTATATCCTGTAGTATCAGGAATATTAACGGTGTTTGCACCAGCATTAATAACCGCTTCAATAATTTCGCATAAATAGCCAATATCTGTACGTCCGGCGTCTTCCGCAGAAAATTCCACATCATCTGTAAATGTTTTTGCATACTGAACTGCATCAGTAGCCATTTTCAAAATAGTAGCTTGTTTTTCATTTAGAGATTTTCCGTATTTGGCTGATTCAAATTTTCCATTAATATGAATATCTGATGTCCCAATAAAGGTGTGAATGCGGGAACGGTCAGCCCCCTTCAATGATTGGTGACAAGCATCAATATCTCCATCTATCGTCCGGGCCAATCCAGTGATAGTTGCATTAACAGAATCTGCAATTCGCTGAACTGCTTCAAATTGACCTTGAGATGATACGGGGAACCCTGCTTCAATCACATCCACATTTAATCGTTCAAGCTGTTTTGCAATTTCTACTTTTTCAAACACATTCAAAGATGCACCTGGTGCTTGTTCACCATCACGTAACGTGGTATCAAAAATGATTATTTTTTCACTCATACTTATTCTCTTACAAGTTCACGAGAATCTAAAATAGACTTATCCGTTTGTTGAAACGCATGAATTATTTCATCTCTCATTCTGTCAGTTGTAACAATTGTTGAATCTGACGAAGCAATATCGATCGTTTTAATTCCATTTTCTAAAACAGATTCAATAGCGTTATTTAGTCGATGCGCTGCTTTCGGTTGGTTTAATGTGATTTCCATCATCATAGCTACAGAACATATCATAGCAATTGGATTTGCTTTATTTTGTCCGGCAATCTCCGGGGCGGTGCCATGAACAGGTTCGTACATGGCGTGTTTCTCTCCGATACTGGCGGATGGCAACATCCCAAGACTGCCCGTAATCATGGCAGTAATATCACTTAAAATATCTCCAAATAAATTTTGGGTTACAATTACATCAAATTGTTTGGGATCACGGACCAGTTGCATAGCTGCATTATCCACATACATATCTGATAATGGGACATCCTGATAATCTTTATGAACTTCATGAACCACATCCCGCCAGAATTTTGAGCTATCTAGAACATTAGCTTTATCAACTGATGTAACATGCCCATTTCGTTTTCGAGCTAATTCAAATGCAACTTTGGCAATGCGTTTAACTTCATATTTTTTATATCGTAATGTATTAAATCCTTCATGTTTATCATGCCCGCGGGGCTCACCAAAATAAATTCCACCGGTTAGTTCCCTGACAACCATGACATCAGAGCCAACAATAACATCTTTTTTTAAGGATGATGCATCTGCAAGAGGTGCAAAAATTTTTGCTGGACGAAGATTGGAAAAAAGACCAAGCACTTCCCGGAGTTTCAATAATCCCTTTTCAGGTTTTTTCTCTTGTGGAAAGTTATCCCATTTAGGACCACCCACAGCACCTAGAAGTACTGCATCAGATTCTTGACAGGACTGGAGTGCAGATTTGGTAATGGGTTCGTTAAACTGATCAAGAGATGCGCCTCCGGCTAATTCTGATTTGATTTCAAAATTCAAGCCATATTCAATACCAACCACATCCAATACAGCCAAGGCAGCATCCATCACTTCCGGGCCTATCCCGTCTCCTGGAAGTATAGTTATTTTAAAGGTTTTCATTTCAAGAATTCCAAAATTCTATAGATTTTCAGGCCTAAGCTGTCGTAGTACTTTTCCAGCAACCCACATTTCCTGATTGTTCACATCATTCAACTCTTTATCCAGCTGTTGCCTGTAATCTGATTTTGAATTGGAATTAATAGCAATTTTTGCCTCTTCACCACTAATAACTTTTTGATAACAATCTTCAATTACCGGTTTCAGTGTGTCACGAAATTTTGGCGCCCAGTCTAAAGCACCACGTTGGGCTGTTGTTGAACAATTAGCATACATCCAGTCCATTCCTCTTTCTGAAATCAAGGGATATAGGCTCTGCAAAGCTTCTTCTATGGTTTCGTTGTAAGCTTCTGAAGGGGAATGCCCATGTTC
>ENA-UPTF01000339-UPTF01000339.1-marine-metagenome-genome-assembly--contig:-NODE-339-length-34141-cov-3.837688_pt1 | contig 34141 bp, 35 predicted proteins | sample MGYA00238166_ERZ767019 | MGnify/ENA primary metagenome ERZ767019 (study PRJEB28930, sample SAMN06266391) | marine metagenome | isolation source: Sea water from 250 m depth | place: Atlantic Ocean | study... | reverse complement strand
TTGATTTGGAAATATTCCTACTGCTTTTGCTGCTTTTTCGTCAAATATGTATTCTGGTTTAACTACTTGTATTTCTAAATAATGATTTCCCGAACCTAGTGTTCCAATTTGCTTTAAACCTCTTTTTATTGCTACATCGCTAACTTTCTCTGAATTAGCTCCTTTCATTATTCCATTTTCTTCAGTATTCTCTAAATCATCCTCCCATCCATAACCATTTTCAATACACCAAGTCGAACCCATTTCCGTAATATCTTTAAACTCTGATTTGTTAATTTTTACAAATCCTGCTCCTCCAACTCCTGCAGGTACTTTATTATAGAGTTGATCTACTAATTCTCGTAATTTTGGCTTTACGTCATTATACGTTAAATTAGTAAGAACGAGCCTCATCCCGCAATTAATATCAAATCCAATTCCTCCAGGTGAAATTACCCCTTCTTTTAAATCCATAGCTGCTACGCCTCCTATGGGAAATCCATATCCGCTATGCGCATCTGGCATAGTATATGCATAATTGATTATTCCAGGCAATGTTGCAACATTTGTAATCTGATCAATTACTTGATGATCCATGTATTTCAGTAATTGCTTAGTGGCATAAATCCGAACAGGAACATTCATACCTTGTTTATAGCTGCTAGGTATTTCCCATACTGTGTTTGATTTCTTTTTAACTATATTCGTGATGTCATTCACATTGTTTCTATTTTAATTTAATTAGAATGTTATTTAATCATATCATCATGCAGGATAATTACATGATTGTCAATATCCATGTAAAAACAGGTCTTAACGATGATTTCGTCAAATTCGAAAATAATCAAATCCTTCTTGGCGTTAAATCATTTCCTTTGCATAATAAAGCTAACCTTGAAGTCATTAATGCAATATCTCAGCTATTTCATGTCGATACTACTAAAATTAAAATCATTCACGGGTTGTCTAATAATACTAAAACCATTAAAATTATAGACCCAAAATATATTCCTGAAGAACTTCTATGATGTATTAGTTGATATACTGAGAGCTGTTGTCTATATTCGAATGTTCAATTCCTTCTGGTTTCGTTTTCATTTCTTCTACTTGATTCATTAATTCATCGGCCTCTTTAATTTTATTAGATAATTCATCCAGATTAATTTTTATATTTAATATCTTGCTTAGCGATTCTAATATCGCTTTAGACGATTTTGGATCAATTGTGTATCCTGACGTCTCACCTAGTAGAGAATAACCTTCAATTCCCTTTATCTTCGCGGTTCCAATTAATATTCCATTCATTCCTGTTATCATACCTTGATTCATAATTTTAATTCCCTTATTTTTTAATACCTTTACATGCTTCTTTTCTGTCGTAGCGCCAAAAACTTTCGGCTTATTTACGATTTCACCAGTTATATATGCAGCAAGCGTGAATATTTTTTTAATACCTAAATCTTTTACATAATCTATGATTTTTTCAGTGACTAAATAGTTTCCTCGTTCTGTAATTGGCTGTACATCTCCTGTCAAAACCAATATATCATTATTTGATTTTCCAGTTTCTATGTGATATATTGTATTTGACATTGTTTGAACTATGCCTTTGCTTGTGGCTATCTGAGGTGGGAAATAATCACTCTGAATTTCACAAATTGCCGTCGATTCAAATTCATTTAATAAATGCTCTGCCGCTAATTTCCCTACATATCCACTACCCGGCATTCCACAAATTAACACTGGATTCTTAAATTCTCTTTTTTTTAATGTTTTAAGTCTTATATCCATTTGGTAATTATTTCTTGGTCATGATTTATTAAGAACTTTTCTGACAATTATATTGTGTCGACAAAATCAGTACAAGAAGTAACAACCTTCGTTCGTATGCCTAAACCCAAGCAAAAAGAATTTTGGGACGCTCGCCGTATCGAACATCTTCGTGAATTAGCTCTCACTGGCAAGGCTGCATATTTATGGGAGGATCATTCTGAAAGTTCTAGAGTGCTTGATAGACTTGCATTTTCCGACATTGACCCTGCTAAATCTAATGAAAATTTTAAACAAATACGTAATAATCCGTCCCTTATTGAAAATATTGATACTAGAATAAAACTCGCCTATGGAAGAATTGGAATATCTGCACCACTATATCTTGGCGATATGTCATTTGGAGCTTTAAGCGGAATTCCCAATATTGCATTAGCTCGTGCTTCTGACGCTACTGGTGTTATTAATGGCACTGGAGAAGGTGGTTTACATCCTGATGTAGCTGCTTGTAAACAAATAACTGTTCAGTGGGCTTCTGGAAGGTTTGGAGTTGATATTGATGTTCTTAAAACTGGACAAGGCATTGTAATCAAAGTTGGCCAAGGCGCAAAACCGGGTATTGGTGGACATTTACCTGGATCAAAGGTCACTGGCCCAATTTCTCGCGCTCGTCGAATCCCTGTTGGCAAAGATGCTGTATCTCCTGCTCCTCATCACGATATTTATTCTATAGAGGATTTGGGCCAAAGAATATGGGCTTTGAAAGAGGCTACTGGTAAACCTGTTTTTGTTAAAATTGGTTGTACTAATTACACTCCATATATTGCATCTGGCGTGGCCGCAATGGGTGCAGACGGAATTATTATTGACGGTTCTGGTGCAGGTACTGGTGCCGCTCCTTCTGTAATTCGTGATCATGTAGGCCTTCCTATAGATCTAGTTGTTTCTTGGGTAGACCGTATCTTAACTCAACAAAACCTACGTAAGGGTTTTTCTGTTATTGCTGCAGGTGCTGTTAGTAATGCCGAAGATACTGCTAAAATATTAGCGTTAGGTGCTGATTGTGTTAGTACTGGAACTGCTACATTGGTTGGTTTAGGATGTCTTATGGTTCATAAATGTCATATTGGTTTCTGCCCTGCCCTTCTTACAAACAAACTCGTAGACGATCCTACGAAAGTTCTTTCACTCGATAAGTCAGTTGAATGGACTTCTCAAATGATACTTGGTTGGATTGAAGAATTTAAATGGATTTTACAAGAATTGAATCTTAATTCTGCATCTGAACTAGTTGGAAGACGAGATTTACTTCGGGGTTATAACATGCATGAAGAAACAGCAAATATTTTAGGAGTAGAACTCGATCACTCTTCTAAATCATTAGTTGGTCCTCAACCCATTCAAAAACAAGTACCTGATGATGAATACTGGACTCCAATTCTTCAAGGCGAACTTCGTGAACTCTCTGGCAGTGCAGGAAGAAATCCAGGTGAGGCTGTAATTACTAGTATGGGCACAATTTCTGCACCCTTTGTTGATCAAGCGCGTTCTGTATGTGACTGGATTCGTTCTGACGGTGCGCAAGTCACTCGTCCTAGTATTGATCCTTATAGAGAAGAAATTGAAACTTCAACATATCTGGCGCATGGAGATATTAGACTGTCCAATCCTATCTATCTAGGTCGACTTATGGACGGAGGTTCTATAGAAAAAATCTTTTATGAAGTAGCATCCTCTATGGGACTGTTATTTAATTCGAATAAACTACTAGATGATGCCAATGAATCTATGAATTCATCTCTTTTAATTCCTCATTCTGAATTCTTAAACAAAAATAACTCTGGAATAAAATGCATAACTATTGATTATAATGAAATCGAACAAATTGAAAAATTGTCTAAAAATAATATTCATATCATGGTGCGATTTCCATCTAACGAAGAAACTATTAAATTAATTCCATCAGTAATAGAACAAAAGATTACAGGAATTATCATTGATTGGGATTTTGAGAATAATCAAGATACAATAGATCTTGCAATCTGCACTTCTGAAGTAGATAATATTTTACGGAATACACGAATAAATACTACGATTGCTAGAAATGAAATTAATTTATTGGTTGAAGGAAGTCGCGTTCGTATGGCAGCTGATATATTCAAACTAGTTGGATTAGGAGCTGATGCAGTTGGAATTAGTAAAGCTGCTTTATTATCAATCAATTACGATCCAAAGAAGTTTCGTAATGATAGCAATGAATCTAATTTTGATCAAGATAAAACTAGAGAAAAACTTGAATATACTATCTTGGCTATGCAAAAAGAAATTAAATTATTAGCGGGCGCTGCAGGAATTAGTTCTGTTCAAAATTCATTATTGGGCAATCGAGAATTATTCCGCACTGTTGATTTAGATCCCTTAATTCGAAAACGACTTGGCATTAAAGCAGGTGGAGCTCCTTGATTAACTCAAAAATAGTTAGTAAAGATGATTGTGGAGTATTTGCAGTTTTAAAGAAAAAACACTCTTCTAAAATCCCTAATCAAATTGCTGTTGATGGTATTGAATGCGTTAGATTTCGCGGTAGTAAATTTGGTGCGGGCTTTGCATCATTTAACCTTGAAAATTCTAATAAAGATTTCTTATTGAGTATATTTGTAGAAAATGAGAATACCTTTGATGAAATAAAGACCATTTTAATTGATCATGGTTTTACTATGAGAGACATTAAATCGCAAACAGTTGCGGCTTCTGAACTGTCACTTGACATATCCTTAACTATCAGTACCGACGATTCAGAAAAATTAGCTCAAGTAGTTAATGAAATTAACTATAAATTTTCTATTCCTAATTATCGTGCTCGAATTTACTCTTCAGGAAATTACGTTAACGTCTATAAAGATATAGGATATCCTTCTGATGTAGCTTCTTCTACAGGTCTTATAAAATCTGACGCTGTTGCTGATTTATGGATTGCTCATACTCGACAACCTACTAATTCACCTGGTTCTTCTGCAATCTGGTGCCACCCATTTTCTAATGTAAATGCTGCCATTGTACATAACGGTGATATCAGTTCTTTTGGTTCAAATATTAATTTTCTTAATTACCGTGGAGTTACAAATCTTGTCGGTACTGATAGTGAAGTTGTTGCATTTATTGTAGATTATCTATCTCGTATTGAAAATTTATCAATGAATGATATTGGCTTAATTCTTTCTAATCCATATGATAGATTTCTTTATAGATTGGGTAGTGATAAAACAAAATACATTCGCGATTTACTATATCGTTATCGCGGTGCTGAATTAGACGGACCATTTACTATTTTTATCGGATATTCCGATGGAAATGACGTATACCTTCTTGCTGTAATTGATCGTTCTAAATTCCGTCCTGTGGTAATTGGCGAAGATGATGATTATATTTACATGGCTAGTGAAGAATGTCAAATTAGAATGTTATCTCCTAAGGCAAATATCTGGACTCCACAACCTGGAAGATTTGTTCTTGCATCAATGAATAAAGGTATTATTGAATCTGGACGTGATTCTGATACAATTGATTCAATTAGTTCTGACCTGGTACAAATCGAGAATTCTCACGACATCTCTCAGAATATCATTGATTCAAATGGCCTATCGTCATATGAATTGAATACTAGCATCAAGTCCGTTCTAAGTGATGGACCAAAACAAGTTAATCTAATGAATGTACGAGGTCAAAGATACCTTGGCGTTAATCTTCCAAAAGATACTGAATTAAATATTTATGGCACGCCAGGAAACTGCCTAGCTAATTTCAATAAAGGCACTAATATCAACGTATATGGAAGCGCTGAAGATAATGTAGCTGATACTATGTACGAAGGAAAAATTACAATTCATGGTAATACTCGTGATGTAATTGGTTATGCACTTCAAGGTGGTAAAATATTCATTCGCGGCAATGTTGGAAATCGTGCATTTATTCTAATGCGTGAATACGAAGAAAGCCGTCCTGTTGTTATTGTAGGAAATCGTGCAGACGATTATTTCGGCGAATATATGGCTGGCGGTCTTGCATTGGTTCTTGGAATTGATTCTCTTGATTCTGCCGAACCAGAACAATTGGTGGGTAATTTCCTTGCTACTGGAATGTTGCGCGGTTTGATATATGTAAGAGGAAAAGTAAACGCTGATTCTATTGGACTGAAACCTCCTAAAGAAGATATTATTAATTATTTGTCTTATCTTAATTATAAAGGCGTTATTGACAATGATTTATTCAAGAAACTCTCATCTGCTTCTGACATAAATCTTAATTTCTTAAAATCAGAACTTTCTGACGATGCATTCAATTCAGTAAAGAAACTATTTTCTAGCAAGTATAGTGTTAATTTAGATATAGAATATCGAAAACTCGATTCTTCTGATCTTGAGTTATTGACTCCATACCTTAATGAATTTGCATCTGATTTTGATATTTCAGATGATGTATTAAACAAGCTTCTTAGTTCTGAATACACTGTTGTACAATCTATAGATAAATCCAAAGACTCAAAAGACCCAAAAGTAACAATTGTTGAAGAATAAATCCTATTCTTTTTTACCTTTTAATTTATCTGACAGGGAAGTCATTTTTCCATCTTTTGAAACTGATATTGAAGTGGGCACTGTAATTCTTAATCCTGCATTTCTAAATACTGCTAATAATTCCCCTCCCGATATAGAATTATTTATTTTACCATTCTTTATCATTTCTATTAATTGATTTACTATCCGTTCTGTCTCTTTTGGATAATATGTCTCGGCAATCCTTAATACTTCATCGCCTCTATCAACTAATCTTGATATTAGAATATTCTTTGGATTGACTGGCTTATTCTTATTCTCAATTCTTTCCATCAATTCCTTTATCTTTTTTTGTTTCAGAATTTCTAATTCTTTATCTTCACTCATTCTTGGTATATAATAGAAAATATCTAATATAAAACAAATGATAAAATAAGGTTTAAATGCAGTAATTAGACAATAACGTTTACTTAATTGAATTCAGATACAAAAATTCTTATTTGTGATAAAATAGAACCCGAAGGCATCAATTTACTGGCCGAATCTGGGTTTAATATTTTGGAAAGAACGTCAATCACTCCTGACGAACTACTTGAAGAAATTAAGGATGTTCACGTTGTAGTTGTTCGTAGTCGAACTAAAATTACTGAGTCTGTAATCAATAATGGAAAAAACCTTCAAATAATTTGTAGACCAGGGACTGGCCTAGATAATATTGATACTTCCGTTGCAAATAATCGTAATATTCCTGTATATAATTCAGTCGAGGCTTCTACCAATGCAGTTGCCGAATTGACTATTTCTCTTGCAGTTAGCCTTTCTCGTTCTATTCCTTTAGCTGACCGCGCCTTGAAGAATGGCGAATGGTTAAAAAATTCTCTTCTTGGTAGTGAATTACGCGGTAAAACATTTGGTGTTATTGGCCTTGGGCGTATTGGCCGACGAACTGGCATTCTTGCATCTGCTCTTGAAATGAAAGTCATTGGTTTTGAAAAAGAAGTTGTTGATCCTGAATACTTGAAAAAACACAATGTTACTCAAGTAGAATTTGATGAATTGTTATCTACTTCTGATTTTATCAGTCTACATTTACCTGTTACGCCTGAAACAATTAACATGATAGGGAAAAAACAATTCGAACTGATGAAAAATACCGCATTTATTATTAATACTGCCCGAGGTAAATTGATTGTTGAATCTGATTTATTTGATGCACTTACTAACAATCAAATCGCTGGTGCAGCTTTAGATGTTTTTGAAACTGAACCTCCTACAAACTCTGAATTAATTAAATTGAAAAACTTAATCGCAACTCCTCATATTGGCGCTCAAATTATAGAAGCGCAAAAAGACGCATCCATAGTTATTGCTCAAAAAATTATAAAATATTATTCAGATAATCCCTCTAAGGAATAATGACTCTCTTGAGAGAATTAGCTATCGCTATTCCATCAAATATACTCGAAGATTGTCAATCTTTATCCGATAAAACAAATAAAATTGGCGTTATTGCCAGAGCAGCTTCAATCTTTAAAGTTACTAAAATCCATGTATACAAAAATAAAGGAATTTCTGATACAGATCTTATCTTATTATTGCTCGAATATTTGGTTACTCCCCAATATCTAAGAAAAAACATCTTTCCTATAAAAAAAGAATTGAAACTTGCTGGCACTCTTCCTCCACTTCGTATACCATCTCATACAGTAAATAGACAATATGACCGCAATATTGTTGATATTCGTGACGGTCTTTGCATTAAATTCGATAAAAAATTGAATATGTCTATTATTGATATTGGTTTTAACAAATATGGAATTATAAAAGATCGCATTCCTGTTGGCGACATTGTTACTGTAAAAATTGTTTCTGATTCATTTAAAGGAAAATACTTCCTATTAGAAAAAACCAATCCTAGTCGTTATTGGGGTTATGACATTCTTTATAATAATTCTTTGAAAGAAGTCATAAACTCAAATTCTTATGACGTTAAAATTATTACGTCAAAGTTTGGATCTGAACTTAATTCAACTTCTACTTTAATATCTGCACAACTTGATAAAAACTCTGATTCAAGTATTCTAGTTGTTTTTGGCTCTCCTAAAACTGGCTTGATGTCTATTTTATCTCGTGAAAAAATTGATAAATCTAATTTAATTCTGATTAATCTATTTCCTAATCAGGGCGTTGAAACGATAAGAAGCGAAGAAGCCATTCTTGCTGGCCTTTCTATACTTAACTCTCTATTCATTAAATAATTTTTATAATGTTTCATCGAATAATTCTGTTCTTTTTCTACTCAAAAAAAGACCTATTACTGAAAATATTATTGCATATACAATTAATCTTACATTCATAAATATCTGAAATTCTGAATCTACTAGAATGTACAACATTCCTGAAATCAGTATTAAAGAAATTACCATTGAAATTAAATCTATATATCTAATCTTTTGTTTTATATCCAATTATCTCACTTTTCATTCAATACTTCAAAAATCAATACCTCCCCCGGTTTGATTTCATCTAATTTCTCAATCTCACTAGTTATATTTCCTATTACTGTCATTTTATTCGTGACTAGTTGATCTTTTTTAAATAAAACAATAGCTCCACTTGATGCTAAAAACCCAATGTCTTCTTTTTTGAATGATTTTTTGGGTTTATGAAGGCCTGCAATAATACCTACGGGACTATATACCATCAAATCTTTAACTTTAATTATTGGACCGCTTAACCTTTTTTTCTCTATTATCTGATTTACAATTGAAGGCGCTAGATGTTTTGATATTTCCCCTCCTAATGTTGCATTTCCAATCGTGATTTTAATTGAAATTTTAGATAATGAACTCATTATAGATAATAGAAAAGTTTATGTGGATATAAATTGTAACATGATATGAAATAACGGTAAGATAGCATTTACTTTTATTATTATAAACAAGGAAAAAAAATGACAAAACAAGAATTTAAGGTTGAAATTGGCCCCAAAAATCTAACTCGATTTGAACGGGCAAAAATTATTGGGTCTAGAGCACTACAATTGTCTCTCGGCGCTCCTACTTTTGTAAAAGTTTCAAAAGATATCCATGATCCTATTGTACTTGCTACTTATGAATTGGATAAAACAGTTATGCCTCTGACTATTCGAAGAAGTTATCCTGATGGCACTTCTCAGAATATTCCACTATCTAGTTTAGTCTGATTAGGCTTCTAAACTCCAATTAGAGTTATGGTTGACTTCACACTTCTAATTCTTCTTATTTTCCATGTGATTATGTCCTTGACCTTCTCCATTGTATCCGATTCGATAATAACTACAAAATCATATCTACCATATACTGATGCTACTTCTGCTACTCCTTCCATCTTTGTCACCTCTTGAATAAACTCTTCTTCCACATCGGGATCTGTATTAATTAATACGTATGCTTTTGTCAATTATCTCACATTCACGATACAGTCGTATTGTATATAAATTCAATCTGCCAGCTTTTAAGATAATTTTATACATTAAATCGATTCTGAGCATTATGTTTAAATAATAATTTTATGTTAAAAAAAATACAAAAATGTCTGAATCCGAATCTAATTCAATTGATAATAATTCAAACGATATGGCTGTTTCTAATAACGCCCCCCATTCTGATACTCCGGTCTCAGAAAATACCCCTAGTACTAGTCCTACAAATAATATTTTTGTTGGAAAAAAACCAGTTATGAGCTATGCTATGTCTGGTCTTATACAACTTGGACAGACTGGAGAGATTGTCATTAAAGGCAGAGGCATGGTAATTTCTCGCGCTGTTGACGTTGCACAAATTATAACTGAAAGACTTGGGAAAGGAAAATATTCGACCAAAAGTATCGCAATTGATACGGACATACTTGGCGAAGACGATAATAAAAGAAATGTCTCAACAATCGAGATTATCATAGGTACCTCATAGTAAAAATTGTCAAAACCATCACTTCAAAATATAGATATTCGTAAAAGTTCATCTTCTATCACTAAAGAAGAAATTAATAATATTGTATCTGAATTTGGTACTCCATTATATGTTGTAGACGAACAAATTATTCTTAATAATCTCTCCACTCTGGAGAATTCATTTAATAATTATAATGGAAAGACTTCTATTGCATATTCTCTTAAATCAAATTTTAATCCTTCAATAACCGAAATCTTGAATAAAGAAAGCATCTTATTTGATCTAACATCATTGGGAGAATTGTATTTCTTTAAACAACGTCACGGTAATATTGATAATGTTCTTTATACTAGTGTAACTGAAGAAGAAAGCGAATATTATTCTGCCTTACAATCTGGAATCTCTAAGTTTGTAATTGGCTCATATCATGGACTCGTTAATTTAATTTCGGCATCTAAATCATCACAAAAATTTCCTAAAGTTTTAGTAAGAATTAATCCAGAAATCGACGTAAATGCTGACATCAGTGCTTCCATTGATATGGGTAAATTTGGCGTCCCAATTAATAATTCATCGAACGATGACGCATTCTATATAATAAATAAAATCTTCGATACTGATCTATTGGAATTTCATGGAATTCATTTTCATCTAGGTTCACAGATTAATGATCCATCGTGTTTTATAAAAACTCTAGATCTACTTTCCTCTTTAATTATAAAATTAAAATTTTCAATTGATGATTTTACACTGCCTATGATTGATATTGGTGGTGGAACTCCCGTCGAATATACAAAACCTGTTCCTTCTCCTGAATATATTGGAAAACTTATCTCCGATAAATTAAATGATTTCATCCAGTTACATGATATTTCACCGACTCTTATTGTCGAAAGTGGTAGATATTTATCTGCAGAATCATCTATTCTGATTTCTCGTATTGTTAATTCCAAATCATACCCTGACTGCAAATTCCATATTATCGATGCAGGCTATAACTTACTTCTTGATTCCGCATTAATGAAACAAGAATATCCAATTGATATAATTACTCAATCTAATCAAACTAATTACGAAAATATAAAAATTGGCGGCCGTCTATGTGATACTCTTGACACTTTCCATTTACCACCTGGAAAGAAATATCCCTGCGCAACTATCAATGATCTTGTAGTATTCAGAAATGTCGGAGCATATTCTATTGTATTTAATATGCCTTTTCACTGTCAAACTAAACCTGCTATTCTTTTACGAAGAACGGACCATAGCGTTCTTGTAATACGGGAATCTGAAAAAATCGAAGATTTATTCAATTCCGAGGGTGGAAATCTCTCATCTAAACAATGAATATTTCGCCAGTTTGTAATTCAAACTCATGAATGTTCTCTTTTGTATTAATCTCTAATATTACTGATATTGCTCTAATTGTATTTCCATGAGAAACGATTAGTACATTTTCATTATTATTGTGTTTTTCTCTTAATTCATTTACCCATTTTTCTACTCGATCGGCTGTATCTTTTAACGATTCACCGTTCTCTGGTGGTAAATCCCATCCTCTTCTAACTTTAAGAAAGTTATCTTCTCCTATCTCTCCTTTTACTTCTTCTTTATTCTTACCTGCCCATTCTCCATAATTTCTTTCATTTAATAATTTGTTCGCTATGATATTCTTTGGCGCATTGGGGTGATTTTTAATAATAATCTCTGCGGTTTCTTTTGCTCTCGACAAATCGCTCGTATAAATCACATCTATACTGTATTCCGATAATTTTTTCGCAGTTTCAGTTGCTTGTTTCTGCCCTAATTCGGACAATGATGGATTGTGCCATCCTGTGAACCTGTTCTCCAGATTGTAAGTGGATTGCCCATGTCTAACAAAAAACCATGTCATAGTATCATGAAATTAATTGCCAGTATAAATATATTGTTAATTAAATACCTATAAATGCCAATATATCAATTATTTTTATATTTGAAGCAACTTCGTAAGGACTATTTTCTTGAGGAATATGCATTTATCAACTCAGATTCTAATTTTAACCCATCTCCAATAATTGATGATAACTCTGAAAAAAAATGTTTATTGTGTAAATCAAATTCTAAACCTGATGAGATAATAACCTCATTTTCTGAAATAACTATTAAACTTGAAAACTATGCAGATTCTAATGTCGATACTATCTCTCTTGACCAAAATACAATGAAAAATCACTTTGTTGCAGATTCTTCACATCAACCATTAAGTAAACTTTCTGTATCTCGTTTACATAAGCTGTTACTCGAAGTTCAAAATATTAATAAACAAATGCTCTTTGATAATCTTAAAAATATTCAAATTTACGCCAATTCGGGCCTGTTATCCGACGGTAACCCTGTTCATAATGGATTTGAATTGGTCAACTTGCCTATCATTTCTCCTTCTCTAAAAAAAGAAATTGAACTCTCTAAAAAATCAATTTTTGATTTAGGAATATGCCCTATTTGCCGAATTATTAATTTTGAAACCGGAGGACCTAGACAAATTCTTTCTACAGTAAGTTTCCTTGCTTTCTGCCCATGGAATTCTTCACATCCATTTGAATTTTGGATATATCCTAAATCTCATCAATATTCATTTACATTGATTGACGATAATGAGATTGAAGATCTTGCACAGATATTGCGTTCTACTTTAGGTGGTTTGGATAATGTTCTTAATAGTCCTTCTTATAATATTGCATTTCATAATTCCTTGAATGAAATTGACTCTGAAATCCATTGGCATATTGAAATAATTCCACAATTATCCTATGATACCTGTTTTGATGCTGGATACGGACTATCTGTTAATCCACTTGCTCCTGAAAAAAGCGCTGAAATTTTAGGTAAATATTCTAGAAGAGAATTGGCAAGCCTTGTTGGCGTAGTTTAATTAATTTCCTTAAAACGATTCTTTAATAATTTTTTTATCTCATCAATATTTGGAGTAGGCGTTGGATCTATGTCCTTCAATATTGCTAGATAAAGAGATACATAATCTAGCAAATATATTAAATCAATTATTCTTCCAAGTTTTGTTTTTCCTTCTGTATATATTTCTAATGGTTTGATATCCATTTTAATCAATATTTGACTTAATGATTCGAACCTTTCTCTTTGTTCTAAACTCTCATCATCATCTCTTAAGAAAATTGATGTAATCTTATTATCGCGATTCTTCCCCCATGATTGTATTTCATTATGACAAAGTTCTGGTAAGAGTATGTGTTGTGCTCGAATTTTCGAATTTTCATTTAATGATGCTTTAAATCTATATCCCGGTGCGGACAATGTTTGTCCAGAATATATTGTCGGCGGCGTTGCCAATTCTAATATGTCGCTTGCTATTTGTTTTGCAACATTATCCTGAAATGGTATATCCTTTTTTATTTGATTGTTTCTCATATTTAGAAGATTCATCATATCTGCAAATTCTTCTTTCGTAGATTTTATTATTTCTAGTTCTGATAATAAATTAATGGCGGGAAGTAATGCATACAATAAACTTGCTCTTGGCGTTAATGCTAGTTCTACTTTTGTATGAGGTATGTTGTATTTTTTACTAATATTCATTAAAGCTCCTCCTGCTGAAATTGATACAACCGATGCATCTTTTTTAGTTTTTGCTTCTATACATGCTGATATTGTTTCACGCGTTTCTCCAGAAATCGACGCTCCAATTACAAGAGTTTTACTGTCGACATATCCTGGTAATTTATAATCTTTTAACACCTCAAATGGGACTGACAGTTCGTCCCTCAACCAGTTCTGAATTATATCTCCAGATGTAGCTGAACCTCCCATTCCTATGAATATAATATTCTTGATATCCCGTTTCTGGGGGACATTTGGCATAATATTTATCGCTTCTTTTGCATATGTGGGCCATTTTTCATACTGCCCAAATAATCCTGATTTATCAATTTTATTGATTCTATCTTCATTCAGTCTTTCATTATATGTCAAATTTTTATATTACCTACTTTTACTCTCTTCTTCTTTCTCTGTTCAATGGTATTATTATATATTTCTCGTAATAACTTTCTATCAAAGTTATTTTGATTAATATCCCTTCTTTTCATCATTCTAGCTTGCGTTCTAATCGCTTTATTTATATTGTATTCGACTAAACTCTTTTTCTTATGATTGCTATAAAACGTAAATGCCGGTATATCTTCTACCGCCATTCCGAGTAGTTGACCACAAACTCCGATTTTTACCCCCGTTAATACTAGTGATCCTATTGAAGTTTTTGAATTATCGCCCATCATACAACCAAATTTTATTTCATTACTTTGTATTCTTTTATTTCCTATGTTGACTTTAATCTTTCCATACGTATTTTTCAAATCTGAATTTGTTGTGCGCGCACCAATATTTACCCAAGATCCAATTATTGAATGCCCAATATATCCTTCATGTGATTTATTTGTATATTCCAAAATTATTGATTTTTGAACCTCTCCTCCAATGTTACAATTCTTTCCAATTACTGTATTTTGATATATTCTTGCACCATTTATTTTTGTTTTTTTTCCAATATATACTGGACCTTTAATGTACGTAAATGGTTCAATTATCGCATCATCATCAATAATTACTGGCCCTTCACTAGAATCTAAATAAGTTTTATTTTTTTCTATAATTGTTGCCTTTTTTGATACATAAATTTGTTTATTATCTGAATATGATTTTATATTTTTATTTTTTTTATTAAACTGTTTATATTGATTTTTAATAGCTTTTCCTGATTCTTTGATATATTCCCACGGGAAATTTATTATAGAATTTTTTTCTAATTGTTTGTTTGAATATTTCTTAAGACCTGCTATTTCTTTAATGAATTTGTATGAATCATTAGTATTCATATCTTTAATTATCGATGATTGAATACGTGCACAAACTAGTTGATTGCCTGTTTTTGCAATAAATTTCTCCTTATTCCTCATTAATTTCTGAATTTTGTCATTATTTGGGTTAATCTGTGAATTTATTACTAAAATATCTCCTTCATAATTCAACTTCTCAACATCTATGCCCTTGATATTATTCTTCGTTAATTGCATCAAATGCTTTCTTCCAAATAACGATATACTGTCAAATTTTATGTCGTTTTTTAATTGATCATAATATCTCAATGCCCCGAATTGTAATTCTAAGGATGTTCTGGTTGAAGTAATTGGTTCAAGATTTTCAATTGTTTTATCTTCAATTACTAGTAAATTCTTGCTCATTTCTTTCCACTTATATTATATTCTTTGAAAATCTTTTCATATTCCGTTTTGTCTCCCAAGTCAACTATGTCTCCTTTCACTGGAAATCCGAATATTTCGATTTTGTCTTTTTGAATTCTCTTAAATGCTTGATCCATCTCGTATACTTTATTCTTAGGTATGTATTTTAGAAATTTATAATCCATAATAAAACATCCCGTATTTATCATTCCTTTAATTGAGGGTTTCTCTTTCCATTCAGCTACCGACTTATTTTTGTTTAGTTCTATCATTCCATATTTTAATCTTGTTTCATAATTACATACCACCATTGTTACTAACGGATTATTCTTCTTATGGAATTTCACTGCACTATTTATTCTAAAATTAAATAGGGAATCGCTATATATACATAAGAAAGTGTCTTTTAGATGTTTCTGCGCTGATTTTAATTGCCCTGATGTCCCCAGTGGTTTTTTTGCTTTAACATATTTGATATCTACTCCGTATTTCTTACCATCATCAAAATGACTCTCTATTATGTCACTCATATAAGAGGTACAAATGACAATTTCTTTTACACCCTGTTTTTTAGTCCAGTTAATTAAGTGTCCAAGTATTGGCTTATCTCCTAATGGTAGCATTGGTTTTGGTAAAAATAATGTATAAGGCCTTACTCTTTTACCTAATCCTCCTGCAAGAATTACTGCCTTCATGTTATATTGTTATTCAAACTTTATTTAATAAATGCGTCTTCAATTTGAGATATTATCTAAAATTTCTGTACGTAAATTATTTATTGTGTCCAATTTCTCATTGATTTCTTGTTGATCTGTAGTGACTACTAACATCTTGATTGTTGATTTTCCTATGCCCGGTGAATTATTTTCTTCTAATATTTCATCAATGATTTTATAATTATGTGCGCCAATATGTTTTTTTACACAATATTCATCGTAAATTCTTTTAATCACCGATAAATTTTCATACCCCAATAGGGAAAAAGCATTGGTTATCATTTTATTTTTTAGAAACCACCTTGTTTTATTATCAATTAATTTCATTCTTCTTAAAAATAATTCTTGATTTCCACTTATTGTAATTGATAATAATCGATATAAGTCGTTTAATGCTTGTAATCTTCGTTCTACTGAAGATTTTGTTGAATTTTCTAAATCTAATAAACTGAAATATTCATCTATGTTGAATTCTACCTTTCTATCTTTTAATTGATTTAATAGATGCGCTGGACTCATAATGATTTCATCATGGGCTGTTGATAATTTGATTAAATTATATATGGCCGAATATGTCCAATATGACGCATCATTGTTTGAGGATTTATTTAATGCATTATTTGCTTTTTCTATATTCGTAGTTAAATCTATGTCTGTTGAATTAATATACTGTTTTATTATTTGCTCCCTGTGCTCATTAACATCTTTAATTTTAGTTGAAATTGTAAAATTATTATCTACTATAGTTCTATTATTTATTAAAAAGATTGCATCTTTGTTACTTATTTCTAAAAATTTCTCCCTTTCTATATTCTCTACTTGTACATATCCTAAGATTTTGTCATTGATTATTTTTGATTCATTTGATTCTCCGATTGTTAATATATTATATTCACAACATTCATGAGAATATTTTGTTGCCTTACAACCAATTAATAATAATGCACTATTATTCACATTCGCTATAGTTTCTAATCTATTTCTAGTCTCTACATTCATCTTATATCTTCAATATATGTCAGTCAATTCTCTTTATATTGTTGTATATATGATTCGCTAATTCATTATATCCAATTTTTGTTTCTAATTTTTTTATTCCTGTTCCCGTTCTTGTTGAAGCAAAAGCAATAGACATAGAAATCGACCATAATATGTCCTCATTCTTTAGATACATACTAAAAAACATTCCATTCAGTATATCTCCCAACCCCACTGTATCGCTCAAATTATCTGATTTATTATTAATTGCATAGCATATTTTATTGTTGATTAGATAAGTTGAATCATTTCCTATAGTGCCAATTGTAATAGGATATGTTTCTGCAATTTTTTTAAATCTATCTACTACTCTTGTTGAATTATCTAGCATAATTGATTCTTCTTCACTAATCTTAATTATGTCTGTTCTTGGTAGTTCGTTAATTCCAGTACGTTTTAAATTACAAACCCCTCCTTTGCCAAATTCTCTTATATATCCTTGAGGATCTAGCATTGTTCTATTATCTAATTTGTTAATTATCTCGTTATTTTCTTTATTTAGTTCATTGGCAATTGGACTAATTATAATTCCGTCATAGCTATTTAATTCTGTTTTTATTGGAATAATTTCCCCACATTGACTGATTAAAATCAACTGTTTACTGTTGTTGGTTTCTTTAATATCAAAACTTGTTGTATCTTTAGATGATTCTTGATTTTTTATCCCAATATTCTTATTTTTTAACCATGTTTTGTATTTATCGGGGAAATCTTTACCTACCTTAGTTAAAACTTCAACATTATGTCCTTCATTAATACATGTTACCCCCGAATAACATGGAGGCCCTCCTATTGATTCGCATATATTCTTGTTATTGTGTATCTTATCAATCGAAATATGACCAATTATGCATATATTTGACATACTTCTAACCTCTTAATTATATCAATTCCATAAGATTTATGCGTAAGTAATAACTCTATTTTTTATTATAATGACAAAGAAAAGAAAAAGTGGCGGTCGTGCTAAGGGAGGAAAGGGCTCAACTGGCTCTATTTCCTGTAGTAATTGCGGCACTCTTGTTCCTAAAGATAAAGCAAAGAAAAAGACTGGTAGAGTTACTCTTGTCGAACCTGCTTTGGCAAAGGAACTTCGTTCAGCAGGCACTTATATAGCTGCTCAAAAAACTATCAAATATTATTGTGTTTCATGCGCCGTTCATTATGGTCTTGTCAAAGTTCGAGCTAAAGACGATCGACGTCGACGTACTAAATATTAGATTATTCTTTTCTCATTACTGCAATAAATCTTTCCATGAATGTTATGAAAGATAGTACAGTTATGATTATTATTGCCAATCTTATTTCACTAATAAAACTAAATAAACACAATATCAGTATTCTTTCTGAACGTTCAGCTATTCCTATTCCCCTTAAATCTACATTGATTGCTTCTGCCTTTGTTCGCGAATAGCTTACCAACATTGATAATGTAATTGCAAAGAAAACTAATAATGGCTCGGCGTATTGCCCAATCAATAATCCACTAAAAATTATTATTTCGGTTACTCTGTCAAATGTAGAATCTATGAAAGCGCCTTTTAAACTTGATTTTTTAGTAACTCTTGCAATAGCTCCATCTAACATGTCACATAATCCCGCAATTAGTAAAAATATCGCCCCCAGAGCCTGGTTTGAAATAACACTATTAAAGTCAAATTGCATTAAATTTGAATAGAAAAATGCCGAAATCACTGAAAAAACAATAGCAAATATGCTTAGCATGATTGGTGTCATTCCTAATCTGGATAATTCATGACCTATCTTATTCGTTATTGGCTCCACTCTGCTTCTTATTTTTTCTAACAAGTAATAATGCTATGAATAAATCATTAATTATGTCTTTCTAAATCAAATGCTTTAATATTAAAAAAATATTAATGAATTATATTATGGGAAAAATTAGTAAGGGTGTTGAATGTTCATTGAATGACTGTTCAAGTTCTGCTATAAGATCAATTAATAGTAAAAATGTCGACTCAGAGCAATTCCCTATCTCATCAGATTCAAATAAAGTATATTTTTGCAACGAACATTATAAGTCATGGAAAAAATCTACTAAAGAATTAAGAAAATCTGAAAGAGCAAGATACTAGGTGTAAATAATGCGAATTTTATTATTACATTCAGACTATATAGAATTTCGAGCGCTAAAAAAAGAAATCGACATTGCCGAAGAATCAAATACTGATTCGCATAGATATGAAGACGTAGCTGTTCTTTTTACATGTTTGGAATCTCACGACGATGAAAATATTATACAAAAATCCCTTTTAGAAATTAAATCTTCACTTGATAATCTTAACTGTAGTCATATTGTTGTTTATCCTTATTCTCATCTGAGTGATAATCTTGCCAATGCATCTAAAGCCGTTTCATTATTGAATAAGTTTAAAATTGGCCTTGTTGACGCAGGAAATGAAGTGAATAGCAGTCCTTTTGGATGGAATAAATCATTTACTATTAGTGTTAAAGGCCACCCTCTTGCCGAACAATTAAAAATTATTTCTTCTGATTCCACAGAAATAAACGAAAGCGAGGCACTCAAATCTGAAGAACGTTTGGAATCCAAGTATGTTATTATGTCTGCAGACGGAAATACTGAACCTGTAGAGAAATTCAACTACAGTAATTTCAAAAACCTTCATTCATTACAGAAATATGAATTAAGTAAATCTCGAATTGTTACTTCTCACCCTCCCCATGTTGAACTTATGAAAAAATTATCTTTAGTTGATTATGAACCTGGATCTGATTCTGGTAATTTACGATTCTATCCTAAAGGCCGATTTATTAAATCTCTTCTTGAACGTTATGTCACATCTCAAGTCAAGAAATATGGAGCATTAGAAGTAGAAACTCCAATTATGTACGATTCCAATCATCCTAGTCTTGCTAGTTATCTTAATCGTTTTCCAGCAAGACAATACACCGTAAATTCTGATAATAAAGAATTATTTCTAAGATTTAGTGCATGCTTTGGACAATTCCTTATGCTTCATGATTCTATTATTTCTCATAAACAGTTGCCTGTTAGACTGTATGAATTAACTCGATATAGTTTCCGACGTGAAAAATCTGGTGAATTAGTTGGACTTAGACGATTACGTGCTTTTACCATGCCTGATTGCCATGCATTGTGTAAAGATATAGAATCATCTAAGGACGAAATATTGAAGCGTTTTACACTTTCTCATAATGTTCTCCAAGGAATTGGTTTTACTAAAGACGATTACGAATTAGCAATACGAACCACACAAGATTTCTATGACGAGAATATCGATTTTATTAAACAAATTGCAAAAGATTGGAAACGACCAATCTTTATTGAAATCTGGCCTGAAAAATTCTTTTATTTTATATTCAAATGGGAATTCAATTTTATTGATAATTTAGGCAAAGCTTCTGCTTTAGCAACTGATCAAATCGATGTTGAAAATGCCGAAAGATATGGAATTAATTACGTAGACGAAAATGGTGAAAAAAAGACCCCCATTATTCTTCATAATTCTCCTAGTGGCGCTATAGAAAGATGCTTGTATGCTTTATTAGAAAAAGCAGCAAAAATACAAAAAGAAGGCAAGACTCCTACTATTCCTTTTTGGCTATGCCCAACACAGATTCGTGTAATTCCATTATCTCAAGACTTTCATGATGTCTCATTAGGATATCTTGACGAGATATCAAAATCGGGCTTCAGGATTGATTTTGACGACCGAGATCTTTCTGTTGGAAAAAAGGTGCGTGAGGCTGAAAAAGAATGGATTCCATTCATCTTAGTTGTCGGAAAAAATGAAGTCGAAAGTAATAAATTCAAAGTACGCGATCGATATTCTGGAGAAATGATTACTATGTCATTGTCTGAATTAACAGAACATTGTAAAACTTTATCTGGTCAAATGATTTCTGATGAACTCCCTCTCTCAAAATTTATTTCTGATCGTCCTCAGTTTAAATAGAATTATCCTTCAGCAATACAAATTAATTCTGCAAGTAATCTGGCTGCCAATGTTGATGTAGAACCATTATCATACGATGGTATTAGTTCTACAATGTCGAATCCAGTTAGCTTAAAATTTTCTAGACAATAAATGAACTCAAGTATTTCTCTACTTGTCATACCATTTGCTTCTGGATTTCCAACTCCTGGTGCAAATGCTGGATCAATTACGTCCAAATCAATACTTACATAAATGTCATTTGAACTAGATAATTCATCCTTGAATTCCCTTAATCCTGATTCTAAATTGTAAATCTTCTCCATGTTGATTATTTTTATATCATCTTTATCCACAAAATCCCATTCTGCTTTAGTTGCCGCTCTTGAGCCAACATGTATTAGATTAGAAATACACCCATCTTCATACAACCTTCTAAGAAAAGTCGCATGGCTAAGTTTTAACCCCTCGAATTCATCCCTAAAATCTAAATGCGCATCGAAAACAACTAAAGTGGATTTATTTATACCTCTTACTGATCCATTAGTCAATGAATGATCTCCTCCTAATATTGCAGGAATTTTACCATTCTGAATTATTTCTTTAGTAACTTCTTCTACCATTCTGTTCATTTCTATTATATCGCCTACTTTTGCTAGATTTCCTAAATCTCTGATATTCACATTCTCCAAATCTTTTTTCAATCTATTAGAATAGATTTCTATGTTCTGAAATGCTTCTCTTATGGCATTTGGCGCAAACCTTGAACCAATCCTATATGTTGATGTGGCATCAAATGGAACTCCAAAAACATCTACTTTGTTATCCTGACTATTTGTTAAATTTGTAATCAATGGCTCATTAGACATATACAGATCTGTTTTACTCATTTCTTATCTAATCTCTCAATTAGCGCTGCTGCAATTAAAGGAAATGCTAATGTTACTTCCGATACTAAAACAATTTTGTTCCCATCTGGTTTAATCTTACCCCATGATACTGCTTCTTCAGGCGGAGCACCTGATAAACCTCCTGTCTCAGGTCGGTCTAGTGTTATTTGTATTACATTATCAAGCATTTTATTTGCAAAATAGAATGACTGAAACACGAAATTCTTTGGAACACCTCCTCCTAATATTATAGCCCCTGATTTTTCTTCCTTTACTCGTATGTCCCAAATATCTTGTAGATCCTTGAATACATCTACATTAAGTTTTCCAGGGTTCTTTCTATTGTAAATAGCAGCTTGTAATCCAAATACTGAATCATGTATTGTTGGTACAAATAATTTTATATTATTTTTATAACATGCTTTAAGAATTGATTCTGGTTCTTCTGGAATTCTTTTTGCAATCTCATTTATTAATTCAGATATTGATAAAATTCTTCCCTCATTATTATTTGCAATGTCATCATATAGCTCTAGTAATGGTTCGTCAAATTTTGATTGAAAGTCATCCTCTGATACTAATACATCATAAATTCTGTCTATTTTTTTTTCAAGTAAATCATCATCTCTCATATTTGCATCACCCTTATAGAAATTTCCTCCATAGGCTAACATCATGTCGTGAACAAGATTCGCTCCTGTTGTTACAATTGAATTTACCAATCCTCTTTCAATTAGTTCGATTATCACTTTGTTCATACCTGCTGGCACTAATGCGCCAGAAAGCGTCAAAAATATGTAAGAATTTGATTTTACCATTTCTTCATATGCATCTACTGTTTTCGCAAGCATTCCTGACATAAATGAACCTGATTTACTCATTTCATTTACTAGTTCATTTGTGGTCATACCTGGCCATATCTTCATTGGCTTTACTTTTCCTTTATGGAAAGTGTGTTCTTCCATATCTAGCAATTTTATTTCTTCAATATATGTGATATGCCTAATTTTCAGTATTTGAACTCCAGAATAAATCTTCTAATTTTGTTACTCCTAATATATCGTCAAAAGAATACCCTAATGGACCTAGTAACTGATCAAATGTACTCTTCATAATTTCCTCGTATTTCTTCTTATCAATTTCTCTTATCTTTGCTAATTCTAGAGGTTTTACTCCTCCAATAGTCTTTACAAACGAAATTATGTCTCCCGGTTTCATTACTTCGGTATCTCCCTTTTCTCTATTGTGATCCTCTAATAATCTCGCTGCCCGAACATGCTGAGGAATTGTAGTCTTATACATTTTTGTCGATTTACTTAACATCATTCTAAACGCTAATTTCTCAATGGGTACTTTATCTTCTTTTAATTGTTTATTGCTTTCTCTTGCTATGTTTCTAATTTCAGTTTTAACCTTTTCAAAATCTTTTTCAGTTTCTGCTTCTCCTAATTTCTCTATTGCTTCATAAAATGCCTCTCTTACAAACAGTGGTATGTGACTTTTTTTACCAGTTAATCCTTTGATTATTACCTGACCATCATTTTTTACAACAATATAGTTTTTCTTTCTCTCGGAAAATACAGCATACCTGTATTTAGCTTCTAATTCTAGATCTACTCCCTGATTTTTCTGCGACCATGATATTAAACTATCAATCTCATTCTGATCGATGGATTTAATAAATAACGAATCAGTATCACCATATAATACTTCTATGTTATTATTTTTCGCTTTTTCAACTGTTTCCGTAATTATATTTCTTCCAATAGCTGCTGTTGAGTCAGCAACTGGTAAGAAAAATAATGGAAATATTGGTGCACCTAGTACTCCGTAACTTGCATTTAATATTACTTTTAACGCTTGGGATACGACTGAATATAAATTCCTTTCATCCGATGATAATCCTTCCATCTTTGGCAATCGTTTGTAATAATTTACTCTTATGTCTCTTAATGAACCTACAAGTAACGATATTATTCCCCTTCTTTTATCACAAACCCAGTGTTTACTTCCTTTGATTAAATTTTTCTGATGTTCTTTGTGTTTACATCTAACTGTTTCATATGATAGATTGTTAACTTTTATTATGCTTGGATATAGACTTGCAAAATCCAGTGCCGATACTCCAAAATACACTCCTATTTTTGGCTCCAATACCATTCCTCCCTGGTATTGTTTTCCTTCTATTACGGCCTCGGAAGACATTTTCTTTAACTCATCATCATCTATTGCCAATTCATCTTTTCTTGGAATTAATGCATTGATCTTTCTATGTTCAAAATATACCATGCTCCGTATCCAATTCGAAACTCCGATTCTGGATAAATCATTGATTGGCATTTTAGTGATTCTTGAAATAACTAGAAGTAATTTCATTAACAAATCTCCATCGAAACTCGTTAACTCTAATGTAATTTCAGCGTCATTGAAGTTGTATCTTGCTAAATGATAATAGGTCTGTTGTCCTATTTCTCCTGTAAATTCAATTTTTGATTTATTTAATATTGCTTTACTGACTGCATTCAAACTATGTTCTGAATATTTATTCCCAAATGCATAAATTTGTATTGATCTGTTAAGAAATGTTCTATATAAATCTAAATGTATTCCATGTTTTATATCTGCTGCAATTCTTCCTAACTGAATTGGTATGTCTTCTTTTTTTATTCCTGCTTTCATAGCTCTGTTGTAAATATATTTTAAATCAAAATCATCACCATTGTATGTAATAATACATGGATAATCTCTAATTATTTTGAATACATTTTCAAGTAATGTTTTTTCATCATCTACAAAAATAACATCTATATCTTTTTCTAATTCATTAGTTCCTAATTCAATTCCATCTCTCCGCAGTATAATTACTTGTTTTAAATTATCACTTGCTGCAAATCCTACTGATATTATTTGATATCTTGCTTCATTTGCATCTGGAAACCTGTCCATTTTATCTGATTGCACTTCTATATCTAACGCAACTCGTTTTATGCTTGGTAGAGGTTGACTTAGAAGCTCTGCCCATTCGTTAATCTTTTCTTTTATATCATCATCGGCATTTTCTATACCTTTTTGCAACATATCATTCGTTTCTTTTGGCGTTGTAAATTTACTCGGAATTATTTGATTATCCTTGATTTTATAGTATATTCCAGGAATCAGTGATTTATCATACATGTACGTTTCATAATATTTTATGTCGGCTTCCCAGGCAACAACTCTATCTCGTATACTCCTTCCAGGCATTCCGCCTATAATCAATGGGTTATCTGCAACGATTTTTAGCATATTCTCCTCTTTATCATTTAACAAATCAATTTTTTTTGTTTCTTCAATTATTATTTTATCCTCATTTTTGAATGTTTCTAGTAGTTTTTCATCAGTATCTTTTTTAACTAAACAATATGGTTTATGTCCAGAACTATCATGCCATAATTTTATACTATCTGTCTTCTCATCATAAAATTTCAAACATGCTTTTTTTTCAATCCCATCATATGACGCTGATAGTAAAACCATGTTTTCATTCTCGATTTGTTCAGCCATATGTACTTTTATATATCAAATCAAACATAAAACATTATCAATAATTAATGGATGTCTATGACAATGAACAAATCTTTCACTATTCTGTTTGGTATAATTGGAATTTATTGGATTCTTTCTAGTATACTTCAGCAAGGTTCTTTCTTGCTACTCATACCAGGAATTCTTTCATTGGTTCTCATACTTCCGATTAAATCAAATCGATATATTGAAAATCTAATATTTCCAACTTTATTATATAATTTAGTTCTTACATCTTATCAAACATACTCGTCTTCGTCTATACTATTATCACGACTCATTGGAATTGAAATTTTTATATTTCTTTTTAATCTGATTCTCACTCTGTGTATAATTTATTTAATTTTTCAAACATTACGAAGTATGAATATAGATATATCTTAAATATACTTTCCACGATTAAATTAGCATATGGATATTGAAAATAAGATTTCTTTAGTCAAGAAGCCTCCTACCGAAGAACTGATCCAAGAAGATGAACTCAAAACTCTTTTTGAAACAAATCAATCGCCTAAACATTATATTGGGATAGAAATGTCTGGAAAACTTCATTTGGGTAGTCTTCTGATTACTGGATTTAAAATTAATGATTTTATCAAGGCAGGTATTCAGTCTTCGGTTTATCTTGCAGATTGGCATAGTTACATAAATAATAAATTTGAAGGAGATTGGGATAAAATAAAACAAGTCACGGATTATTATGAAGAAGCATTCAAATTTTTCTGCCCTGGAGTTAGTATCATAAAAAGTAATTCTCTTTACCATAATAATGACGAATATTGGATGAATCTGATAAAATTCTCAAAACATATGACTCTGTCACGCGCTGTAAGATGTTTAACAATTATGGGACGTACTGAAAAAGACCAATTGAGTTTATCTCAATATCTTTATCCGTCTATGCAAGCCACAGATATAAAAGAACTTGATCTTGATATCGTTCATGCAGGAACTGATCAACGCAAAATCCATATGCTTGTACGTGAAGTTTTTCCTAAAATGAATTGGAAAGTCCCTGTTGCGGTTCATCAACATCTTATTCCTGGCTTATCAAAGGCCAATGAACAACAAGATGCAGCTTTTACAAAAATGAGTAAATCTAATCCAAAAAATTCAATTTTCATTCATGATTCCGAAGATGACATCAATTCCAAGATTAAAACTGGTTGGTGTCCAGAAAAAACTTCTGAGAATAATCCTATTCTTGAATATTGTAAATACATCCTCTTTCATGAACCTGACACCTTTACAATCGAACGACCTAGTAAGTTTGGCGGCGACATGTCCTTTGGCAATTATCAAGAATTAGAGGCCGACTATGTTAATGGAAATATCCATCCTCTCGATCTAAAATTATCTGTTGGCCGTAAAATCAATGACATTATTTCTCCAATTCGTGCACATTTCTCAAATAAATCGTCACTATTTTCATCTCTTTGAAGAGAGTTATTATATGTATGAGTTGGGATATCTGATTAATGATTTCGACAATAAATTCTCTAATATTTGAATATCCGATTCTTAATAATATTCTTCCATTATTGCTTTTGATTTTTGCTTCTTACGCTGCATTTAGGATTACTCGTAAAATTTTAGTTCGTTTAATTGTCCCTCAAATTAAGAAATCTAAAACCAAATTGGATGACATACTTATTAAAAATCATTTGTTCTTACGAATTTCATATTTGGTTCCAATTTTAATTCTTGATAATTTCTCGTATATTTTAGCCTCTAATCTTTCAATTGAAATTTCTACAGTCGATACAATTATCGCTATAGCTACAATATTTGTTTTTAACTGGATAATTGATTCCATCTTGTCCTCATTTACCGATGCTTATTCTCGACGTTACAAACAAATACCATTGAAGAGTTATGTCCAAATCTTTAAAATTCTAATAATTATATTCTCTGGATTAATTGTTGTTTCAATACTATCGGGAATCTCCCCTTGGGGATTGATTGGCAGTATTGGTGCAATAAGTGCTGTATTATTGCTTATTTTTAGAGACACTATACTCTCATTAATTGCTAATCTTCAAATATCATCTAATAAATTAGTCCAACTTCACGATTGGATTGAAGCTCCTGCATTCGGCGCTGATGGCGATGTTATAGAAATCGCTTTACATACTATCAAAGTACAAAATTGGGATAAAACTATCACCGTTATACCTACCCATAAACTAATTGATTCTTCATTCAAAAATTGGCGTGGAATGGAACAAAGTGGCGGACGTCGAATCAAACGTTCTATTAATATTGATATTTCATCAATAAAATTCTGTAATGACTCACTTCTTTCTAATTTTAGTAAAATTGATTTGCTATCTTCTTATTTGAAAGAAAAGGATATTTTACTCTCAAAAACCAATAAAAATACCAAAATAGATGATACTTTTCACCAATTAAATTCCAGAACTCTTACCAATATTGGTACTTTTCGTGCTTATGTTATATCGTATCTTCGCAATCATGACAGCATAAATGAAAATATGACCTTTTTAGTAAGACAACTCCCTCCATCTGAAAATGGCCTCCCAATTGAGATCTATGTCTTTAGCAATGATAATGAATGGATTAATTATGAAAATATTCAATCTGATATATTTGACCATTTAATCGCCGCTACTAATTACTTTGATCTAAGAATATTCCAGAATCCATCTGGCTATGATCTTAATTCACTTGTTAAGGACTAATTGATCTATATGCCTAAAAAAATTTCTGTTAACGAACCTGTATTTGACGATAGCGAAGTAAATATTGCCCAAACAATTCTTGATAGTGGCTTGCTTAGTAGTTCTAATATGTATGGAGGAAAATACGTAAAAACTTTCGAAAAACAATTATCGGAATTACTTGATTGTAAATATGCAGTAGCTGTTAACTCTGGAACTTCTGCACTATATGCATCACTATTGTCATTGGGTATTAAATCAGGAGATGAAGTAATTGTTCCATCATTTAGTTTTACTGCTACTGCCAGTGCAGTTATCGCAACAGGTGCTACTCCTGTCTTTGTTGATATTTCATCGTCTAATTATAATATTGATATATCTCTAATTAAATCACATATTTCTAAAAATACTAAGGCAATTATTCCTGTTCATTTATATGGACATCCTGTTGACATAGAACAGCTTTCTGAAATTACATCTTCTAATAATATCCCGATAATTGAAGATGGCGCACAATCACTCGGGTCTTCTATTGATGGAAAAAAATGTGGGACTTTGGGCGATTTGGGATGCACTAGTCTTTATCCTACAAAGATTATTACTTCGGGAGAAGGTGGTGTTATTACAACAAACGACGATGAACTATACAATCAATTATTGATGATTCGTAATCACGGTCTTGATAAATCTGGCCAAACAATAAGATTTGGCTTAAATCTAAGAATGCCCGAACTTGAAGCCGCTCTTGCATCTATTCAATTAAGTAAACTTGACGATTTTATCCAAACTAGAAGAGCAAATTCTAATATCCTTTCTGAATTTGTTAATGAATTTGAATTATCTATTCCAGTTGAAGATGAAGGCACATTCCTTAATCGTTACTTGTATACAATTTCTCTTAGTCATTCTCGTGAGGAAATAATGGTTTTTATGGAGAAACAAGGAATTAATACTGCAATCTATTATCGAACCCCTATTCATAGAATGCCATTTTATCAGACTCTGAATGATACTTATGACCTCCCTAATACTGATGCCGCTTCATCTCACGTTCTTTCTATTCCAATACATTCTGGTTTATCTAATGATGATATTAATCATGTTGGCCAATCGCTTTGCAATGCCCTAAAAACTATTTATTGATCTATTATGAATGTTTCAATTATTATTCCAACCTATAATGAAAAAGAAAATATTGTTGTTTTAACCGACCAACTGATTGATATATTCAATAATTCTTCTCATAATCTGAAAATTATAGTCGTTGACGACAATAGCCCTGATGGAACGTCTTCAATAGTTAAACAATTAAATTCATATGGAAAATCAGTATTTCTTATAACTAGGGAATCTAAATTAGGACTTGGCTCAGCTTATCAGGCCGGTTATAATTGGTGTATTGAGAATAACTCTGACTGTATAATCCAAATGGATTCGGATCTTTCTCATCCTCCTGAGATTACAACTCAGATTGTAGATTCTATAAATTCTGGTTATGACGTTGCTATTGCATCACGCTATGTGACCGACGGAGGAGTTAGTTCTTGGCCAATTCATAGAAAAATTATTAGTTATGTTGCTAATCTGCTTGTAAGAACTTTCTTGGGCTCTGAATTACACGATAATACTACTGGATATAGAGGATTTAATTCCAGTACTATTGATCTACTAATACGTTATGACGTTAAATCTAATGGGTTTTCTTATTTGATCGAATCTGTATATTTATTTCATAAAAAGAAACTCAAAATTCAAGAAATTCCATTTGTATTTCAAGAACGTAGTACCGGAAAGACTAAACTTTCATCATTTGAAATTTTTCGTTTTCTTTTATCCATTTTTCATCTATTGATATATGGAATCAAAGAAAAACCTGAATAACAAAAAACACATATAGTACTAATTCTAAAATAAATTGATTATATTTGGAATCCAACGATGATACTTTTGGCGGCGTAGTCTATGAATGCGTTCGTTGTGCTACTATAGTTACAAATGAAGATTTAGCTGCTTTGCCTGAAATCAAGTGTATATGCGGTTATAGAATCCTGAAAAAAAGAAGACCTTCAGTAGTAAAACAAGTTAAATCAGTTTAATTCGTCATTCTACTAAGATTTGAGTAATTTTCTGTAAGCTTTTAAACTTACTTGGATATAATTATTCCAATAATGAAGAGCTCTACACCTGTCTACATATCTGGCTATGGCGGTTATGTCCCTAGATTAAGACTTCTTACTACTGATATTGCTAAACTTTGGAAGGGTGGCGGTTCTGGGCCTAATAAAGCAAAAAGTGTTGCTAACATTGACGAAGATACAACAACTATGGCTGTTGAGACTGCTCGCGATGCACTTTCTATGTCGGGTCCATGTGAGATTGGTGCAATCTTTGTAGGCACTGAATCAAAACCCTATGCCGTTAAACCTACTAGTACTATTGTAGCTCAAGCTTTGGGCGTTCATCGAACACTTGCATCTGATTTTGAATTTGCATGTAAAGCTGGAACTGAGGCGATGCAAGTCATAACAGGATTAATTGGTTCTGGAATGATTTCTAACGGTATTGCTCTTGGCGTTGATACTGCGCAGGGTAGACCTGGTGATAATCTCGAATATACTGCAGGTAGTGCAGCAGCTGCATTTGTCTTAACTAACGATCATGCTAGTCCTATGGCTAAAATCGAATATAGCACATCTTATGTAACTGATACTGGAGATTTCTGGAGACGACAAACTGAATCTTTTCCTAGACATCTTTCACGCTTTACAGGCGAACCTGCTTATTTCCATCATGTACAATCATCTGTTAATCAGTTGCTTTCGGAAACAAATTTACAACCTTCTGATTTCAAATATGCTATCTTCCATCAGCCTAATCCTAAATTCCCAATTCAAGTAGCTAAACGCCTTGGATTTACTTCGGAACAAATTGAACCTGGATTACTGAATCCTATTATTGGAAATCCTTATTCTGCCAGTTCACCTCTTGGACTTGTTTCCACTCTTGATATTGCAGATCCTGGAGATCGCATTCTTTTGGCATCTTTTGGTTCAGGCGCAGGTAGTGATGCTTTCTCTATATTGGTAGAGGACGGTATTCTAAACAAGGGTGAAAATCATATTCCTTTATCTGATATAATAAATGATAATAGAGAAATTGACTATGCTACATACACAAAACTTCGAGGTATATTGAAGTAATTCTAGGTGAATAGTTTGAAAATAAAGATATCTGGAACTGGCCTTACAAAAATTACCGATCATTGGTCGAAATCACTGGTTGATTTATCTGTTGAATCTGCCAAACAGGCAATTTCTGAATCAACTATTCTGCCTGACATGATTATATTCGCTAATACTTTGTCATCATATTCTTCTAGTCAGGAAAATCTATCAACAATAATTTCTGAAAAACTTGGTTTATCGAATATTGATTCTTTCAAGATAGAATCTTCATCGTGTTCTGGAGCTATGGCAGTTAATATTGCAAATAAATTATTACATTCTGACGACATTGAATCGATTTTAGTTATTGGTTCTGAAAAAATGACTGATCTATCTCCTTCAGAAACTATTAAAGCTACAACCTTGGGCGAGAGTTATGAATACACTCAATTTTTTGGAATTACTATGAATTCGTTATATGCATTATTCTCAAGATTATACATGGAAAATTACAACATCTCATCTGATGCCCTATCGAACTTTTCAGTACTTTCTCATAAAAATTCGTCATCATGTAAACATGCACAATTTAATCGTGAATTCTCATTAGATTCAATTAATAAATCTTCAATAATCTCATCTCCTCTTACTATGCTTAATTGTTCACCGATTGGAGATGGTTCTGCCTCTGTTATGCTTTCTAAAAATAATAAATCTAATTTTGCCGATGTCGATATTCTATCTTCAACATCTTCTAATTCATCTGTTGATTTTTATTCACGAGATAATATGTTGGAATTTAATTCAACTGCAAATTGTATTAATAAATCCTTAGAAGAATCAAAAATTAATCTAGAGGACATTGGACTATTAGAAGTCCATGATGTTGTACCTGCAATTACTGCAAATATTATTGAAACTTTGGGATTCTCTAAACCAGGCTCTGCCACATCTGATATTATATCCGGTAAATATGATTTGGATTCAAAAATTTCTCTGTCTAGTTCTGGAGGGTTAAAAGCTCGAGGAAATCCGCTTTCTGCTACTGGAATATATCAAATTGCCGAAGTAACTCGACAATTACAGAATCGTTCTCATACAGATCTTCAAAATAAGAGAATTGGGTTATGCCATAATATGTCTGGTATTGATGCTAATAGTGTAATTCATATTCTGGGGTTGTCTAACTGATGTCGGTTTCATATTGGCGAAATAGAGACAGATATTTCCGAATTATTGGTTCTATTTGTAATTCTTGTAATTATGAATCATTTCCAAATTTCTATACTTGTAATAAATGTAATTCTGAGGATATTTCTGATAAAGAGATGCCAAATACTGGAAAATTAATTTCATATACTGTTTCATCTGAATCAATGCCTGGTTTTGAAAAGGAATTGCCTATGTCGATTGGCTTAATTAAATTGAATAACAATGTCAATATTGTCGCTCAAATTGTAGATTCTGATTTAGAAGATATTAAAATTAGCGCTAATGTTAAAGCGGTTTTTAGAAAAATACTTGCCGATGGCGATTCTGGTCAAATATATTATGGTTATAAGTTTAAGGTAGTTAAAACGAAGAAATAGGGCAAAACAGAACCATAGATTGAAGGGGGAAAAAGATCCTCCGCGCCCTATCTCAACTCGACATCTTATTGTAGTCTAATCTGTCTTACATAATATTACAGCAATTTTTTTTGACTTTATTGTTGAATATTTTTCTCTTATTCACTTGCGTTTATAGGGAATTTAACAGAATTATTACTATGATTATGTTGAAAATCAACATTATTACCATTTTTGTATCCCTTTCATCAATGTATTTTCCAGAAATATTGATTGAGGCATAAATTAACATTCCTATGGCTAATGGAATTAATTCTAATGATTTACTTATTGCCGAAAATAATAGAATAATTGCTGTTATTGATTCTGCCATTATATGAGTTTTCATATAATTTGTTTTAATCTTATTTTTAAATAGAAATACTATCCAATATGCAATAATTGTTAATCCAATTATGACCAAATAATAAAATATATAATTAGAAATCATTTTGCTTATTGGATAATTTAATAATTACATCCCAGTATTTCTTTGTGACTGGCATGACTGAGAGTCTTGGAATTCTAACTAAATCAAATTCATTAAATATTTTATTCGATTTAATTTCTTTTAAACTGACCGGTCGATTTAATTTCCTTACAGGCTTTATATCAAAAACTACAAATCTCTTATCATCTTTTTTGGGATCGCTGTATGGATTTTTTATTACTTTTACAATGCCGATTGCAGATTTTTCTTTTCCAGTATGATAAAATATAGCCTCATCACCTTTTGATATATTCCTGATATTTTTCAAGGCTAAGTTATTGCCTACTCCGTCCCAAATTGTTTTTTTATCATCTACTAGATTATCATATGAATATTTGGTTGGTTCTTCTTTAATTAACCAATAATTTTTTGGCATTAATTATTATAATTAAATAATTATAATTTAAAATAATATATGAATAAAGTTAGAGGGATCAATGGAAGAAATACAAAATAGAATAAATGATAAACGTTTGAAAGAAATACAAAAAAGCAGAGCTAAGAATGTTCTGAGACTAACCAAACTATTAGACAAAATAGTTAAAGCTGAATGGGATATTGCCT